>Ga0187894_10001294_pt1 | contig 32366 bp, 23 predicted proteins | sample GBC1701081metaG_FD_136650 | JGI IMG/M metagenome (GOLD analysis project Ga0187894, IMG submission 136650) | White microbial mat communities from a lava cave in the Kipuka Kanohina Cave System on the Island of Hawaii, USA - GBC170108-1 metaG ...
CGTCGAAAAACTGCTCGACAATCGGCAGCGCATGCGTCTGTCCGTGCAGACGATCGCAGACGGCGATGAACTGCGCGGCCCACGAGGACGCGATCATCCCCCACGATCCGCGCGGCGCGAACCCGGACCAGCCCTGGAGCGCGGAGACGACCGGCTGCGCCTGCGCGTACAGCTCCTGCCGCAGTCGCCGCAGCAGCGCTCCAGGATGATCGATGGCCTCGACCGATGGATGCGCCGACGCGGGATCCATCGCCAGCATCGCGCCGCGCGCGTCGTGCAGCGCCGTCCGCTCGAACAGCGTGTCCTCGCGGAACTTGAGCGAGATGTTGTCGAGCCCGACGTACGGCACCGATGCGTGCGTGAGGTACGGCGCGATCGCAATCGACGCCGCCCAGCCGTAGCGCAGCCCGAACGACGCCGCGATCGTCTTGCGGTCGTTCGTCTTGAAGCGATCGCCGATGCGCCGCAGCAGCGCGTTGAACGGTCCATTCGCCGCGTCCGCGAAATCGACGCCGCGAATCCAGCCGTCCGCCTCGCCAGGGTCGCCCAGCTCGAGACGCCATTTCGGATCCAGCATCTGCAGATCCTGGAACACGGTCACGAACGGAGACGGATCGGCGGTCATCATGCGCGCGCCTCCACAAGCCAGTCCTTCAACCATGTGTCCGGCTGCTCCGCGTAGCGCTCGAACCAGTCCGCAAGCGCGCGGTACTGCGCCGCCTTCGACGCGCCCGGCTGGACGCCGACGCCAAACAGCTCCGCGCACACCGCGGCGTCTTCCAGCGCGCCGTGCAGATACGTCCCGATCGCACGATCCACGCGCGCACCTTCGTCCGTCCCGTCATCGAGCCGCGCGAACGGCGCCGCCGCCTTGCGAGGTGTCGTCACGCCGACGTGAATCTCGTAGGCCGAAAACGTCACGCCGCCCGGCGTCGTCGCCTGCCGCACGCGCGTCGTTTTCTCCGGCATGAGGACCGTATCGACCGGCAGCAGCCCGAGCCCCGGCGCGGACCCGCGCGCGGACTCGACGCCGTCTGGATCGCGGATCGTGTCGCCCAGCATCTGGAAGCCGCCGCAGATCCCGATCAACGTCGCGCCGCGGCGATGCTGCGCGCGCGTCCACGCGTCGAGTCCGCTCGCGCGCAACCAGGCGAGATCCGCGAGTGTGTCTTTCGTGCCTGGAAGGATCACGAAGTCGTAGTCGCGATCCGGCGGCGCGGCGATCCAGTCGGCCCACGGCAGCAGGCGGAAGTCGGTGCCGTTCGACAGCCGCGGGAACTGCAGGATCGCGATCGACGCGCCGCGCGGCGCCGGCACGCGCGCGGTCCGATCGATCGCGAGGCTGTCCTCCGCGTCGAGCGTGACGGCGTCCGCGTACGGAAAGACGCCGAGGCACGGCGCGCCGCTCTTTGCTTCGAGGATGCGGCGGCCTTCGTCGAAGAGCGATCGATCGCCGCGGAACTTGTTCACGAGGAAGCCGCGGAACAGCGCGCGCTCTTCGGGCGTCAGCAGCGCGACGCTGCCGAGGATCGACGCAAACACGCCGCCGCGCTCGATGTCCGAGACGAGCACCCACGGCGCGCCGATGCGCGTCACCAGTCCGAGATTGACCAGATCGAACGGACGCAGGTTCAGCTCGCTCACGCTGCCGGCGCCTTCGATGACGATCGCGTCGAAGCGGCGCGCGAGATCGTGATACGCCGTCAGCACCTCGCCGATCAGCTCGTCGAAGTACGCGTAATAGCCCCGCGCGGGCAGCGTCTTCCACACGCGGCCGTGGACGATGACCTGGCTGGTGCCGTTGCCGTTCGGCTTGAGCAGGATCGGATTCATCGCCGGCTCCGGTTCGAGGCCGCACGCTTCCGCCTGCGCCACCTGCGCGCGGCCGATCTCGCCGCCGCCGCGGCACGGGTACGAGTGGTTCGACATGTTCTGCGCCTTGAACGGCGCCACGCGCACGCCTTTCCGCCGCAGCCACGCGCACACCGCCGTCGTCATCCAGCTCTTGCCCGCGTTGGACGACGTGCCGCCAATGAACAACGGCGTCGCGCTCACGACACCGTCTCCCCGTCCGCCGGCATCTGGCGCACCAGCGTCAGCAATCCCTCTTCGCTCAGCGTGTGCAGCGCGGCATAGCGTCCGCGCAGGCGCTCCGCCAGCTCGCGCGCGCGGCCCGTCACGTTCTGGCCTGGCGCGTTCGGGCCAGTCTCCGAATCGATGACGAGCGAGGGACAGGTGATGCCGGCGGCGGCCTGCAGCGCGTCGGCCCACGGGTCGTCGGTGCGGGTCGGCACGTTCGCGCGTCCGTCGGTCACGATCACGAGGACGGTGCGATCGGTGACGAGGCCCGCGGTCAGATCCAGCGCGTGCGCGAGCGGCGTGCGGCCGCCGGTCGGCAGATACGACAGCACCGCGCGTGCGTCCTCCGCGCGCGTCGTTGGCGGCAGGACGAGCTCCGCCTGTGCGCCGCGGAACGAGATCAGCGCCACTTCGTCGCGCCGCCGCACGGACGATTCGAGCAGGCCCGCGACAACGCCTTTCACGAACGTCATGCGCTGGTGCACGGCCTGCGATCCGCTGGCGTCGACGACGAACAGGAATCGGCGTGTCGTCTGTGGCGCGCGCACTTTCTCGTGCAGGTCCTCGACGCGCACGCGCGGCGTGCCCGTCTGCGTGATCGCGTGGACGAGCGTCGATCTCACGTCCAGCTCGCGCGGATCCGCGTCGGGCCGCGCGTGCGTGACGACACCGTTGCCCGCGGACGCGGCCGCGCCCGCGACTCGCTGGCCCGTTCGCCGGCTGGCGTCTTCGTCGTGACCGTTGATCGCACCGTCGCGCATCAGCACGAGACGCGGCGCCGTCATCTCGCGTACGTCGAAGACCCGGTCCGGTGGCGTGCCCTGTGTGTCCGCTGAACGATCGCGATCGCCGTCTTCCCGCGGCGCATCCGACGCCGCCGGTGGCGGCAGGCCGGCCTGCGGCGGAGGCGGCGGCATCGATCGCGGCGGCATGCGGTGGCGCAGCGCCAGCGGCAGTACCGCCTCGACATGTTCAGGCGTCACCTCGGCGACGCCTTGCAGCGCCGCGAGCGCGCGGCTCGCGCGGACGATCGCGAGATCCGCGCGCAGCGATCGGACGCCGTGCGCGCACACGCGCTCGCTGACGAAGTCCAGCAACCGATCCGAGCACGTGACCGACGGCGCATCGTGCCGCGCGCGCCGCAGCTCGCGCCGCAGCACCTCCTGCACGGGCCGCCATGCGTGCTCGAACGCCTCCTCGTCCGCTTCGAACACCATGCGCCGCTTGACGGCGTTGCTGCGCGCCGACGGCTCCATCGGCGCGGACACGTCGACGACCAGCGCGAACCGGTCCAGCAATTGCGGCCGCAGCGTGCCTTCCTCGGGATTCATGCTGCCGACGAGCACGAAGCGCGCCTCCTGCCGCACGCTGAAGCCCTCGCGCTCGACGATGTGGACGCCACTCGCGACGGCATCGAGCATCGCGTCGGCGAGATGGTCCGGCAGCAGATTGACCTCGTCGATGTAGAGCACGCCGTCGTGCGCGGCCGCGAGCAGGCCGGGCTTCAGCGCGGGCTCGCCGTTCAGCGCCTTCTCGACGTCGAGGCCGCCGAGCACGCGATCTTCCGTCGCGCCAATCGGCAGATTGACGAAGCGCGACTCGTCCGCGAGCAGATCGCCGAGCGCGCGCGCCGCCGTGCTCTTGCCCGCGCCCTTGTCGCCGCGGACGAGCACGCTCAGGCGGTGATCGATCGCCGCGAGCTGCAGGGCGAGCTTCAGCGCGTCGAGGCCGACGATGGCCGCGAAGGGGAAGTGTCGGCCGGACAGGTGGCGGGCGAGATCGGGTCGGCCGGGATCGGCTCGTTCGGGATCTGGTCGTTCGGGAACCGGTCGTGCGGTCATCGGGCCTCCCGGACGCGCTCGCCGCGCGCCTCGACGGATGTTTCGGCGTCGAGCAGCACCTGGCGCAGCGCGTCCAGCGTCGCCGCGTCCGGCGCTTCCCACAGGCCGCGCGCGCCCGCTTCCAGCAGACGCTCGGCAATCGCGTGCAGCGCCCAGGGATTCGATCGCATCAGGAACTCCTGCATGACGGGCGACAGCGCGTAGTGCCCGGCCAGCCCTTCGTACACGAAATCCGGCGCGACGTGCGCCGTCGCGTCGAACCCGAAGATGTAATCCACCGTCGTCGTCAGCTCGAGCCCGCCCTTGTAGCCGTGGCGACGGATCGCGTCCAGCCACTTCGGATTGACGACGCGCGACCGGTAGACGCGCAGCGCTTCCTCGCGCAGATCGCGGACGCGGGCCGCGTCCGGCCGCGAGCTGTCCCCGAAGTACGCCTTCGGCTGGCGGCCGGTGAGCGCGCGGATGCTCGCAATCATCCCGCCGTGGAACTGGTAGTAATCGTCCGAATCGAAGATGTCGTGCTCGCGGTTGTCCTGGTTGTGGACCGCGACGTCCACGGTGCGCAGCCGCTGCGCGAACACGGCGCGCGCGTCGACGCCATCCGCTTCGCGGCCGTAGGCGTAGCCGCCCCACTCGACGTAGACCTTCGCGAAGTCCTGGTCCGTCTCCCAGTGACGCGTCTCCAGCAGCGCCTGGATGCCCGCGCCGTACGTGCCCGGCTTCGCGCCGAAGATGCGATAGCGCGCGGCCGCGTCCGCTTCTTCGGGGCTGATGTCGTCCCGGTCCGCGTCGCGCCGCGTCGCGAGATCGGCCAGATAGTGCTTGCGAGGATAATTCGACTCGGACGGCTCGTCCTGCGCCATCGCGAGCTCCACCGCGCGATCGACGAGATCGATCAGATGCGGGAAAGCGTCGCGGAAGAAGCCGCTGATCCGCAGCGTGACGTCGACGCGCGGCCGGCCGAGCTGCTCCAGCGGGATCACCGCCAGATCGTGGACGCGCCGCGAGCGTGGATCCCACACCGGCTCGATCCCCAGCAGCGCCAGCACTTCGGCGATATCGTCGCCCTGCGTCCGCATCTGCGACGTGCCCCAGGCGCCGAGCCCGATCATCTCCGGATAGCGGCCTTCCTCGGCGACATGACGCTCCAGCACTTCGCGCGCGAGCTGCTGGCCGACGCGCCACGCCGCCTGCGACGGCAGCGCGCGCGGATCGACCGCGTAGAAGTTCCGGCCGGTCGGCAGCACGTGCGCCATGCCGCGCGTCGGCGCGCCCGCCGGCCCGGCCGGCACGTAGCGGCCTTCGAGCGCGTCGAGCACGTGCGACACTTCGTCCGTCACGCGCTCGATCGCGGGCATCAGCGTCCGACACGCGAACGTCAGCGCGCTGGCGATATCTTCCGAGGCGCAGCCGAGGATCGCGGCTTGCACGGCCGGCACCGCCGCGACGCGAAAGCCTTCGCCCTCGAGCGCGACGAAGAGATCGTGCGCCGCCGCTTCGAGCCGCTCCAGCACGTCGCCGTTGGTGTGACACGTCGTCCCGAGCACGCGGGACACGGCGTCCAGCCGCGCGCCCGGCGCGGCCAGCAGCGCGTCGAGCGGGAAGCCGACGGCCGTCGCGAGCGCCGCCTGCAGGCTCGGCACCGCCGCGTTCGGCAGACGCGTGAGCGCGCGCATCGTGTCCGGCAGCGACGGCATCTCGCCGAGGATGTGCAGACCGTCGCGGATCTGCGCCATGCCCAGCTCACACAGATAGCCGTCGATGTCTTCGATGAGGTGCGCCACTTCGTTGCCGCTCATCTCCGCCAGCGACACCGGCACGCCTTCCGGCGTCAGCTCATCGTCCCAGTCGTGTTTGTGATCGCCGTGATCGCGCGCGAACATCGCGCGCAGATCGAGGTCGGTCTGCAGGTGCGTCTGCTGAATCAGATCCCAGATCTGCTGCTGCAGCAGCGGCAGCTTGGACGGATCCAGCTTCTCCAGCGTGTAGTACTCGTTCACCAGCTCGTTCAGCGACGCGAGCGGTCCGTACGTCTCCGCACTCGTCATCGCCGGCATCAGGTGATCGACGATCGTCGCGTGCGCGCGGCGCTTGGCCTGACTGCCCTCACCGGGATCGTTGACGATGAACGGATAGATCAGCGGGAGATCGCCGAGCAGCGCGTCGGGAAAACACGCGCTCGACAGCCCGACGCCCTTGCCCGGCAGCCATTCGAGCGTGCCGTGCTTGCCGACGTGGACGATGGCGTCCGCGCCCCAGCCGCCGTCCTCGCGCGACGCCGCCAGCCAGCGGTAGAACGCGGTGTAGTGATGCGTCGGCGGCAGATCGGGCGTGTGATAGATCGCGTCCGGATCCATGCCGTAGCCGCGCGGCGGCTGCAGCGCGACGACCGCGTTGCCGAGCGGCAGCGCCGCGAAGAGATAGTGATCCGGATCGCTCCACGGCTCTCGGTCGGGCATGGCGACCGCGGTCCCGCCTCCGCTCTTCGTTCCGGCCGACGCCGCGAGCGGCGAGGCGATCTTCTTGTCGACGCGTCGACCGGCGTCGCGGCGCGCGTAGCCGCGCGTCACGGCCACGCCCCACCACCCGGTCATGCGCTGAGCGGCCGCCTCCGGCAGGCGATCCAGCTCCGCGCGATAGCGGATCCGCGAGAAGCGCTGCGCGAGCGCCGGATCGAGCGGATGCAGGTCGTCGTACGTGCCGCGTTCGAGCAGCCGCTCCATCAGCGCGTCACTCGTCTCCGGAATGTCGCGGACGCCGTAGCCGCGCGCGCGCATCGCGCGCAGCAGATTCAACAGGCTCGCGGGCGCGTCGAGGCCGACGGCGTTCCCCACCTGCGACGCCTTCGAAGACGAATTCGTCAGGACGAACGCCACCCGCGTCTGCTCGCGCGGCAGATGCCGCAGGCGCGCGAGCGCGGCCGCGATGCCGGCGACGCGATCCACGCGGTCCGCGTGCGGCGCGTACAGTCCGACGCGGTCGGCCGATCGATCCTTGAACGAGATCGGCACCGCGATGAGGCGTCCGTCCAACTCCGGCACGGCGACGTTGATGGCGGTCTCCATCGCCGTCAAGCCGCGGCGTGATACTTCCCAACCTTCGCGCGGCAGCCCGCTGGCCATCGCCTGCACGATTGGGACGCCCAGCCGCTCGAACACCGGGATGTGATCGTCCGGCCGCGTGATGCCGCCAGCGTTCACCTCGCCGAGCGCGAAGGACAGCGTCGAAACGATGACGTCCGCCGATCCGTCGATCAGCCGCAGCGCGGCGGGCGTGTCGCCATCGAGCACGCGCAGGCTCGACGTGAACACCGGCAGCGCGTTGAGCCCCTTCGCTTCGAGCGCCTCCGCGAGCGCGTCGACGAACGCGAGGTTCCCGCTCAACAGATGCGCGCGATAGAACAGCACCGCCGCCGTCGGCCTGGACGCGTCCGCCCGCTGCCGCCAGTCGTCCAGCGTCGCGGCTTCGACGTCGCGCAGGTAGACGCCGTGTTCGGGCAGCGGCAGCGGCGGACTGCTGCCGTGTCCCGTCAGCAGCAAGCGATCCGACAGGAACTTGACGCACTCCGCGACGTTCCGATCCCCGCCCAGCATCAGATATGTCGTCACGCCATCGACGACGTCGAGCGGGACGCTGCCCGCGCGTGCGAAATCGGCGCGCGGCTCGCCCGTGCCGCTGACGATGACGAGATGTCGATGCGTCTCGCGGCAGCGCTGCTGCCAGCGATCGAGCGCGGGTACGCCGCTCAATTCACCGTGGAGACGCATGATGACGATACGCGCGCGGCCGGCAACGCTGTCCGCGAGCAGCGTCATCTGCTCCTCGGTCTGCAGCCGCATCAGCGACAGTCCCTCGACGCGCAGCTCGGACGGCAGGATCTCCCTCGCGCGGGTCAGCGTCAGCAGATCGGTGTCCGCGTGCGTCAGCAGCAGGACGGCTGGTACGTCAGCGTCCGCCGCGTCCGGCGACGCGCTCGCATGGACGTCGGCCGGCGTCTGCGGACGGCGATCCCAGTCGTAGTAATTGAACACGTACTCCGCGAGGTCCGCGGGCGCCGCGAGGAAGCGATCCGCCTTCACCATCGACTCGATGTAGTCGTAGATCAAGCGCACGTGCCACGGCGTATTGACGGAGTGGAACCAGATCGACCGGGCGTCGAAGACGAGGCTCGCGACGTTGGCCAGCGCGCAGGGGCCGAGGCAGCCGGCTTTCGTCAGGTGGACGACGTTGCGCAACTTGCGGCGGATCCATTCGTCCTTGAACGTGTCGACGGGCACGGCGGCGTAGCCGCGCTCGGTGCGGCCGCAGCAGCAGCCGGTGAAGCAATACGACAGGTGCGCGCGCCGCTGCACGACGTTGATCGCGCGGCCGTCCGCGCGGACCACACGCTGTCGGAAACTCTCGGCCATGTCACACGTCCTCGCCGGCTCAGAGCCGCCGGCGTACGAGCCAGATCAGATAAGGACCGCCGATGCAGGCGGTCACGGCGCCGGCCGGCACTTCGGCCGGCGACAGCACGACGCGGCCCAGCGCGTCGCACGACGCGAGCAGCACGCCGCCGAGCAGGAACGCGCACGGCATCAGCACGCGGTCGTCCGCGCTGACGCGCGCGCGCACCAGGTGCGGCACGACGAGGCCGATGAAGCCAATCGGTCCCGTAAGCGCCACCGTCATCCCGGCCAGCAGCGATCCGGACAGATAGCCCATCGTCATCAAGCGTCCGACGTCCGCGCCGCGCGTCGCCGCCCAGGCCTCGCCGACGGCCAGCAGGTTCCAGCGCCGCGCCTGCCGCACGACGACGGCCGCGAGCGCGCAGACGATGGCGATGAACGCCGACAGCGCCGGATAATCGATCGCGTCGAGGCCGCCGATCAGCCAGCGCGAGATGGCGTACGACTGCGACATCCCCGACAGCCCGTGCACGAGCAGGATCAGCGCCGAGCAGACGCTGTTCGTCGCGACACCCGCGAGCAGCAGGCCGAACGCCGAGACGTGGCGCTGCTTGCTGGCGGCGCTGACGACGAGCAGCAGCACCAGCAGCGCGCCGCCGAGCGCGCCCGCCCACACGCCCGGCACGCCCGCGACGGTGTGCCAGCCGAGCGCGATCGCGATCACCGCGCCGAGCGACGCGCCCGTGGACACACCGAGCGTGTACGGCGTCGCGAGCGCGTCGCGCAGCATCGCCTGGAACAGCGCGCCGGCGAGGGCGAGCGCGCCGCCGCCGAACAGGCCGAGCAGCGTGCGCGACACGCGCAACTGCACGAGGATCGAGCGATCCGGCTCCTCGCCCGCCCATGCGCGCGCGAGATCGAGCGAAGACGGTCCGGCGAGCGGCAGCAGCAGCCCCGCGAGGACGAACAAGGCGGCGGACGCCGAGATCCAGCGAATCGCGCGGCGGCGGTCGTCGCCGATCATTGAAAGCACACCCACGGCCGGCCGGCCGGCGTGCGTGCGATCTCCAGCCGCGGCGAGAACAACGACAGCCACGCCGGATCGTCCAGCGCCCGCGCCGTGCTGACGTCGCGCGCGAGCGTGCCCTCCGCGAGCACGAGGATCCGGTTGCAGAACGTCAGCGCGAGATTCAGATCGTGCGTCACCGCCAGGCACGCCGCGCCGTCTTCCGCCTGCTTCCGCAGGAGGCTGAAACAGTGCAACTGCTGATCGACGTCCAGGAACGTCGCGGGTTCGTCGAGCAGCAGCAGCTTCGGCCGCTGCGCGAGGCAGGCCGCCAGCAGGACGCGCTGCCGTTCGCCGCCGCTCAGCGTCGACACGCGCCGGCCGCGGAAGGCCTCGCACTCGCACTCGGCCATCGCCTGCGCCGCGGCGTCGCGATCGCCCGCGGACTCGAACCAGCCGTCGGCGTGCGGATAACGTCCCATCAGCACGAGCTGTTCGACGGTCAGCGTCAGATCCGCGCGCACCGTCTGCGGCAGATGGCTGACCAGGCGCGCGCGCTGCGTCGGCGTCCATTCGCGCGCGGAGCGCTCGTCCAGCAGGATCTCGCCCTCCGCGGACGAGCGCAGTCCCGCGACGATATCGAGCAGCGTGCTCTTGCCGGCGCCGTTGCGGCCCATCAGCGCGACCAGTTCGCCCGGCGCGACGTCGAAGCTGACGCGCTCCAGGATGCGGCGCGATCCGGCGGACCAGCCGACGTCGCGGACCTGCAGGCGCTTCGTCATCGGATCTCGACTCCGTGCAGCCACGACGCGAGCAGCCGCGCCGCGTCCACCACGCGCGGACCGGGGACGACGAACGCATCGGTCATCGCGCCGTGGACGCGCGCGCCGCTCGACGCGATCAGCGGCTGCCGCTGCCACATCGCTTCGGTCTGCCGCTGGCGCTGGCGCCGTTCTTCGATCGACTCGCCCATGTCCGCGGCGTCGACGATCACGTCGGGATCGAGCCGGATCACGGTCTCCATCGAGATGCGCGGATACGCCGGCAGCGTCTGGTCCTGCAGGACGTTGATGCCGCCCGCGATGGCGATGACGTCGCTCAGATACGAGTCATGGCCGACGGCCACGAGATCCGACAGCATGCCGGTGCGGCGGCCGACGACGATGAGGACGCGGCGGGGCGGGCGGCCGGCGACGGCGCGGCGGATGGCGTCGAGGCGCGCGTCGAGGTCCGCGGTCCAGGCGGCCGCGCGTTCGGGTACGCCGGCCGCGGCGCCAATCGCGCGCGCCGTCGAGTACACGCTCGCGAGGCTGCCGCGCTCCACGGTGATGAACGGCAGCTTCAGCGACGACAACCGCTGCTCGATTCCACCCTGGCTCTTGTGCAGGACGACGAGCGTCGGCCGCAGGCGCGCGATCAGCTCCGCGTCCGGACGCAGGAACGTGCCGATCTTCGGCAGCGCACGCACCTGGTCCGGCACGCGGCAGAACCGTGACACGCCGACGACGCGATCGCCGAGGCCCAGCGCGAAGAGCATCTCCGTGATACTGGGCGACGTCGACACGATCCGCGCGATCGTGCGATCCGGGGGCGGCGCGCCGATTGCCGGGGACGCGATTCGCGACGGGTCGAGCCTGTCGGCGGTGACGCCGACGGTCATCGCAAGTGCGAGACATACGCAGACGAGCGGCCGTGGAATCCGCCGCATCCGTCAGAACCCCACCGCGACGCCCGCCATCGCGGTCCGGCCCAATGCGAGCCAGCCGCCCTGGTAATACGTCTCGTCGAACAGGTTGTCGATCTTGATGTAGGCCCGCAGCGATTGCCGGCTGCCGCCCGCGAATACGGGCAGCCGGTAGCTGCCGATCAGCGCGGCCTTCGTGAAGCCCGGATAGCGATACGCGCGCGGGCGTCCCGCCGCGAAGAAGGCCCCGTACTGCGTCGATCCGTGGAACAGGTCGAATGTCGTCTCTACACGATCCGTCCAGCGATTCGACACGATGAACGACGCCGTATGCCCCAGGACACCGGGCACGAGGAAGAAGCCCGGCACCGTGACGTCCCGATCCGATTCCGCATGCGTGTAGCTGTAGGAGCCGGACACGCGCAGCGTCGACGTCGGCCGCGCGTCGACGCCGAGCTCGACCCCGCGCGAGAAGCCGCCGCTGCCATTCAGATAGCCGAGCGAGCGTCCGAACGGATCCGAGTCCGGCCGGATGCGGCCCGCGGAGTCGAACGCGGTGAGCGCTCGCACGTCGACGTAGAACGCCGTCGCCGACACCTGCACGCGGTCGCGCCACAGCGATTGATCGACGCCGACGTCGTAGGAGCGATAGCGATCCGGCTCCAGCCGCGGATCGCCGTACGCCGTGAAGACGATCCGGCCCGATACGGGATCGGTCGAAAAGCCGCCGCCGAACCGCTCGTACAGCGCCGGCGCGCGATAGGCGTTCCCCGCGTGCGCGCGCACTTTCGTGCTGGACGCGGCAATGAGATAGGCCGCGGAGATATCGCCCGTCACCGCGCGCGGCGGCGCGGAGACCTTCGCATCGTCGTACGGATTGTTCGCGCCGACCGCGGAGAGATCGACCGCACCGAGATCGAAGCCTTGCAGACGTCCGGAGATCGAGAGCTGCAGCCGTCGCTCGAGCAGCGCGATCTGCGCGGCCGCGAAGCCGGCGTGCGCGATCTGCGAGATGCCGGTCTCCGTCTGGACGCGAGACGGCGCGGGCAGGTTGTTGTCCTGGCGATCGAAATAGCGCTCGCGCTCCAGCTCGTAGCCGGCCGTGACGCTCAGCCACGTCGATGGCTGCAGCAGCGCCCGCGCGTCCACCGTGTCGATGTCCCCGACGTAGTTCCCCAGCGTCGTCGCGGGCGACTGGAAGCCGGGGCCGAGCGGACCGCTCGTGAAGGTCCGCGTCGTGTGGACGCGCTGATAGCTCGCCTGCCAGCTCAGACGCGCCGACCGCGCCTGCTTGAATTGCACCGCCGTCGTCTGGAACCAGGACTTCCGCCGGTTGTCCGGATCGTTCCGGCCGGGAATATACGTCGCGCCGCCGATCGCGTACGGCTCGCCACGGTTCGCGCGATCGATCTCGGATCGCGAGACGGGAATGGCGTCGACGATGACGGCATTCGGCACGTTCGCGGCGGGAATGCCGCTGGCGGTCGGGCTCGAGTTCAGCGCGACGCGATCGTTCGACCCGTAGAACCGCGCGGTGACGCTCGTCGCCGGCGAGAACTGATAGCGCAGCATGCCCTGTCCGCCGGTGCTGCGCGCGCTGTCATCGCCGTCGAGACCGTCGCGCACGTTCCATTGCAGGCCGCCCGCCGAGTACGCCAGCCGATCGTCCAGCGCGCCGCCGGCGATCGATCCGCGCGTGCGGACGTGTCCCAGCGATCCGGCTTCGAGCTGCGCGTCTCCGCGGGTCGGGCGGCCGCCGTCACGGGAGACGATGTTGACGACGCCGCCGACGGCGTTGGTGCCGTAGAGCGACGATCCGGAGCCGCGCAGCACTTCGACGCGATCGGCGGAGACGAAGTTCAGATTGGACATGAACGACGTCACATCGCCTTGCGTGGTCGACGCGTCACGGAAGCGGAGGCCGTCGACGAGGACGGCGGCCGCGTCCGACCGCAGACCGCGGATGCGCATCGACGCGAACTGGCCGGGACCGCCGCCGTCGCGCACCTGCACGCCGGGCGTGAAGCGCACGATCTCGATCAGCGACGCCTCGTTGCGCGCCTGGATCTCCTGTACGTCGATCAGCGTAATGGCCTTCGACGTCGCCTCGGTCGCCTGCGGCAGGCCGGACGCCGTGACGACGACGCCCTCGTCCACGCCGGCGACGTCCAGTTGAATGTCGAGCGTCGCGGGACGCTGATCGGCGAGCGTCAGCAGCGTCACCTGCCGGCGAAACCCCTGCTTCTCGATCTCGATCACCACGCGGCCGGAGGCGAGCGCTGCGAACTGGAACGCGCCGGCGGCGTCCGTCAGCGTGCGCTGGATCGCGGCGCCGTCCTGCCGCTGCACGCGGACGTCCGCGCCACCGATCGCGGCGCCGTGCGGATCGGTGACGCGTCCCGTCAGGACAGGCGACAGGGCCGGCGAGCGGCCGGCGGATTGCGCGAACACGGGAGCGCTCCAGAGCATCAACGCGGCGATCGCGATGACGCTCACACGGGAGGCGGTGATGATCATTCGTAGAGTCCTTGTCGGAGCGCTGCGCCCGACGTCCGGGTTGACTGGCTGAAGATGAACGCCTGACGACCGTCCGCGGTCGTCACGATCTCGGTCTCGACGGCAAACACGCCGCGCAGCGTCGCGGGCACGAGCACCGCGTCCGGCGCGCCGTCACCCACGACGCGGCCGTGGCTCAGGAGCAGGACGTGCGTCGCGAACCGCGCGATGGCGGCCAGATCGTGCGTGGCAATGGCGATCGCGCGGCCGGCGTCCGCGAGCGTGCGGCACAGCGCGAGGATGGACAGCGCATGCTCGAGATCGAGATGCGCGGTCGGCTCGTCCAGCAGGATGACCTCCGGCTCGGACGCGAGGCAGCGGGCGATCGCGACGCGCTGGCGCTCGCCGCCCGAGAGGCGTTCGATCGTGCGCAGCCGCAGGTGCCGGAGATCGCAGATGTCGATCGCCGCCTCGATCGCGCGCCGGTCGTCGTCGCGTTCGCGATCGAAGCGTCCGCGGTGCGGATGACGTCCCATCGCCACCATCTCCTCGACGGTGAACGCGAAATCGCAGCGCGTGTCCTGCGGCAGGAACGCCAGCCGCTGCGCGATCTCGCGGCGCCGCAAACGGGTGATCGCCGTCCCGCCGAGCGTGACCCCGCCGGTCGCCGGCTTCCAGAGTCCCGCCAGCACGCGCAGCAGCGTGCTCTTGCCGCTGCCGTTCGGGCCGATCAGCGCCGTCAGGCCGTACGGCGCGATCGCGATCGACGCGGACGAGAGGATCGTCCGTCCGCCGCGGGTCACCGACACATCACGAGCGATCAGGTCGGCGCTCATTCGTGGGCCTCCCGCAGACGCCGCACCAGCAGCAAAAGGAAGAACGGCGCGCCCGCGAGCGCGGTCACGACGCCGAGACGGACTTCGGCGGGCGGCCGCACGGTGCGCGCGGCCAGGTCGCACAGGATGACGAACGCCGCGCCGCTGACGGCGCTCGCCGGCAGCAGCGTGCGATGCCCGGGGCCGAGCAGCAGGCGCACCGCATGCGGAACCACGAGGCCGACGAATCCCACGAGGCCGGCGACGGCGACGGACGCGCCCGTCAGCAGCGCGGAGGTGAACACGAGCAGCCGCTTCGCCGGTTCGATTTCGACGCCGAGCGCCGCGGCGTTTTCTTCCCCGAGCAGCAGCAGATCCAGCGTCCGCGCCTGCAGCAGCGCGGCGCAGAGGCCGACGAGGACGAACGGCGCGGACAACCAGACGTGCGCCCACGACCGCGAGTCGAGGCCGCCCATCATCCAGAAGACGATCTCCTGCGCGACCTGCCACGTCACGATGTTGAGCGAGAGCAGCAGGCTGGAGATCGCGGTCAGGAACGCGCCGAGGGCGATGCCGGCGAGCAGCAGCGTGGTGATGGGCGTCGCGCCACCGCGCGTCGCGACGGCGTAGACCAGGCACAGCGCGAGCAGCGCGGACGCCACCGAGGCGAGCGGCAGCGTCACCGAGGACGTCGTGCCCCAGCCCGAGACGAAGACGACGACCGCGCCCAGCACCGCGCCCTGGCCGACGCCGGTCAGGCTCGGCTCGGCGAGCGGATTGCGGAAGAGGCTCTGCATGATCACGCCCGCGGTCGCGAGCCCTGCGCCGATGACGCCCGCGACGATGACGCGCGGGAAGCGAATGAGCCAGACGATCGCCTCGTCCGCGCGCGTGATGGGCGACGCGTCCACCCATCCCACGGGCAGCAGCTTGACCCCGAGCACACGCACCACCATCGTCCAGTCGAGCGCGGTGCTCCCCACGGCGATGCCGGACACCGCGGCCACAGCAAGCGTCGGCAGGATCACAGCGTAGAACAGCGTGTGCCGCAATCGTCCCGCCGGCCGCGTCCGCGCCGGCGCGACAAATGCCACGGCGCGGCGATCGGCAGACTCCGCGGCGGTATGTGTCGTCATGACGCGTGCCCTCCGTAGAACGCCTCGGCCAACGCCTCGACGAATGGCGCGGTGTAGGGCGACAGCGGCAGGAAGATGTGATGTTCGAGCACGATGATCCGTCCGTGCCGGGCGGCGTTCGTCGCGCCAATCGCCGGATGCGCGAGGAGGCGCGCCCTGACTTCGTCGACCTTGCCGCGATCGGCGCCCGCGACGATCCAGTCCGGATTCCAGCGCGCGATGTGTTCGTCCGTCAGCCGGTCGTAGCCGACGAAGCCCTTCGTCGCCGCGATGTTCTCCGCGCCGAGGACGCGCAGGATGTCCGTGAAAAGCGTCTCCGCGCCGTAGCTGTATTGCCCGCCGAAGCCGAGCACGCGCGGCGGCGGCAGGCCCGCCGGCTTTCGCGCCGCGGCGCGGCGGATGGCGTCATGGAAGCGGCGCGCCTCCGCGTCGGCGCGCGCGTCCTCACCCGTCAGATAACCCACGAGGCGGATGTGCGCTTCGATCGCGTCGAGCGTCTCGAACAGCGTGTTGATCCGATAGACCGGCAGGCCCGCCGCGCGCAGCAGGCCCGGCACCTCCGCGCGCGCGGACGCCGTGAGCACGAGATCCGGATTGGCGCGCAGCACCTCCTCCGGATACAACGTGACGGCGGGACGATAGCGCTCCGCGAGCGTATACGTGTTGCTCAGACGCTTCTGATACGTCGGCTCGCTCACGCCGACGACGCGCTCGGGCGGCACGACGGTGTACAGCAGATCGTCCGCCGCCCAGTCCTGCGAAACGATGCGGCGGGGCGGCGCCGCCAGCGTCACGCGTTCATCGTCCGCGCCGATCGCGACGCGCGGATAGACTGGGGATGCCATGCGGACGCTGGTCACACCCCGATCCTCGAACGGCCGCATCGGTCGGGCGAGTTGCGCGGACGGCGTCATGTACTGCACGAGCACGCTGACGGCCGCGAGCACGACGGCGAGCGCGGCGAACAAGAAGCGGCTTCCGACCATCGGTGCGCGCGGCGCCTCCACGTCACGCGACTCCCGGCAGCGGCGCCGACGCGGCAACTTCGAGATCCGCGGGCACCGGCTCGCCGAGGAACTGCTCGCGCAGCCGGTAATACACGCCGAGCCGCGACCAGTCCGGCGTCGACAGCAGCTTCTGGTCGTCGCTGACGCGCGGATTCGGCAGGAAGACCGTCGTCATCTGCTCGCCGTAGCCGTTCCACAGACGCAGGCCCCACGAACGTCCGCCGCCGCAGCCCTTGCCGCGGCGCTCGAAAAACGCGGCGCGCGCAACCGGACGCATGCGGCGCAATTCGTCCGACGTACTGCCCTTGTGCTCGCCGAGACACAGATGGAAGTGCCACGGACCGAGATCGACGGTGAGATACCCGTCCGAATAGCGGATGTCCGGCGCCTTCTCGAAGCACACCTCGAACACGGCGCCTTCGATGCACGGGCCGACGACGACCCGCCGCCAGTGCGTGCCGAACAGCTCCTGCACGAGGCGGCGGAGCGTCGCTTCGTCGTGATCGAAATAGGTGTACGCCGTGACGGCGGCGTCCGGATGCTCGACGATCTCGTCGAAGCGCATGCCGCCCGCGATGACGGACGTCGCGACGTCCACGGACGGGGAAAACGATGCTGGCGTGGACGAAGACACGGAAGATGCCGATGACGTCATGACGGGATTCCTTTCAGCACGCGTGTCACCACGCGCGCGACCAGCGATTGCCCGCCTTGCCCGTGACGGCGCGCAGCGATCCGTTCACGCCGGCGCTGTGTTCGAGCTTGCGGCCGAACAGCCACAACAGATCGGAGAGACGATTGAGATACGCGAGGATCGTGGGCTGCACCACCTCGCCGGACTCGACGAGGCGCACGGTGGCGCGCTCGGCGCGGCGACAGATCGTGCGCGCCATGTCGAAGGCCGCGGCGGCGGTGTGCTCGCCGGAGACGGACCAGTCGGAGATCAGGCCGTCGGTGGCTTCGAGCCGATGGACTTCGGCCGTGAGCCAATTGACCGAGTCGACGGTGATCGGCACCTGCGGTTTCGGGCTCTCGGGCGGCGTCGCGAGCGCGGAGCCGAGCTTGAACAGCTCGCGCTGGATGCCGTGCGCGAATGTCGCGATCTCGCGGTCGTCGCAGATCGAGCGCGCGAAGCCGAGCGTCGAGATCAGCTCGTCGACAGTGCCGTATGCCTCGACGCGCAGCGAGGCTTTGGAGACGCGGATGCCGCCGGCGAGGCCGGTTTGTCCGCCGTCACCGCGAGTTGTGGAAATGCTGCCCATGCCTGTCCTCCACGGCGTGGCGGCGGACAGACGACGGCAAACAGGCGTGCGTGTGGGATTGGCCGGGGAGGGCCCCAGAATGCCCGTGCATGCTTTCTGTTCTCCGCAGAAAGGCAGCCGCTAACACCTTGGGTAGGTCTCCTGGCTCGGAGGGGCAGCGTGTGCTGCGTGGCCGCTTCACCTTCCCCGGCAGAGGCCGAGTGGCTGTCGAAGCCGCATGCCCTCACTCACAGTGGCGGAACCGCGCCGGAATTGCACCGGACTTCCCCGTTATGCCCGTTGTAGGCACCCAAGATCGTTCTGCACGTTATCACGACTATTCGCGTGGAACAACCAGTGACGCTCCGCTCGGCGGTCATCTCCAAAGGGCCGAGCGGAATTTGTTTCAGTCGTGACGTGTTGGCCTTTGGAAATGTCTCGTCCTGACATAGACGCGAGGCTGCGCGCGCGCGTTTCGCGCGGGCGACGTCGCATGCGTGAAAACTCACTCGGATCTTCGAACACCGCGCGCGGGTCATGGATGGCGAGCTGCGGGAACGCCGTTCGTGCGGTAGACTTGCGGGGTGTCGACCGAACAGACCTTCGCGCCGGATCGCTGTCCGCTCTGCGGCGGACCGAACGACTGCGCGATGGTGAAGAACGATCCGGGTACCTGCTGGTGCTTCTCGACGCCCATCCCGGACGCCGTGCTCGCGCAGCTTCCCGAGGAGGCGCGCAACGTCGCCTGCGTCTGCCGCGCGTGCGCGGCGAAGTCCCCACGCGAGACGGCATCGGCGGCACACGCACCGGCGCCGAGTGACGCCACGACGCCGTTCGCCGATCCTCTCGACGCGCCTCCTGCTCGCTAGACGCAGTGCCGTTTTTCCGTTAAACGCAGTGGCGTCTTCTCGTTAGACGCGTCGCCCCTCCCGCTGGACACATCAGCGCGCGAGCAGCAGCGTGGCCACGGCGATCGCCGACGCCGCCAGTCCGGTCACCGTCACGAGGACGACGGCGCGCGTGAGATCCGCGTGCGTGTCGACCGGTGGATCCGCGGGATCGCCCAGCCAGATCTCCGTCACCAGCTCGCCTCGATTCCAGATGGGGCCGACCAGCTTGCGCTGAATCGCGCCGGCCGTCGCCGCTTCGCTCCAGCCGGAATTCGGTCCCGGCAGGACACCGTGCTGACGCAGGCCGACCGTGAACGCCTTCCGCGCGGAATCGCCCGGCAGCACCGCGGCGAGCAGCGCGATCAGCAGCCACGTCAGCCTCGCCGGCACGTAATTCATCAGATCGTCCGTCCGCGCGCCGCACCACCCGAAGTACAGATACCGCGGCGTCTTATAGCCGACCATCGAATCCATCGTGCTGACGATCTTGAACAGGACGAGGCCCGGCAGTCCGAGGAGGACGTACCAGAACAGCGGGCTCGTGAAGCCGTCGGTCAGGTTCTCGCTGAGGCTTTCAATCGCGGCGCGGCGGCACGCGCCCGCGTCCATCGGCGCGGTGTCGCGTCCGACCAGACTGCCGATCGCCGCGCGGGCGGCCTCGAGATCTCCGCGCATCAGCGCCTGTTCGACGCGCCAGACGTGGCGCAGCAGATCGCCGAGCGCGAGCAGGCTGTAGACGAGGAACACGTGCAACAGCCAGCCAAGCCACGCGTGGACCGCGCCCGCGGCGACGACGAGCGCGGACAGGCCGCCGCCCCACGCGATCGACAACAGCACGAACAGCGCGATGCCGCCGCCGTAGCCGTCCGCGCCGAGGGCGCGCAGCGCGCGCTCGATGGCCGCGAGCGACGACCCGATCAGGCGGATCGGATGCCAGCGGTACACGGGATCGCCGATGAGGAGATCGAGCGCGACCGCCGCGGCCAGCAGGAACGGGCACGCGGCGAGGAATTCGCGCAGGAACACGCCAAGCGCACCGAGTAGGCCGAGCAGGCCGCCGTGCCCACCGGTCAGCACGTCCGGCGGCAACAGCGAGGCGATCAGATCGATCGCCACTTCTCGCTCCAGCCGAGGGCGATCGCGGCGAGGACGAGCGGCTTCGCGTCGAACCGGCCGCCCGCGTGGAGCCGTGCGCGGAACTCGCCCCAGCGGTGCGGCTGCGCGGCGAGGCTCGCGGCCAGCATCGCGGCGTGCTGGACGATCGCGTCGGGCATGACGGACGCCGGCAGCGTCTGGTGGCGCACGCGATCGAGCACCGCCGCGAGCGCGTGCGCGGCGGCGCCGACCATCGGCTCGTAGAACGCGGCCTTGCTGTTCCTGCGGAGCAGATCGAGATCCCCCGCGTCCAGCAGGTCCACGAGCTCGTCGAAGATCGTCGCCTCTTTCAACCCGTAGCGTCCGAGTGCGTGGAACACTCCGCGCGTGTAGCTTGGTTCCAGCCCGTTCTGCCAGCGCAATGCTTCGAGCGTCGCGTCGCGCACGGTGCGGCCGACGACCTCGCCGAACTTCATGTGCGGGCTCGCCGACGTCAACGGCGGCCCGCCGTCCAGCGGCGCGGCGATGCAGAACTGATCGGTGCCCGTACCCGTCGCGAGGTCCTGCGAATAACAGCTCGGCACGGCGAGGCGCTGCAGCGCGGCGCTCTTGCCTTCCGTCATCGTGACGACGAGGCGCGAGAGCGTGGGCGGCGTCACCGGGACGGTGATCAGCAGGATCGTGTTGATCGTCCCCGCGACCGCGGGCACTTTCACGATGCCGTCCGGCGTCTCGCGCCACGTCGCCGGATCGCCCGCGCAGACGGCGTTCGTCGCCACGCCCGCGGTGACGATGGCCGTCACGCCGATGTGTCCGTCCTGCTCGGAGACGGTGGCCGCGTAGTTCATGTTCGCGGCGGTTCCCATGATGGCGGCCTCGTGCGCCGGAAGCTCGATCTCGCGGCACACCAGATCGTGATACGCCTCCTGCCCATTCTCGGTGATGACGCGAAACCGCTCGTCGTGGCCCGTGCCCTCGCAGCTCTGATGGTTCACGAGGTGGCGGACGTGCTCCACCTGGCCGCCGTTCACCACGGACGTGCTGAGCACGCGGTGCGGCGTCCGCAGATCGGCGACGAGATAGCGGCCGTGGCGTCGGACGACCGCGGACGGCTGCGAGGACAGGACGACCCAGTGCATGCGGGGATTATCACTCAGCCGCGGGCAAACGCGTGCGCGGACGCGTACCCGTGTCCATCGAGCGCACGGAAGTAGTGCCCGGGCAGTCGTGCCCGGCAGTCGTGCCCGGAGCATGGGCGTCCGCGAAGCCTGATGACGCCGTCGTGGCGGTCGGCTATCCTGATGCGGACGCCGCGGCGGCCGACTCCGCGCGAACTGCCGTCCGTCCTGCCGGACCGCCCGTCCGCGTCCGATCCGTTACGTTCGCTCCGTCAGTTTCGATCCGTATGGTGAAGCACGCCGCCACGACCCGTCTCACGCGATCCCTGCAGCGTCCCGACCGCGAGCGGCCGCTGCTGATCAACGAACAAATCATTGCGAGCCCGGAAACGGGCCTGCAGTACCGCATCGATCGGCTGCTCGGACAGGGCGGGTTCGGCCAGGTCTATCTGGCGCGGCGGCTCGGCGAGTCGTCCACGGTGCCGGACGAGTTGTGCATCAAGATCAGCGCGCACATCGACGGCTGGCTGCGCGAGGCCTATTTCGGCCAGTTGCTGGAGGAACAGCCGCGCGCGATCCGCGTCTTCGACAAGTTCCCGCTCGTCCGCGCGCACGGTCCGGCGGGACGCGTGCTGTATTGCCTCGCGCTGGAGTACGCGTCGAACGGCGATCTCAGCGCGTATCTCTCACGCACCGGCAAGGGCTGGCCGGAAACGCTGGCGCGGCGCGAGATTGCGGGCATCCTCCAGGTCCTCGGGACGCTGCACCGCGGCGAGCTGCTCCACCGCGATCTGACGCCGCTCAACGTCTTCGTCTGCGACAACCGGCGCCTCAAGCTCGGAGACTTCGGCATCGTGCGGCGGCAGGGCGATCGCCGCGGCATCACCGTCCGCACGATGAATCCGCTGATGGCGCCCACCGACATCCGCGACGGCGCCGCGCCGAAGTGGCAGTCGCGCGACGATGTGTATCAGGTCGGCCAGTTGCTGGGGATGCTCGTCAAAGGCGACGCACGCGCGCTCGTGCGCCCGGTGGAAGTGCGCGGGCTGGCGTGCAGCGATCATCTCAAGGAGATCATCTACCGCTGCATCGGCGAGCGCCGGAAGCGCTACGACACGGCGGACGAGTTGATCGAAGCGCTGCGCAATCCGCCGGCGGCGTTGAATCCCGGCGTGCCGCGAACGCTGAAGGGCGTCCACATCGCGTTCACCGGCATCCTCACGAAGCGCCGCAGCGAGGCCATCACCGCCGCCCGCCGCGCCGGTGCGCTCGTCCACGGCATGCCCTCGTCCCAGACCACCGTCGTCGTCCGCGGCCGCCCGAACCCGCTGCAGGCCGCCGGCCGCGAAGGCGGCTTGAAGCTGATGGAGATCAAACGCCTCCGCGAGAAGGGACACCGGATCACCCTGATCAACGAGACACGCTTCTGGACGCTCGTCACGAAGCGCTGATCCGATCGTCACGCGAGCCGCCATCGTTCGCGTCATACGCACGTCCGCATTCACACGTCCGCATTTTACGCTTCCCCATTGCTTCCCGCTCTCGCGTGGCACACGATCACGCGACGCTTGACGTGCGTGTGCGCGCTGACATAGTCTGTCTATGTCAACAACACGCTGCTCCCAGACGGCGAATCATGGCGCGAGACCTCATTCCTCCTGGCACGCTGCACGTCCTGATCCTCAAGACGCTGGCGCGCGGCGGTGAGCTGCACGGCTTCGAGATCGCGGAGTCCATTGCGCGCGAATCGGGCGACGTGCTGACGGTCGAGGAGGGTTCGCTCTATCCCGCCTTGCAGCGTCTCCTGCTGAAGGGCTGGGTGACGGCGGAATGGAGCACGACGGCCGGCAACCGCCGCGCCCGCTACTACCAACTGACGCGGGCCGGACGCCGGCAGCTGGAGACCGAAATGGCGCAGTTTCATCGGGTGAACGGCGCCATTGCCCGCGTCCTGGCGATGTGACATTGGAGCGGTATATCCATGCTACGGGAGATCGGCAGACGACTGCGGGTGCTCGGGCGCGGGGCGCGGTTCGAGCAGGATTTGGATGATGAGATCCGCCTCCATGTGGAGCACCTGGAGGCGCAGCTGCGCGCCGCCGGTCTCCCGGAGGACACCGTGCGCGAGGCGGTCCGTCAGCGCTTCGGCAGCACGCTGCGCGCGCGCGAAGAAAGCGTCGACGCGTGGGGCTGGCGCTGGCTCGAACAGCTCGTGCAGGACATCCGCTTCGGCGCGCGGACACTCGCCAAGCAGCCAGGCTTCACGGCGACGACGGTCGTGACGCTCGCGCTCGCGACCGGTGCGACGACGGCGATCTTCAGCGTGGTGAACGGCGTGATCCTGCGGCCGCTGCCGCTCGCGTCACCCGATCGGCTCGTGCAGGTCGCGTCGATCCATCCGAGGGGCAACATCGGCTTCGTCCTCGCGAGCGATCTCGACGCGTACCGCCGGCAGAGCGCGTCGTTCGAGCGCTTCGCCGGCTACGAGCTCACGACCCGGCAGGTGCCGCATCCGGACGGCGCCGAGCGTCTCACCGCGGTCATCTCCGACTTCGAATTCTTCTCGCTGCTGGGCGTCGAGCCCATCGCCGGACGGACGTATCGCACCGGCGATCCGTCGGCCGTCGCCGTCCTCAGCGGCCGGTACTGGACGCGTGCGTATCAGCGCGATCCGTCGGTGCTCGGCCGCAGCATCACGCTGTCCGGCAACGTGTGGGATCCGGTCCGCCGGCAATCGATCCTCGAGCACCGCACCTACACGATTCTCGGCGTCATGCCGGACACGTTCCAGTTCCCGTACGGCGTCGGCGCCTTCTTCGAGGGGCCGATGCGCGAGAAGGAGACCGACATCTGGATCCCGCAGCAAGACGTCACGCCGCGGCGCTTCGGCCAGGTGACGGGACGTTTGAAACCGTCCGTGACCGTGGACGCCGCCGCGTCCGAGCTGGGTGTGATCCAGCGGCAACAGGATGCGATCACCCCGAGCCAGTCCCGGCCGAAAGGCGCCGTGTTGACGCCGCTCGCCGAGGAGGTGCTCGGATCGATCCCGCGCACGTTGTGGCTGCTGTTCGGCGCCGTCGGCCTCGTGCTCGCGGCGGCCTGCGCGAACGTCGCGAATCTGCTGCTCGCGCGCACGGCCGTGCGCACGCGTGAAGTCGTCACGCGCGCGGCGCTGGGCGCGGGCCGGCTGCGCCTCGTCCGCCAGTTCCTGACCGAAAGCGTGCTGCTCGCGCTCGGCGGCGGTCTGCTGGGCGTCGGCGTCGCGTGGGGTGGCACGCGTCTGCTCCTCGTGCTCGGCTCGGTGATGATCCCGCGCGCGCACGAGGTCACGCTGGACTGGCGCACGTTCGCGTTCCTGCTGGCCATCTGTTTCGTGACGGCGATCCTGTTCGGACTTGCGCCAGCCGTCAGCGCCGCGCGCGCGGACGCCCGCCACGTCCTGCGCGAGCCGGGCGCCCGGACGACGGCGAGCCGCATCCACACCGCCATCCGCGACGGCCTCGTCATCGCCGAAGTCGCACTCGCGTTCGTCCTCGCCGTGGGCGCGGGCCTCGTCGTCCGCGAGCTCGGACGCCTCCAGCGCGCGGACACCGGCATGACGAACGAGAACATCGTCACGCTGCACCTCACGCCGAAGGTACCGGCGGCGGATTATTTCGCCATCGAAGCCCGCGTCGCGCAGACGCCGGGCGTGCAGGCCGCCGGCTTCACGCAGATGGTACCGCTCCAGAACTGGGGCTGGATTGGCGACTTCAGCATCGTCGGCCGGCCGCTGGAGCGTCGGCCGACCGCGGAGCTGCGCACCATCACGCCCGGTTACTTCCAGACGCTCGGCATCCCCATCGTCCGCGGACGCAATCTCACGCAAGACGACACGCGCGACGACCCGTCCGCCCTCCTGATCAACGAAACGCTGGCGCGCACGCATTTCCCGGACGAGGATCCTGTCGGACGCGAGCTCGATCGCGGCCGGATCGTCGGCGTCGTGGGCGACGTCCGGCAGACGCGGCTCGATCGACCGGTTCAACCGGAGATGTACTCCACCGTCACGCGCAACGCGGGCATCGCGGCGGACATCGGCATGACGCTGATGGTCCGCACGCAAGGGTCGCCCGAAACGATCGTCGCGGCGGTGCGCGCGGCCGTCCGCGAGGTGAACCCGAACCTCGCGATCTTCAACGTGAAGACGATGGCGCAGGTGAGGGCGGATTCGCTGTGGGAGCTGAACCTGTATCGGTGGCTGATCGGGCTCTTCGCGGGGCTGGCGCTGCTGATCGCGGTGATCGGTCTCTACGGCGTGATCGCCTACAGCGTCTCGTCGCGCACGCGCGAGTTCGCGGTACGGCTCGCGCTGGGATCGGATGCCCTGACGTTGATCCGTCTCGTGGTACGCCGCGGAATGCTGCTCGCGGCCATCGGGCTGGGGCTGGGGGGGACACTGGCGCTGGCCGCGACGCCGCTGCTGCGGGCGCTGCCGTCGCCGCTGGATCCGGACGTCACGACGTTTGCCGCGACCGCCGTCGTGCTGCTCGCGCTGACGCTGATCGCCTGCACGCTGCCGGCGCTGCGCGTGGTACGCGTCGATCCGATCCACGCGCTCCGTCAGGACTGACGGCGATCAGCCGCCGATCCACTTGGACGGCGCGCGGCGCGTGACGCGGTAGACCGACGCGGGCGGCACGTTGAGGAGCGCGCCGCCGACACGTACCGCCTTCAGGCCGAGACGATCGAGGAACGGCCGCGGCACGGGGCAGCGCGGACCGTAGGTGAACTGGTAGAAGGCGCCGCCCGGACGCAGGTGGCTGAAGGCGCCGGCCATGATCGACATCACCGTCTTCGGCGACATGTTGAGCAGCGGCAGGCCGCTCACCACCGCGCCGACCGGGGCATTCTCGAACCACCCGCTCTCGCCCAGGCGCGCGGCGTCCATGCACAGGATGCGCGCCTGCGGAAACCGTCCCTGCAGCATCTTCGCGAACTCGGGATTGGCCTCGACCAGCGTCAGGTCCGTCTCCCTCAGACCGCGTCCGAGCAGCGCACGGGTAAACACGCCGGTGCCGGGACCGAGCTCGATGATCGGCGCCAGGGTGGGATCGATCTCACGGGTCATGACGTCGGCCAGCGCGGTCCCGGACGGCGCGATCGCCCCCACGCGATGCGGGTTGAACAGCCAGGCGTAGAAAAACGACAGCGCGTCATACTTCGGCATAGGGCCTGATTCTCACCGTATCCCACGAACCCGCCGGCGCGCGCATCTGCCTGGACGCGGCCGCGCCGCCGTGACTCCGCCAGCTTAGCGGACGACCGCCGCCGGGGCCAAACGTCAATCACCCGCCGCCACTCGACGCCGCCACGCGGCTGGGCACTCGACCGGGGTCGCCCGGCTTGAGGGGCGCCCGCGGACGCCGCTCGCCAGGGCGGTGCGGGGGCGCGGACGCTCATGTCCTGCTGACGCCGTCCCGCGACGCGCCGGCGCGCCAAGGTACAAGACCCGTCGACATACCTACACAAGACGCACGCCACCCGCCTCCAGTTCAACCGATACGCGCGTGCCGTCACATTTTCCGCGGTCGTTGCGATTGCTTCCCGGCCGGCGCCTTACGCGAGGAACCCGCGCCGCGCCACGCTCTGCCAGCCACTCGACGCACCGATGGGTGCGTCGCCGATGGCCGGTTCGACCGGCATTGGACCGGCATCGGCTCTCTCCCGGCCGGCCGGATCCGCGGCTGCACCGCCCGATCCGTCGGCGTTGCAGACCGCGTCGAGCGGCGATGCACGCGTCCGGGTGGCGATCCCGCTGCATGACTGGCGGCGGACGCATTCCCGTCGCACGAGTGGTCACGCCACCTGCCTCCGGTCATGCGTTGCGGAGCCGAGGGCGCGTCGTGCGTCCACCGGGCGACATCGCGCCCCTGGGGACAGAGCGCGCGAAGCATCGGCGGCGGCGACGCAACGAGCGTCGATCGTCCGTGCGATCGCGCCGGCGTCATCAGCCGCGTCAGCGTGATGCGCATCCGCGATCCGCGCCCGCGTTCCGGGCGGGCGATGGGGATCGGCCGACGCGAGGACACGCGCCGCGTCGTGATGATGTCCGCGCATTCGAGTCGTGCGAACGCGGATCGCTGAGATCGGATGGCGCGATGAAACGCGCCTGCGGCCGCGGGCGCCGGCATGTACCACGATCGTATTAGATCGGCTCAAATGTTACGTACGGTGGTCGATAACTTGGACATCATCAGCAGCCGTGGACGGGCGCACTGGTCCACCACTTGCACGCCGGCGCGCGCGCTCAGTTATACTCGTCGGGTTTTTCGCACGGCTTCTTCCTCGATCATGACGTCCTTCGCCGCCCCCGAAGCTCACGATCGGCGGGGCGCACTCGCGGATACGGCTCAGTCGGATGCTGACGCGCGATTCCACCCGCCTCGCCGTCCCGCGCGGCGCGTTTCGATTGAGCCCGTCGACCGGCGGTCGTCCCTCGCACCTCCTTGCCAGTCGTCCATGCGTCCGATGTCCGCCGACGCGGCGCGCGTCCGCTGCCGGTTTGACTGGTCATGACCACCCGGCACGGATCCTTCTCCACTCGCGGCGTCCAGCCCGCCGATCGCCCGGCGCCATCGACGGCCGATGCGCGCCACGGGAACCGGAGCACGGCGCCGGCGGCGGGCGTCGACGCGGAGGGCCGATGTCGACGTGCGCGCGGTCCGTGGCGAAGGCGTTTCCGGTCGATCGGACGCCGGATTCTCGTCTCTACGAACGCCGGGAATTTACCGGCCGGCGTCGCATGTCACATATCCGTACGGGCGGCGGACGACGCGCGGCCGCTCGCGGCCGGCCGGTACACCGCGTCTGTCATGTGGTCGATTCCGACAATTTTTTGTTCACTTTCGGATTTCCTGGTCTGATTGCCCTATCAGGTTCAGGCTCCAGCGCACGTATATGTAGTTCCGGCGGAAGCGCGAACATTGATAATCCGCCGAACGAGGATCAAGAGACGTGGACATACTCAAAGCGCGGCTCGGCCAACGGGTCAAGGCTCTGAGGCGGAAGCAGCGACTCACGCAAGCGCAGGTCGCCGCCCGGAGCGAGATGAGCCCGAAGTACGTCGGCGAGATCGAACGCGGCGACGCGAATCCCAGTCTGGAATTCATGATTCGCATCGCGCAGACGCTCGCCGTCAACGTCTGGGATCTATTGATGCCGGACGGCAAGATCGAAGCGCGTGGCAGCGAGTTGTCCGGCCTCGCGCTGACCGCGGTCCGGGACGATGTGCAGCACGCGTACGATTCGCTGCACCGGGCGGTGGGCTACCTCGGGTCCGTCAAGGACACGCCGGCCAAACCCAAAGGCGCCAAAGGCCGGAAAGCCGCACCCGCCAAGAAACGTCGGCGTTAGCACGCCTGGTACCCACGGGTCCGGCCGACGCCTCGGACCGGCATCTGCAACGGTTGTTCGTCCGTGTTGCGCCTCGACGCTCGCACGGTGTCGCGAGTGTTCGGATTCGCTCAGTTCGTCGTCATGGAATGTCTGAGACCTGCGGAGCGCCGCAGGGGTCGTGCGTGGCCGAGTTGGTCCAACCCACGAAACACAGAACACGCCAGGCGCAGGCGCTCGCAGCACCTATATCGGGATTAGACTGACGGTTCGCTCCTTCGGTGGGCCGGATGACGGAGAGCGGCAGGCTGCCGCTCGTGCACGCTCTCCCATCTCCAAGTGAGGGCATGATCGTGGACACACTCAAAGCGAGGCTTGGTCAACGCGTCAAGGCGCTGCGGCGCAAACAACGACTCACACAGGCGCAAGTCGCCGCCCGCAGTGAGATGAGCCCGAAGTACGTCGGCGAGATCGAGCGCGGCGACGCGAATCCGAGCCTGGAGTTCATGATCCGCATCGCGCAGACGCTCGCCGTGAACGTGTGGGATCTGTTGACGCCGGACACGAAGGTCGAAACGCGCAGCGCGGAGCTGTCGGGACTGGCGCTGGCCGCCGTCCGCGACGACGTGCAGAAGGCGTACGATTCGCTGAATCGCGCGGTGGGCTACCTCGGATCGGTGAAAGAGGCGCCCCTGCGGACGCGGGCGAAAGCCAAGAAGACGGCGTCGCGCAAGAAGCGCAAGCGGTGATCAGGCGTTCAACGCGGGGCCGCGTGCTTCGGCCGCCGTTGGACGGCCCGGCATCGACGCCGGATGGAGCGGATCGCGGCAGCGTTTGAACATCACGGTCACGGTGCTGCCCACGTCGGGCCAGCTCTCGACGGTGACCGTCCCGCCATTCTGTCGAATCAATCCGTACGCGACGGCCAGGGTCAGGTCGCCGATGTCCCCGCGCCGCCGCGCCGTCGCGTCCGAGAACGGCTCGAAGATGCGGATCGTGTCGGCCCGCGCGACGCCGCGACCGGTGTCCTTCACGTCCAGCCGCACGTACTCGCCCGGCGCGCTCGGCGCCTCGCCGGCGTGGACATCGTCCGTCACGACGTGGTTGCGCGTCAGGAACTCGATGCGTCCGCCCGTCGGCATGACGATGCGGGCCCTCAGCGCAAGCTCGCGCAAGGCGTGCTCGACCTGATCGACGTCGACCAGGACGGGCCAGAGCTCCGGATCCGGCTTGATCGCGAAGGCGATGTCGGCGCCGACCGTGCGAATCAACTGCTCGCCCATCCCGTACAGCAGATCGTTCAGGTTCACCAGGCGGCGGCTCGTGTCCTGCGCCTGCGCGACCGCCATCAGGCGCTCCGTCAGGCCCTCGATGGCGGTCACGGCGCGTCCCAGTTCGTCCACCTGCCGTGACGTCACGGGCTCGGCGCGCGACGAGGAATCGATCAGCGCGTGCCACGTCGCGCGGACGCTCATGCAAGAGCGCAGGTACTCGCTGGCGACGCCGCGGGCGAAGCGGCGGACCAGATTCATGCGGTCCCACATCTGCAGCCATGCCGTCCGCCACGCGTGTTCGCTGAGGTCGCGGAAGGTGAACATCACGCCGACCATGCGATCGCCTTCGCCCTTCAGCACGTCCGCGGTGAGCGCCAGCGTGCGGCGCGCGCCGTCCTTCGCGAAGATCGTGAAGTCGCGGATTTCGCGGATGCTGTACCCGCCCGTGTAGATCGCGTTCAGCATGTCCTCGGCATCGCTGGCTTCGTTGTCGAACTGCAGCCGATCGATCAGGAACTCGCCGAGCAGCATCTCCCGCGGCCAGCCGATGGCGTGCGCGGCCGCGGCGTTCAAGGTGAGGACGCGTCCTTGTTCGTCCGTGATCAGCATGCCGGTCTGGCGCTCGCCCATCAGCGCGTCGACGCGGGCGCGCTCTTTGTGGATGCGCTCCCGAGCGCTCGTCAGCAGGCTGCTGGTCAGCTTCACGTCCTCGATGCGGTCGTGCAGGCGCGATCCCAGCTGGCACATCGCGAAGAGGACCAGGCAGCCGATCGCGATGACGGCGACGAACTGGAAATTGCGGACGACGGCGTCGGGCGCGACGGAGCGCGGCGGCAGGTACTGTCCGGCGACGGCGGCGACGACGATGGCGGACCAGCAGGCGGCGAGGCAGATCTTCTTGATGGCGCCGTGATGGTGCTGAATCGTAATAGCCGCGGGAATGATGGAGACGAGCACGAGTGCCTGCGACAGCTCCGGCTGAAGGATGGACACCGCGATCTGGCCGAGGATCAGCGTGCCGCAGGTCCAGATGATGCCGTGGAGGGCGTGGCCGCGGAGGAGGATCCGCCGGCCGAGGTAGACGCAGACGCCGTAGACCAGGACGACGTGGCCGGTCCACTGCATCGCGGCGTCGCCAAAGCGGAAGCCTGCCGCCTCGGCGAGCCCGCCGAAGACGAGCGCGGTCGCGATCATCCACCTCGTGAAGTACGCGAACTGCGCGAGGCGCGTCCGCTCGTCCTCGAGCAGGGCCTTCCGCTCGAACTCCTCCCACGGCTGCTGAGAGTGCATGTCGTCTGCCCGATGAGCCCCCACCACGACGTGACGTCCATCTTACCCCCGCGAAGGCGCGCCGCCGCGCTTCGCCGTGGACGTCCCCTGACGCGACGCGGCCCTCACTCCAGCAGCGTGGACACGCGCGTCACGCGACCGATGACGATCGCCTGATCCGGATGACGCAGGCGGATGGGCCGCTGCACGGGCGCGTCCGGATGCGGATGGATGGTCAGCATGTTGTCCTCCATACTGCAATAGCCGCACAAATAGCGGTGCCGCGTCGCCGTCAGCAGGAGATAGATGGGCCGCTCCCAGTCTCTCAGCTCCTCGACGGGGCGGCCGTTGACGGTCGCGGCAATGCGGCGCTGCTTGACGTTGACCGTGATGAACGCCTCGCCGCGCAGCAGCGGCGCCATCACCGGCGTACTTTGACGGTAGTAGAAGATCCGGCGCAGCGGCGTCGCGCGCGGCGCCGTCGAGACGAGCCAGGGCAGATCCCAGCCGCGATCGAGCAGCCGCAGGACGAACGCGTGCGAGAGCGTGTTGCTGAAGGTCTCGTTCGCCTGCTTGCGCTCGTCCTCCGACGCGACGCCGGCGTCGACGTGGATGTTGAAGCCGCGCAGCAGATCGCGCTCGTCCAGCAGGAAGATCGCCGCGAGCACGAACAGGCTGTCGACGCGCGGCAGCGTCTCGCTCGCCGTCGCATCGTCGTGCATCAGATCGTGGATATGGCCGCGCGCGATCGAGAACTTGCGCGACACGAAGTGATTCAGCTTCTTCACGCGGCGCGAGAAGCGCTCGTACGTGAGGTGCTGGCGCGCCCACATCTCGCGGAGCATCGCCGGCGGCGACGCGTCGGCCACGGACACGCGCTCCGACAGCGACCGGCGGCGCGTCCACAGCTCACGCGTGACGGAGGCGGGCGGCGCTTCGAGACGATCGATGCGTCCGCTGAAGCCGAGGACGCGGCCCAGCACACGCACGTCGCGGACGTGGAAGTCGAGCCGCGGATGCCGGTCGCGGTCCTCGCTGATCAGCGAGCAGGACTCGCCTTCGAGGTGGACGCGGCACGCGCTGTAGCCGTTCGGATGCTCGACGAAGTAGAACGAGTGGCGATCGGCGATGCGCGTGTCGGACGTGTCGATCAGCAGCGACGCTCTGGCCGGCAGGCGTGGATGCGCGATGTTGTCGAGCCGTCCGATGTACGCGATCGCGCGGCGCACGCGCTGCCACTCGGACAGCGCGGAGATGTCCTGCGGCGTCCACGCGGTGGCGAAGTCGTAGATCGGCTGCGTTTCCTGCGGCCCGTCACCGGGCGCCAGCTCGCGCGGCAGATCGATCAGGCGGCTGCGGCTGGTCTCGTCCGCCAGCGCGAGCCGCGTCCGATCGGCGCCGAGCGCCTGATGCAGCAGCGGCAGCAGATTGAAGTCGACACCCAGCTCCTGACACACCCGGCGGAACGGCAGGCCCGTGGCCGCCGCCAGCGCGGCGAGGTGCGGCAGCGTGGGCGTGTGCCCCCGATCGATGTCGGCGAAGAGCTGAATAGGCGTGATGTGCAGGCGCTGATCCTCTTTCGAGAACTCCCGCATCCAGGCCTCGGTCTCCTTGGAGTCGTGAAAGCGCCGGCGAAACGCTTCCTGCAAC
>Ga0187894_10001295_pt1 | contig 32362 bp, 27 predicted proteins | sample GBC1701081metaG_FD_136650 | JGI IMG/M metagenome (GOLD analysis project Ga0187894, IMG submission 136650) | White microbial mat communities from a lava cave in the Kipuka Kanohina Cave System on the Island of Hawaii, USA - GBC170108-1 metaG ...
GTCGGCACCACCGTCTACGGGCTTCCGCTCTATCACTTCCGCTACAAGACCGGCACGGAGCGCTTCGAAGGCGTGATGGCGCAGGATGTTCTCGAGGTGATGCCCGATGCGGTGGTGGTGGGCGAAGATGGCTATTACCGCGTGAAGTACGGGCAGCTCGGGATCAAAATGACCAGGGCCTGAACACCGCGGGCAGCATCAGCAATTCCGAAGGGCGGTCTTCCGCCCTTTCTTTTTGAGGTGAGGCATTGACGGATGGCGGGACCGGACGTCGCCGAGGCCTATCTGGAAAGCCTGCTGCGGACCGAACGCGTCACCGGGCAAGAGCTCTCCGCCTATCAGGCCAAACTGCTCCGCGCCCTCGTAAAGCCCACTTTGGGCGAGACGCCGTTCTATAGCGGCCGCGCCGCGCCGCCGGATGATCTGGCACCTGACTCACCCTATTGGCTGGCTCAGCCCTTCGTCACCCGCAAGGACCTCGTTGAGAATTTCGATGCATTCCGGCCACGCAGTTTCGCGCGGCTGCACGGGGCGATCACGCCACTCTCGACCGGCGGAAGCACCGGCCCGGCCGCCCGGAGGGACATGTCCTCGCTCGAGTCGGTCGCCAGGCTCTTGGCAAGCTATCGCATGTATCACAATTGGAAGCTCGACCAGACCCGCCCGCTCTTCATCCTGCGCAAGACGAGGCGTGAAGACGAGATGCGCCAGGAGCGATGGGGCTTTCCGTGGCGCGACGAGAAGAGCCGCGGCAGACGGATCTGGATAGATATTGCAACGCCGGCCTGCGAGCAATTGCAGGCGATGGCCGGTCAGGGCCCGGTCTACGTCAATACGCTGCCCTCGAACATCCTGCGTCTGTCGGTCGAGGCGCTGCGCCTGGATATCCGGCTCAGCCTCCCCTACATCATCAGCGTTGGAGAATATCTGGCGCCGGAGGTGCGGACGGCTGCGGCGCGCGCCTTCGGGAGCACGATCATCGACTCCTTCGCCTCGGCCGAAGCCGGCGTGATCGCAATCCAGTGCCCGGAAACCGGGCTCTACCACATTCAGAGCGAACAGGTTCTGGCCGAGATCGTGTCGCCCCAGGGCCAGCTCTGTGCCGCCGGCGCAACCGGCGAAGTCGTCGTCACCCCGCTTTACGGCTACGCCACGCCGCTCCTCAGATACCGTTCCGGAGACTATGTGGAGGCTGGGCCGCCCTGCGCGTGCGGCCGGATTCTGCCCACGATCTCCCGCATCGCCGGGCGCCTCGAGCATATGTTCGACCTTGCCGATGGAGCGCGGCAACTGCCGAGGATCAACCGTGTCCTTATCACAGAGGCGCTGGGGCTGGATCAGTGGGTACTGGCGCAGCTTCGGAAACCGAAGTCGTGTTCCGCCACGTTGGCGCGCTGGGTGGCTCCGCCAAGGACAAGGTCATGGAGAACCTGCACGAAGCCTTGGGAGATGGCGTCCGCTGCACCTTCTCCGAGGTCGTCGGACTGCCGCCGACATCCGGCGGCAAACGGCACTTCACAACGAACGAGATGCCCGCGCGAGGGCCTTAATAAAGCGCGATAGCTTTAGATCGAGTCGCCATCGCGCTTTATCTTTTTGTTTACGCATGATTTTTCCGGAAAACCGGGATGGCCGGTTTAACCCGGCCACAAGCTTTTCCGGATCATGCTCTATCTAAGTCGCAAGCTGATTCGTTTTTTCCACCAGCACCTCTGCGGCGCGATCAAATGCGCCAAACTGGTCGATCATCATCTGGCGGCCAATGAGCTCCGCCTTCTTCGCACCGGCAAGGCGGCCTCCCATCTGCTGTCTGACGCCGATCGTGCTTCGGTTCGAGAAATGCCAGGTAAACCCGCCGGGATTACATTCGAGAACGAACAGGTTCCCGGTTCTCTCCTCACGGATGATGTCCGTACCGAGAAGGGGTATGTCTGGAAATGCCTTGCCCACACGCACGCCCAACGCCAGCACGTCGGCGTCAGAACAGAGCAAGCGCATGCGGAAATTGCCAGTGTTGCTGGTGACGCGGAGGCTCTCAATTTCCTTCTCGGTATTTCCCGGCGTCGGCTGCGGCACTCTATCTTTTGCCAACAAGCAGTAGAGCGGAACCCCAAACAGCGTCAGAACCCGATACACCTCGAGAAAAGGCCCGGTGTCGATAAATCGCTGCACGATGTAGCCGGAGCGGTCGCGGCGGATGAGATGATCGCGCGGGAAGTCCTTGATCGTCATTGTCTCCAGCTTCCTGCGCCGGAACAGCTGGATGCCGCGGCCCCGGGCGGCAAGGTTGGGATCGCTCGGCTTGATCACCACATACTCGCCGAACATGATGGGATCGAACTTCATGCCCGGAAAGAAGCGCATGGTCGGTGGTGTCGGCAGCCCTGCATCCACAAAGACCCTGTGTTGCCCTGACTTGGCTATCAGCCGGTTCGTGAGAATGAGGCCCCGCTTGATGTTCGCCTTGAACTTGCCCAGCAGGGCCACGGTCAGCGTTGGACGCTCCCAGGCATCGTCCGGCATGACGCGCTCGGTTTGCCTGTCAATGCAGAAAACGGAGATTGCAGGATCGATAGCGGAAATCTTCTGCGCGATCTCGTCGAAATCCCGCACATAGTCAGGGCCGCCATGAATGATGATCAGATTGCGTTCTGACATTGAAAGTCGATCCATTTTGCCGATCGGCGCGGATCGCATGCGCCGGTTGGGGCTATGCTACACTGGCGCCGTGCCGACCAGCAAGTGATCGGCCGCATGCCGCGTTTTCCGATGTGGCAAAGCATTTTCGGCGGCAGGCGGTATGGAAGTTGCACCCCCCGGAGCGGATCGCCCATTGATTAGGCAAGTTCAACCCTATCAATAAGCGCGCGCCACGCAGAAATCGACCGCCTCGGCGAGCGCCGATTTATGCGCGCTGTCGGGGAAGATGGCGAGCGCGTCGCGGGCGATGGCGCCATAATGGCGGGCGCGCTCTACCGTGTCGGCGATGGCATTGTGGCGCTCGATCAGCTTCTGCGCATAGAGGAGGTCGTCCGCCGTCTGGTTGCCTTCCTCGAGCGTGCGCTTCCAGAAATTGCGCTCTTCCTGGGAGCCGCGGCGATAGGAGAGGACCACCGGCAGCGTGATCTTGCCTTCGCGGAAGTCATCGCCGACGCTCTTGCCCATCAGCGCCTGCTTGCCGGAATAATCCAGCGCGTCATCGACGAGCTGGAAGGCGATGCCGAGATTGCGGCCATAGGATTCGAGCGCCGCCTGCTCGTCCTTGGGCCTCCTGGCGACCACGGCGCCGACTTCGGCCGCGGCCGAGAACAAGGCCGCCGTCTTGGCGCCGATCACCTGCATATAGGCGTCCTCGGTGGTCGATGTGTCATGCGAGGCGGAAAGCTGCAGCACCTCGCCCTCGGCGATCACCGCGGCGGCATTGGCGAGGATGCGCAAGGCCTCGAGCGACCCGGTCTCGACCATCATCTTGAAGGCTTGTCCCAAGAGATAGTCGCCGACCAGCACGCTCGCCTGGTTGCCCCAGATGAGCCGCGCCGTCTTCTTGCCGCGCCGGAGATCGCTCTCATCGACCACGTCGTCATGAAGGAGCGTCGCCGTGTGCATGAATTCGACGGCGGTGGCGAGCTTGATATGGGCATCGCCCCGGGCTCCGCACATGCGGGCCGAGGCCACGGTGAGCATCGGCCTTATCCGCTTGCCGCCGGAATTGATCAGATGGCCGGCGAGCTCGGGGATCAGTTCGACATGCGACGCGGCGCGGGCCAGAATGGCCTCGTTGACCTTGACCATGTCTCCCAAGGTCAGAGCGATGAGAGGATCGAGGCTCGGCTGCTTCTCACCGCTGCCTTCGAAGGGAATGACGACACCCAAGGTTGAACCTGCCTGCTTATGATACTGTCCCGGACAATAAGGGGGCTTGCCGCCCCCGGGCAAGCGCGACCGGTTGACGCTAAGGATAATAATTCATGAAGGAAGTCTTGCGGACCAATGACCTCGTGCTCCTCTCCTATGCGACCCATGTCCTGGCCGAGGCCGGCATCGAGGCGCATGTCTTCGATGCCCATATGAGCGCGGTCGAGGGCTCGATCGGGGCTTTTCCCCGCCGCCTGATGGTCCAGGACGAGGATATTGCCCAGGCTTTGCGCGAATTGAGTAACGCTACGATAACTGGGGAGCGGTAGGCTGCCCGCCATGCCAAACGCTTCGCCCGCCGATCCCAGCATCTCAGGCACGTCTTCCGGGGCCATTCCGTCGACCCTGACCGAGGATGGCTTCCTCAATGGGCGTTTGCGCATCTTGCAGCCGGAAAAGGGCTACCGGGCCGGGATCGATGCGGTTTTCCTCGCCGCCAGCATCCCTTGCGCGCCAGGCGATCATGTCTTCGAGGCGGGCATCGGCACGGGCGTCGCCGCCCTTTGCCTGGCCTACAGGGTGCCGGGTCTCCGGGTCACGGGCGTCGAGGTCGCCGCCCGTTACGTCCTGCTGGCCGAGGAGAATGCCAGGCGTAATGACTGCGGTTCGGGCATCAGGGTCGTCCATGCCGATATCAAGGAGGCCTTGCGCCGGGGCTCGGCGCTCTTGCCGGCGGCCGGTTCCATGGCGCATGCCTTCGCCAATCCGCCCTATTTCGAGGAGGGCAAGGCGACACCCTCGCCTGTGGCCTTGAAAGCCGGCGCCCATAATTTCGGCCCCGAGGACCTCGATCTCTGGGTCAAGGCCATGCATGGGCTGCTCGCGGTCCGCGGCACCGCTACGGTGATCTACCGCGCCGAGGCGCTCGCCCGGGTCCTCGCCACCTTCGAGGGCCGCTTCGGCGATATCACCGTGGCGCCGCTTTTTCCGCGCTCGGGCCTCGCCGCGACCCGCATCATCGTCCAGGGCGTCAAGGGCTCGCGGGCGCCGCTGCAGATTCTCCCCGGCCTCATCCTGCATGGCGAGGATGGGAAGTTTACCCCGGCCGCAGAAGCGGTGCTGCGCGAGGGCGCGTCCTGGCGGATGCGCTAGCCTCGAGCCCAGGCGAAAGTTTCGCGTGTCACACGCTGTGAGTGTCGCAGAGGGAAGCCGGTCGACGCGCGCTTCCCGCAATCGACGCCGCCCGGCAAAGATGTTAGGAGGCACGGGGGAGAGAGCGTTGGACCACGCCACGTTGTCCGATAAGAACAAGAAAGGTGTGAATGGCTCAGGCCTGGCGGCAGTTTCTGGTCTTGGAGCCTGCGCCGTCCGCGGAGCATGAGCCGACATCGCGAGCGGCCAAGCATCCGGGCCTGACCTGGCATGATCATCTGGTCATGCTGCTCCATGTCGCCGCCGAGATCGAGCATGGGCTCATGGTCCAGTATCTCTATGCCGCCTATTCGCTGGGCGGCCCCGATGCCACGGCGACCCCCGAGCGCCAGACTCTCATCAAGCACTGGCAGGCGAGCCTGCTCAAGGTCGCCAAGGAGGAGATGGGCCATCTCCTCACCGTCCAGAACATCCTCTGCCTCATCGGCGCCCCGATCCATTTCGGGCGCGAGGACTATCCCTGGACCGTTCCCTATTATCCCTACCCCTTCCGCCTCGAGAAGCTCACCCGCTCGTCGCTCGCCTGCTACGTCCATGCCGAGATGCCGCCGCACATCACCGCCATGCTGAAGAAATATCCGGAGCTTTCCCGGCGCTTCAAGGAGTTCACCGAGAAGGACAAGGCGGAGATCGAGCGGCTTATCAAGGCGCGTGCCAAGGGCCCGATTCACACCGTCGCCGCCGTCTATGACGAGATCATCGGCATCATCGGCAACGAGGAGCTGATTCCCGGTTCCACCTTCAATGAGGAAAGCTACGTCCACCAGGCCTCCTGGGACGATTGGGGCAGGGGCTATGGGCCCGAGCCGCGCCAGCTCGATGCGAGCGGTTCGCCGGCCGGAGACCCCGAGCGCCAGCGCGAGGCCAGCCTCCTCATCATGCGCGCCGCCACGCGCACCGAGGCGCTTAAGGCGCTGAAGGCGATCGGCAGCCAGGGCGAGGCCATTCATCTCGAGCCCAAGCGCACCGATGAGCTCTCGCATTTCGAGCGCTTCCTCAAGATCTTCCAGCAATTCCCGGAAGACTGGGTGCCGGCACGCGACATTCCGGACAATCCGACGACCCGGAAATTCAACACCGACGACGCGGTCTATATCGAGAACGACTATGCCCGCGACTGGGGCGCGCTGTTCAACTACCGCTACCGGCAGCTCCTCACCTGCCTCACCCATTCCTTCCGTCTGCAACGCCTGGCGCAGGCGGGCGAGCCCAATCTGCGCGGCATGGTCATGCATCGCGTCTTCGGCGAGATGTACAATATCAAGACGATCGCCGGCATCATCGTCGGCCTCGATCTCAACAAGGAGGGTGCGCAGGGCGGAAGCCCGCGCTTCGCGGGGCCGCCTTTCGAGATGCCCTATACGTTGACGCTGCCTGACGCCGAGCCCGATGTCTGGCGGCTGCATCAGGAGTTCCTCCAGGGCTCGATCGATGTGGCGGAACTGCTGCTGAAGAAGGCCGCAGGGACGGAGCGCGACTATCTCCTGGCCTTGAAGGAGCTCGACCGCCAGGCCATCGCCTCGATCGACGCCTTGCTCGACGGCCAAGGGAGCAGACGCAAATGACCGGCCAGACGGCAAAGATAAGAGAGCTTCGCATCTTGCCGCCTTTCGCCATCGGCAGGCTCGGTTCGGCGCCCGAGCCGCTCGACAATTACACCATCGCGACCGACGCCGAGGGCCCCCTGGGGTTCCGCACCATCAAGCCGGCCGAAACATTGATCGTCGATGCGGCGACGGGCGAGATCAGCGCCAGCCATGTGCCGGAAGAGATGGAGTTCAAGCAGGACGGCCGGATACGTCCGGTGGCGCCGTTCCTCGAAGTCTTCGCGCTGACGGAGAATGACGAGCTGGTGCCGCTGACTGAGGACATGCTGGCGGGAGGTGAGCTCGCCTGGCGCGTCACGCTGGCCAACCGCAAGGTCGTCCGGCGCACAAGAGATGAAGCGGATCTCGTTTCAGCCGATACCGGCTGGTTTTCCGATCACGCGCCGCAACCGCTCGAAGGCCGGTGCAAGAACTTCATATCGGACGAAGCCCATGTCGATTTCGGCAGTGCGCGCTTCATCAGGCCCAACGGGAAATATCCCCAGATCCGCCTGCGCTTCACGCCGGCGAAAGGCTTGATCTACGGGCCGCATGCGCCCGATCCGAAGGATCCGATCATCCCGGCCGAGCGCGCGATCTATGATCGCGGCAAGGGCAAGTGGTATCACTTCGAAACGCATGGCGAGGATGAGACCGTTCCGCCCTCGCTCTTCGCCATCGAGCCCCCGGCGCCGTCCTGGCTGAACGACAATGTCGCCGTCAGCCGCGGTTATCTCGACGATGCCTGCGACGGCTTCGTCGAGGTGAGGCTCACCTCGAGCGACGGCAAAGAGCTCACCGCAACGGCGCGCATATGCGCGTCGCCGCCCGCGGTGGTGCCGGATTCGCTCTTCGTGCGCAGCCTTGCCGATGATCTGGAACAGGTCATCCATGGCCCGGCCGTCACCGATGACGAGCCGCCGGAGGTCACCCAGGCGCGCGCCGAGGACATCATCCGCCGCGCTTTCGAGACCGTGCGCTTCCTCAATGTCGCGGTGATGAACGGCAACGACTATAAAGGCCGCTCGGCGCTGTCGCTCGATGCGATGCCGGAAGAGGAGGCCGCCGACACCGAGCGCGCCATCCGCCCGGTGATGACGCCGGAAGGCGCCGACACGCTGGCGATCCTCGCTTTGCATCAGCAGGTCTATGCCGCCTTGCGCGGCGGTGCCGCCCCCTGGTTCCTGCGCCTGCTGCGCAATCCGGACGAGGTCTCCGACTTCACCGACCGTGGCCGCCGCAAGATGCCGGCTTTGATGTGCGGCGCCGACAACAGCTATCTGGCCCTTACCTATCGCCAGATCGACACCATCCGCAAAGCGGCCGAGGGCGCTCTCGGCCGTCCAACCGCTACGCCCAGAGCGCCCGCTCTCACGCCGCGCAATCTCACGGCCCAGCTCCATTATGAGGCGGCGGGCAATCCGGTGAGCTCGCGGCCGGTGACGTCGGTCGCTAATTGCTGCCCGGGGCTCGAGGTGGATTTCCGCGCCATCTGGCGGCGCATGTTCGAGGGCCTGGAATTGCGTGAACATGACAATCTGATCGTCAATGCCGATCCGCCCTTTGCCAAGTTGAAGGGGCATCGCCTGCTGCGCATCAACTTGCCGGGCGAGAAGACGCCGATCGAGCCCATGAATTACATCAAGGGACCGGCGGCGTCGGATCCCGCCAATGACATCATCCTCACCACCAGCGAAAATCCTCATGGCCTTGCCCCGCTTGAATGGTCGAACGCCTTGGCGCGGTTGTTGAGCGGCTTCCAGGGCCAGGAGGTCGACTGTGACATCTCGCTCAGGAAGGAGGAGGCGATGGTGCCGTGGACGGAAAAGAACCATAAGACCTGGCGCTTCAAGGTCCGGCATTTCTTTGCGCCCGATACGGCGGTCATCTCAGAGGCCCTGGCGCAAGCGGGCGAGCTCACCCAGGGCCTGTGCTCGCCCTGGCAGAATGATTACCGCGAATGCTCCTGTTATTACTGGGCCTCGGCCCGGCCCGATTATGTGAATGTCGAGCCCGGCCCCAAGGGCCTGAGCATCGGCGACAACTGGCTGCAGAAGGAACGCACCGGGCAATATGTGCCCGACGACTATGTCGATTCCCGTCTCGTCTTCTATGACGATCTGTTCACCCACTGGGAGAAATGGCTGCGTTTCCAGGTGAAGGGGCGCGATGCGTCCGGCGAGGAGCGATCGTGAGCGGCCTCGCCCGTCACTATATGAAGGCCTCGGGCCCGCGCTTGCCGGCGGCGCATCTTCTCGCCACCGAAGCGGGCCGGCATCTTTTCGTCGCCGACGGCAGCCGGCTGTTCGACATCGATGCCGATCTCTTCGCCGCGTTCGACACGGCTTTGACGGGGTTGGATTCAGCCCGGGTCGCAAACCTGCTCGCGCGCGCCGGCCTCGACGGCACCCCCTTGATCGACGATGCGCCGCTCGAGCCGCCGCCGATCCATGCGCTCTCGCTCGCCGTGGCGCAGAAATGCAATCTCGGCTGCACCTATTGTTATGCCGAACAGGGCGGCTTTGGCGGCGCGCCCAGGAACATGCCGGAAGCCACAGCACTTCAGGCGGTCGAGCAGCTCATCGGCAATGCGGGTCCGGGCGGCGCCAGGCTCAATCTCTCTTTTCTGGGCGGCGAGCCCCTGGTCAACCGGCCGGTGTTGCAGAAGGCAACTCGTCATGCCGCGGATCTCGCGCGCCACAGCGGCACGCCGATCACCTTTTCGATCACCACCAACGGCACGCTGGTCACCGAAGCCGATGCGGACTTCTTCGAGGAACATGGCTTCGCGGTGACCGTCAGCCTCGACGGCATCGGCGCGGCGCATGACGGCCAGCGGCCCTTCCGCAATGGCCAGGGCAGCTTCGAGCGGATCATGCGCCGGATCGCGCCGCTTCTCGCCCGTCAGCGCCGCATGCAGGTGTCGGCACGCGTCACCGTCACGCCGCGCAATCTCGATCTGCGCGCCGCGCTCGATGCCTTCATCGACGCGGGCTTCCACAGCGTCGGCTTCTCGCCCATGCTTGCTTCGCCCTCGGGTCAAGGCGAGATGCAGGCGGAGGACCTGGCGCTGATGCTCGAGCAGATGATCGAGTGCGGGCGTGAATTCGAGCGCCGCACCCTGGCGCGTGAGCGCTATCCCTTCGCTAATATGCTGAATGCCCTGCGCGAGATCGGGCGCGGCACGCATCGGCCTTACCCGTGCGGCGCCGGCGCGGGCTATCTCGGCGTCTCCGCTTCCGGCGATCTCGCCGCCTGTCATCGTTTTGTCGATGATGCCGAAGGCGCCATGGGCTCGCTCGCCAAGGGCATCGATGGCGCGCGCCAGGCGGCGTGGCTGGCCGAGAGGCATGTGCATCGCCAGGAGCCCTGCAATGGCTGCTGGGCGCGCTATCTGTGCGGCGGCGGCTGCCATCATGAAGTGACGAAGCGCGGCCGTCCGGCCTGCGACTACATCAGAGGCTGGCTGCATTATTGCCTGGAGGCCTATTTGCGCCTCGGCCAGGCCGCCCTGCAGCCGATGGCGGGGTGAGCCATGGCCCGGGTCTGCGTCATGGGCGGCGGTCCGGCGGGCAGCATCTTCGCCATCCGCATGGCTGAACTCGGCCATCAGGTGGAACTCATCGAGAGCGCTCGCTTTCCGCGCCCGCATCTGGGCGAGTCCCTGAGCCCGGGTGTTCTGCCGCTGCTCCAGAGCCTCGGCGCCGAGGGCGCTCTCGCTGGTGCGTGCCCCGTGCGCCAAGTCGAGGTCGCCTGGGACGGGCCGCCGCTGATCCGTGCCGATGAGCGCGCCGAAGGGCGGCTGGTCGATCGCGGCACTTTCGACCGCCGGCTCATCGATCAGGCGCGAAGCCTCGGCGTGCGCATCCGCCAACCGGCCAGGATCATCGAGCGGCGGCATGATGAGCGGGGCTGGCACCTCGCCATCGAAACGGAGGCGGGCCGAGAGAAACTCGCGGCCGATTTCCTCGCCGATGCGCGTGGCCGTGGCGCTGTGGGCGCCTGGCGCAGGGAGACGACCGGGCCCGCGACCTTGGCGCTGCATGCCTATTGGAAGGGAACAGGATCTCCCCCGCATCCGGTGATCCGGGCGGGTGATGAGGCCTGGTATTGGGCCGTGCCGCTTCCCGACGGCACCTGCAATATGCAGGTCTTCGTCGATGCCAGGCAATTCGGCGCTTCGCCGAAAGCCACGCTGGCGGCGCGCTATCTGCATCTTCTCGATCATTCGGGATTCGGGCGCGGCTTGCGCCAGAGCGAGGTGATGGCAAGGGATGCGACGCCCTATGTCGCCCGCCGCGCCGCGACATCTTCGAGCATCGCGCTCGGCGAAGCGGCTCTGGCGCTCGATCCCCTGTCGTCGTCGGGCGTGCAGAAAGCGATCCAGACGTCGCTTGCCGGCGCCATCGTCGCCAACACGCTGATCAGAAGGCCAGCCGCGGCCGCGGCCGCAATGGATTTCTACAAGGCAAGCCTGGAGGATGCCTCTACGCGCCATCGGAACTGGGCGGCCGGCTATTATGCCGAGGCGGCGCGGATGCGGCCGGCCTCGTTCTGGCAGGATCGCGCGGCAGCCGCGCCTGGCGAAACTCCCCGCCGGCCGGTGGTTTCCACCGATGCAGCCGGTGCGGTCGCGCAACCGGTCGAGCTTTCGCGCGATCTCGTCATCGAAGATCTGCCCTGCATAGAGGGGGAGTTCGTCACGCTCGCAAGGGCGTTGCGCCATCCGGGGCTTGCCGGTCCGGTCGCTTTTCTCGGCGATCAGCCCTTGGCGCCGCTGGTGAACGATCTCCATTCCGGCGCGACGCTGGTCGAGATCGCGCAAGGCTGGTCGCGGCGCATGCCGTTCAAATCCGCTTTGTCGATCGCCATCTGGCTGCGCAACAGCGGCATTCTGGTCGACCGCGCCGAGGCGCGGCCATGAGCGCGCTCACCGACTGGCTCGACGCGCATGGCTTTTCCGAGCATGCGCCGCTCTTCATCGACAACGATGTCGATTTCACCACGCTGCTGCTCCTGACCGACAATGACCTGAAGGAGCTCGGTCTCTCTTTCGGCGCCCGCAAGCGCCTGCTCGGCGCGCTGACCGAGGCCAAGGCGCAGAAGCCGGAGCCGGCGGTCAGGGCCGAGGAGCGGCGTCAGCTCACCGTGATGTTCTGCGACATGGTGGGCTTCACCGGGCTCGCCCAGCGCGTCGATCCTGAGGTGCTCAAGGACATCGTGCGCGCCTATGAGGATGCCTGCGCCGCCTGCATCGCCCGTTACGAGGGTTATCTGTTCCAGCGCCTGGGTGACGGCATTATCGCCTTCTTCGGCTTCCCGCTTGCCCATGAGCGCGAGGCCGAGCGCGCCATCCGCGCCGGTTTAGACATCCTCGACGCCATGGCCTGTTTCAAGACGCCCGATACGGCCAAGCTCGAGGTCCGCATCGGCATCGCCACCGGCATCGTCGTCGTCTCCGCTGACGGACGCACTGCCGTGAGCGAGACCATGAACCTCGCGGCGCGTCTGCAGAGCGTGGCCGAGCCGGGTACCATCGCGGTCAGCTCCAAGGTGCGCAAGCTCGCCGGCGATGTTTTCGGCTATACCGATATCGGAGCGCAAAGTCTCAAGGGCATCACGCTTCCCGTTCATGTCTATCGTGTGGCGGGTGTGGCGACCGCCGAAGGCCGCCAGGCCAGGGACAAGCCGCTCATCGGACGCGGGCCCGAGATGGAGGCGCTGCTCGACCAATGGCGGCGCGTCCACGATGCGGGCGAGGGCTTTACCATCAATCTCTGCGGCGAGCCGGGCATCGGCAAGAGCCGCATCGCCGATGCGCTATGCGCCAGCCTCGAGCTTGAGCATGCCCAGATCTGGCGCTTTCAATGTTCGCCCTTCCATCTCAACAGCGCCTTCTATCCGATCAGGACGCATCTCGATGAGGTGCTGCAGATGGGCGATGACAGCCCGGCCGATGTGAGGCTCGACAAGCTGGAGGCGCTGATCGTCGGGCGTTACGGCCTGCCTCGTTCCGACGTGCGCTTCATCGCGAACATGATGTCCATCCCCTGCGAGGAGCGCTACGGTGCGCTCGATATATCGCCGCGGCTCACCAAGCAGGAAACCGTCCGCGTGATGGAGGACATGGTGGCCGCCGCCGCCCGCTTGCGCCCCACGCTGCTCTTGTTCGAGGACATGCACTGGGCCGATCCGACGACGCTCGAGACATTGGAGCGGCTGATCGGCAAGCTTGCCGGCATTCCGTTGCTGATCGTCGCCACCTATCGGCCGGAATTCGAGCCGCACTGGTCGCGTCACGTCAATGTCGCGGTGCTCAATCTCGCCAAGCTCACGGCTCAGCAATCGAGCGAGATGGTCTCCCGGTTGGCCGAAGGGAAGTCGCTGCCGGCCGAGATCGTCGAGCAGATCATCGCCAAGACCGATGGTGTACCGCTCTTCGTCGAGGAGCTGACGCGCACCATTCTCGAATCGGGCGGGCTCGTCGAAGCGGGCGGGCGCTATGTCTATAGCGGCCCGACTTTGGGGTTCGCCATCCCCGAGACTTTACGCGATTCGCTGGCCGCGCGTCTCGACCGCCTCGCCAAGGCGAAGCCCGTCGCCCAGATCGGCTCTGTCGTCGGGCGCACCTTCAGTCATGAGCTGATCTCGGCGCTCGCTCAGATGGACGAGGCCGCCTTGGCCGAGGGCCTGGCGGAGCTGACCGCCTCGGGTCTCGCGATGCGCTCGGCCGTGGCGCCCGGGCCCGTGTCGTACACGTTCAAGCATGCTTTGGTCCAGGACGTGGCCTATGATTCGCTGCTGCGCAGCCAGCGCAAGCCGTTGCATGCGCGCATCGCCGAGGTGCTGGAGGAGCGCCATCCCGAGACGCGCGAGCGCGAGCCGGAACTGCTCGCGCATCATTATTCGGCGGCCGATGACCAGGCCGCGGCGGCACCCTTGTGGCTCAAGGCGGGCGAGGTGGCGATGCGGCGTTTCGCGGTGCCCGAGGCCGACAGCCACTTGCGCAAGGGCATGGACTTGCTCGCGACGTCTTCGCCGAGCGCCGAGCGCGACCTTCTGGAATTGCGTTTTCGCGCCGCATTGGGGCCGGCGCTTGTTGCCGGGCGCGGCTGGGGCCATCCGGAACTGAGCGCGGTCATGGAACCCGCCTGGTCGCTGGCCCACAGGCTCCAGCATCGCCAAGGCTACCTGCCCATCCTGAATGCGCTCTGGGTGCATTGCCTGTGCACCGACCGGCTCGACGTATCGCTGCATTGGGCGGAGAAACTGCTGGAGGTCGGGGCTGAGACCGGTGACGACAATCTGGTCATCGTCGGTCATCGCGCAGTCTCGGGCTCGGCCTTCTGGCAGGGTCGCTTCGACGTGGCCAAAGCCCATGGCGACAAGCTTCTCGCAATGTACGACGCCGAGAAGCATTGGCACATTGCGCAGCTCACCAACACCGATCCCTTGACCGGCGAGAGCATCTACAGGGCGCAATATCTGTGGATCATCGGCTATCCCGACCAGGCCGTGGCGGCGAGCGATGAAAGGGACGACCATGCACGGCGCCGCAATCATCCCTTCGATCTCGCCTTCTCGCTGACGCTGGGCGCCCAGGCGTTCGATTTCCTCTCAGAGCCTGAAGAATTGCTGGCTCGCGCGGCGGAGGCCGACAATGTCGGCCGGCGCTATGGTGTCTCGCTGTTCTTCGAGGTCATGGCCGAGATCAGCCAGGGCATAGCCTGGCTGCGGGCCGGGCGTCATGCCGACAGCGCCATGCGGCTCGACCGCGCCATCACCCGCCTCGCCGCGACCGGCCATCGCATCTGGATCGCCTATTTGCGTGCGCTCCAGGCCGAAGCGCTGGCGCTTGGCGGTAATGTCGAGGCTGCCGATGCTCTCCTGGACGAGAGCATCGCCAGGATCGAGGGGGGCGAGGAACGTTGCCACTTTGCCGAGGTGCTGCGCCTCAAGGGATGGCTTCTGGCGCGGCAGGGCAGGCGCGACGAGGCCGAGAAGCGGCTCGGCGCGGCGCTTGCCGTCGCGCGGGCCCAAGGTGCGAAGTCGTGGGAGTTGCGCGCCACGACCACGCTTGTCCGGCTTCTCGCCGAGCGGGGCGAGCAGGCGCGTGCCTTCGACATGCTCCAGGCCATCTATGGCTGGTTCACCGAAGGCTTCACCACCAGGGATTTGACGGACGCCAAGGCTCTCCTCGATGAGCTTGGGCTTCATGTGCGGAAAAGAGGAGTGAAACATGGGTGAAAAACACAAAGCCGACGAAGCGGCGATCCGCCGGCTGGACGAGGAATGGGGCAAGGCCGCGACGGATAACGATCTCGACGCCGTCGTGAGTTTCTACGCCCATGACGGCTCGCTGGTCTGGCCGGATGAGCCCGCGGTGCACGGCATCGCGCATATCCGCGCCAACTGGAAGAAGATGATGGACAACATCACGGGCCTCAAACTGCGCTTCACGCCCGAGCGTATCGTGATCTCCGATGACGCGTCGCTCGCCTCCGATTTCGGCAAGGTCGAGTTCGGTCAGGAAGTGAACGGCAAGATGCAAATGCAGATCGCGAAATATGTCGTGGTCTGGCGCAAGGAGGCGGGCAGCTGGAAAGTTCTCTATGACAGCTGGAACATGAATTCCAAATAAGGAGGCAGGGCTGCCCGGAGAGGGCGTCACGAGCAGCCCTGCCTCGTGACGAGCTCTACAACTCGCCACGATCCTGAGGCCGCGATGCGATGAGCGCGGCCACGACAATCGCGTAAGGGTTCACGACGGGAAGGAAGAAAGGTGCCTTGTCGCCCTTCCCGAAGCTGACGCCGATATCGTCCAAGACCTCAGGGTCCAGCGCTTTCAGAGCCTCTATCTGCACGCGCTCGATCCGTTGCGCGCGCCACGCCTTGAATTTAGCCTTGATCACGGCGCTGAGGTTGCCGAAGAGCGGGAAACCGGCCGAACGGATCATGCCATGCTCGACATGCGTGTTCATGGGGTCCTCCTAGGGCTGTTCCGGCTGCTGAACCGCGGGTTTTCGCAAGCTTATGGAAGGAATTTAAGCGTGAGGTTCCAAGCTGTCTGTGGGGAAACTCACAACATCTCGGCCATCGCCAGGCGCCGAATCTAAAATCTCGCCAGTTCGATGGGCGTGTGATGCAGCACCTCGTGGCCCTTGTCGGTTACGAGGACGCAATTGCCGAGCTGAACGCCCCAGCCTTCATCCGCGAATGTGGTGTTGGGTTCGATCGAGATGATCATGCCGGCCTCAAGCGGGGTCTTGTCGCCCTGGCGCAGATCGAGCGCGCCGACGAAGCCAGGCGCATAGCCGATCTCGAGGCTGTAGCCCGATCGGTGCAGGCGGTTGGCCGCGAACTTGCTGGTGATCTTGCGGCAGAGCTGGTCGACCTCCTCGGCGAGGATGCCGGGCCGCACCAGCTCTGTGCAGGTGAGGACCGATTCTTCCATGAGCCGATGCGCCTCCGCCGCCTTGGGCGAAGGTGAGCCGATCACCGCGGTGCGGATCGCATTGGTGTTGTAGCGTTGATAGCAGCCCATGGGCTCCATCACGACGAGGTCGCCGCGCTCGAGCCGGCGTTCAGTCGCCATGCCATGCAGGAAGCAGGTGCGTGGGCCCGAGGTGAAGGTGCCGGGATAGCTCGGCGGTTCGCCGCCCATGGCGAACATCGCCTGATAGACCGCGGCGGCGAGCTCGCATTCCCGCCGTCCCGCAGCGATGGTTGCGAGACCGGCCTCGAGCCCAGCATCGGTAATCCGGCCGGCCCGCCGCATACGGTCGATTTCCAGGGGCGATTTGACGAGTCTCAAGCGTGGCAGAAGGCCGGACGCATCGACGAAATCGACGCCGGCCAGCAGCGTCTCGAACCGGCGCCAGTCCCTGACCGAGAGATAGAGCGAGGTTTCTTGGATGCCGATGCGGGCCTTGCCCAGTCCCTTCTTCCTCATGCTGTCAGCCGCCATGGCGATGTGATCGTCCCAATCCGTCCAATAGACGGCGTCCTTGATGACGGTGGTGGCGCGAACGATCCCGATCTCGACGATCCGCGTGAAGAAACAGTCGACCGACGGATCGGCCCCGATCAGGAGATGCTGATAGCTGTAGTAGCCGCAGGAATTGAAGCCGATGAGGTAATTGATGTCTTCCGGCGCATGGATGATGAGAGCGTCGAGCCCTTCCTGGCTGAGCCTGGCGCGCAGGCGCGCGAGGCGGCCGTGATATTCACCTTCCGGGAAAGCTTGCTCGATATAGGGGGTCTTGCTCATGCCCATTCCTCTTGGCTTGTCGACATCGGTTGCATCGCGCTCAGGCGGTAAGCAGCGCTTTCAGATCTTCGATCGGGATATTGCCGCCCGAGAGCAGCAGTACGACTTTGCTGCCGGCGAGCCCTTGGGCGAGCCCCGGCAAAGCGGCGAAGGCGGCAGCGCCGGCCCCTTCCGCGACCTGCCCGGTTCTGGTGAGAGTTGTGAGCACGGCGCGGCGCAGATCGTCCTCGCTGACCAGGACCATCATGTCGACGAGGTCCCTGAGGACGGAGAAAGCGAGACGGCCGGGCCGGGCGGTGGCGAGGCCGCCGGCAAATGTGCCGCAGGCCGCCTCCACGATGCGGCCCTGGCGCCATGAGTCATGGACGGCGGGTGCCGCATCCGATTGCACGCCGATGATCCTGATGTCGGGACGCAGGAGCTTGGCGACGAGAGCGATGCCGGCGATCAGGTTGCCGCCGCCGACGGGCACGATGATCGCGTCGGCTTCGGGCAATTGATCGAGGATTTCCCAGGCGATCGTGCCGGCGCCGGCCATGAGGCCACAATCGTCGCCGTCCTCGATGAAGATCTTGTCCGTGGCCTTGGCGAAGGATCGGGCTTCCGCTTCGGCCTCGGCGAGGTCACGGCCGGCGATCCGCAATTCGGCGCCGAGGAGCTCGATATTGTCGCTCTTGAGGCGCGGCGTGCCGTCCGGAACGAGGACGACGGCCGGCACCGCCAGGCGGTTTCCGGCGAGTGCTACGCCCTGGCCGTGATTGCCGGTCGAGGCGGTGACGACACCGCGCGCGCGTTCATCGGGCGAGAGCAGCGACAGGCGATAGAGGGCGCCGCGCGCCTTGAACGACCGGATGGGTCCATGATTCTCGAATTTGACATAGGCATCGAGACCCAAATCGCGCGACAGCGTCGCGATCCGGTCGAGCGGCGTGGGCCGGTAATGCTGCGCCATGAAAGCGCGGGCCTTGAGGAGATCGATCGTGCTGGGCCTCGTTCCGGTCATGGCGCACCGCGGTGATAATGGCGGATGAAGCTCTCGTAGAGATCGATGGCGATCCGGATGTCTTCGGCAGGCAGCGATTCATTCGGCTGATGGGCGACATCGAGGGAGCCGGGCCCAAAGGCCGGAAGCGCCGGAATTCCGGCGACATTCGCATGGGTCGAATCGGTGCCGCCCGGCAGGACGGCGGAGACCGGCTCTTGCCCGATCACACCGCGCCAGGCCGCCTTCGCCGCGCCGAGGAGGCGCTCGTCGCGGGCTTCCTGGCCGGGCGAGATCCAGTCGATCGGCGGATCGGCGGGCTCGATCGTGACCCGCTCGGCGAGGCCCGCTTCGGCGATGACATCGCGCAGCCGGCCGAGCACCATCTCCTTGGTCATGCCCTCTATGACGCGCACCTCGATGCAGGCCTTAAGCGTTTCCGGATGGGCGAAAGGGATCATGCCGCCCGTCACCATGGTCGCGACATTCAAGGTCGGCTTCGTCCCGTCGACGGGATGCGCCCACGTGGCGAAGGGATCCGAGTCGAGGAGCGCGTTGAGCGCTTTCACATAGGCATAGGAAGCACGCTTCTCGCGCGCCACATGGGCGCCCGAATGTCCAGGCTCGCCGCGGGCCACGAGCCACGACACGCAATGGCCGCGCTGCGCGACATAGAGTCTTTGCCAAGACCGGGTTCCCACCCCCGAAGGCTCTGTCATGGCGGCGGCGTCGGCGACGAGCAATCCGTGTTGCGCCAGCCATTCCATCCCATAAGCCGAGCCGTTCTCCTCGTCGGCCGAGAACACGAGCGTCAGGGTTCCGACAATTTCGGGATTGCGCGCGATGCGGGCGGCCGCGAACAGCATGCCGGCGATCGCTGCTTTCATGTCGGCGGAGCCGAGGCCGGCGAGCCTGCCGCCTTTCGCCTCGAGCCGGAACGGGTCGCTGGTCCAGGAGGCCAGATTTCCGGCCGGCACCGTGTCCATGTGGGCCGCCAGCATGAGGTTGGGCGCGCCGTGCCCGAGCGTGAAGATGAGATTGGGGCGCTGTTCGTTACGCGCATGACATTTGGGCTCCGGCAGACCGAGTGCCGCGGCTTTTCGTATTATGACCTCGGCGACGCAACGCTCGTCGCCTGGCGGGTTCGGCGATCGGGTACTCACCAGTTCGGCGAGGAAAGCGACGGCGTCTTCGATTTCCAGATTGGCTGTGGTCATGAGGGTTCACTCTGTGAGGGATGTTGTCGCCGGGCGATGGAAGGCGGAATGACGCATCGATAGCGCTGACCCCCGGGCGCTTCCTGCCACGGCGGCTCTTCTTCGCAGACCGGCCCGACCTTGCGTGGGCAGCGGCTGTGGAACGGGCAGCCTTTCGGCCGCTCGAGCAACGATGGTGCCGCACCGCGCAGTCGGATGCGCTGCTTTTCCGCCGGTTGCTCGAGGCTCAGCACGACCGAGAGGAGCGCTTCCGTGTAGGGATGGTGCGGTGTCGCGAAGACCTTGTCCGCCGGTCCCCACTCGACGACTTCGCCTAGATACATGACCGCGATCTCGTCCGAGATGTAGCGGACTACCGCCAGGTCGTGCGAGATGAACACATAGGACGTCTCGGCGCTCTGCTGCAGGTCGATCAGGAGGCGCAGAATCGCCGCCTGTATCGAGACATCGAGAGCCGATGTCGGCTCATCGCACAGGACGAGGCGCGGTGAGCCGATGAAGGCGCGCGCGATGGCGACGCGCTGGCGCTGCCCGCCGGAGAGCTCATCGGGAAAGGCATCGAGGTGCTTGGGTTCGAGCCGCACTGCCGCGATCATCTCCGCGGCGAGCTTGTCGGCTTCAAGCTTGGTCGCGCCGCGGAGCTTGCGGGCCGATCGCCGCAGGATATGGCCGACCCGGTGTTTGGGATTGAGAGTCGAATCCGGGTTCTGGAACACCATTTGAAGGGCGCTGCGGGTCTTGGCATCGCGCTCCTGCACCGGTCCGGTGATGTCGCGCCCGTCGAGGACGATCCGGCCTTCGTCGGCCAGCGCGAGGCCGGCGATGATGCGCGCCGTCGTCGTCTTGCCGGAGCCGGATTCCCCGACAATGCCGAGCACGCGGCCCTTTGCCAGGGACAGATTGGCGCCGGCCAAGGCGCGTATGGCACGCCCATGCGCGCGATAGGTCTTGCTGATCTCTTGAACCTCGAGCAGAGGGCCGCCCGATGCGGCATCGGACGGCTGATCCTGCTTGCGTGCTCCAAAGGGGATGCGGGCGGCGAGGAGGGCTTGGGTGTACGGATGCGTAGATGCGCCGATGATCTTGGCCGTCGGGCCGATTTCGACGAGCCGTCCCTGATGCAGAACGCCGATCCGGTCACACATCTTGGCGATGACCGCGATATTATGGCTGATGAACAGGATTGCCGCGTCGAGCCGGCGGCGCAACGCGCTGAACAGATCGAGGATTTCCGCCTCGACGCTGACATCGAGGCCGGTCGTCGGTTCATCGAGGATCAGGAGATCCGGCTTCATCGCGACCGCCATCGCGATCACGATGCGCTGCTGCTGGCCGCCACTGAATTCATGTGGATAGCGCTCATAGGCGTAAGTCCCATCGGGAATCCCGACCTGCCGCAGATCGGCAAGCACCTGGTCGCGAATGGCATCGCGCGCGGTCTCGCCGCGGCTCAGATAGACCTCGGCCAGCTGCTGTCCGATCCGCATCGACGGATTGAGCGCGCCGACCGGGTCCTGATAGACCATGGCGATCCTTTGGCCGCGCGCCTTGCGCAAGGCGGATCCGGTGAGCGGCACGAGATCGGTTCCCGCGAAGCGGATCGCCCCGCCGGTGATGCGGCCGTTATCGGCGAGATGACGGATGACGGCGAGCCCGATCGTGGATTTGCCGGAGCCCGACTCGCCGACGAGCCCGAGGGCTTCGTTGCGGTGGAGCTCGAAGCTGACATCGCGCACCGCCGGCACGGGGCCGGTCTCGCCGTCATAGGTGATGGCGAGATGATCGACCTCGAGGATCGGCGCGTCACGCATCACGGTTGAGCCCTTCCGCGACGAGATTGATGGCGATCACCAGCGATGCGATGGCAAGCGAAGGTGCGAGCACGATCCACGGTGCGATCCGGTAATATTGGCGGCCTTCCGCGATCATCAGCCCCCAGTCTGGCGTCGGCGGCTGGATGCCGAGGCCGAGGAACGACAAGGTGGCGACGGTGAAGATCGTGAGCGCCAGCCGCACCGTCAGCTCGACGACGATTGTGCCCCAGATATTGGGCAGGATCTCCATCACCATGATGTAGGCGTCACCCTCGCCGCGCAGGCGCGCGGCCGCGACGAAATCCTTGCTGCGCTGGTCGAGGGCGGCGGCGCGAATGACGCGCGCATTATAGGGTGCGAAAGTGAGCGCGACGACGAGGATGACGTTGATCTGCGAAGGTCCGAGCACGGCGATCACCAGGAGCGCGATGACGATCAGCGGGAAGGCCATCAGGATATCCATGAGGCGCATGAGCGCTTCCTCGAGCCAGCCGCCGTAGAAGGCGGCGATCAGCCCTAAGGCGGTTCCGATCAGAACCCCCAGGATGGTGGCGCTGGTCGAGACCAGGAGCACTGTCCGGCTGCCCGCCAGCACGCGGCTCAAGACGTCACGGCCGAAATTGTCGGCGCCCAGCCAATGCGCCGCCGAGGGCGATGAAAACTTGGCCAGGAGCTGGAAATCGGTCGGGCCATAGGGAACCAGGGCCGGCCAGAGGAGCGCGGCCAGGATCCAGAAGACGAGGACCAGGAGCCCGATCAGGGCCGAGGGCCGGCGCGCGAAGCGCCGCCATTGGGCGCGGGACCTTGCCCGCACGGCGGGCGCGGTCATGCCGCAGTCCCTTGCCGCTGGATGCGGGTCTTGGGATTGAGCACGCCATAGAGGATATCGGCGATGAGATTGGCGCCGATGAGGATGGCGGCCAAGATGAGCACCGTGACCTCGAGCATCGGCAGGTCCTGGCTGAGGGCCGCCTGCAGGAGAAGCTGGCCCAGGCCCGGATAGTTGAACACGTTCTCGACGACCACCAGTCCGCCGACCAGCCAGGACACCTGGTTGGCGATCACCGTGATCGTCGGCAGGAGGGCGTTGCGCAGCACATGGCGGATCAGCACGGCGGCGGGCGAAACACCCTTGAGCAGCGCTGTCCGCACATAGCCGCGGCGGAGTTCCTCGACCATGCTGGCGCGGACCATCCGCGAGACATAGCCGAACAGCACCAGCGCCAGGGCCAGGATCGGGAGGATGAGCGCGTCGAGATGGGTGAGGATCGATGTGTCGCCGGGAATGCGCGCCGTCGAAGGGACCCATTTGAGCCACAGGCTGAACACCAGGATCAGGAACATGCTGCTGACGAATTCCGGCACGGCCATGAAGCACATGCCGCCGAACGAGATCGCCCGGTCGGCGAAGCGGCCGCGTTTGGCGGCGGCAATGACGCCGGCGAGGACGGCGATGGGCACGATGGTCGCGATGGCGAGCCCGGCCAGCAGCGCTGAGTTGGCGAGGCGGCTGATGACGAGGGGGGCGATCGCGGTGCGCAAGCGCCAGGAGGAGCCCCAGTCGCCCGTGAGGAAATGCCCCGCCCATTCGAAGTAGCGCACCGCGAGCGGCCGGTCGAGGCCGAGCTCGGCCCTGACCAGCGCCATGTCTTCGGCGCTGGCATAGGGTCCGAGCATCAGGCGGGCGATGTCGCCGGGAAGGATTTCGACGACGACGAAGATCGCCGCCGACACGATGATAAGCGTGCCCAGGGCCAGCAACAGCCGCCTTGCGATGAGTCTCACGATCATCGGGAGGGGATTTTACGTGGCGAGCCAGACCTTGCGCAGGTCGAGGAAGTCGGTCGGATCGCCCGCCATGCCCTTCACCCGACTGTTCGCCGGCCGCAGCGTCTTGTAGAAAAAGGCGACGATCGCCGGCGTGTCGTCATTCATAATCTCGGCGATCTTGCCCGCGATCTCGTCGCGCTTGCCCTGCTCGATCGTGGCGTCGAGCTCGGTCACCAGCGCGTCGAAATCCTTATTGCACCAGTGCGGCACGTTCCAGTCGGCGCCGCAACGATAGCCGATATTGAGGAGCTGGCCAGGCGAGGGCCGGTGGATCCACACTTCGAGCGCGAAGGGCGTGGTGTTCCAGTGCTGGTAATAGAGATCGTCCTGCTCGACCTTGAGCTCGATGCGGATATTGGCGGGCTTCGCCATGTCCTGCACGGCTTGGGCGAATTGCGGCAGGCCGAAGATCGGATGGGTGCGCAATTCGACATCGATCCCGTCTGCGTAGCCCGCTTCCGCCAGGAGCGCCTTGGCCTTGTCATAGTCCTGCTTGCGCTGGGCGAGCTTGACGTCTTTGGACAAGGGATAGATCGGCGCGATCAGATGGTCGTTGCCGAGATCGGCATAGCCGTTCCACAGGCTCTTCACCAGGAGCTCGCGGTCGAGCGCGTAAGCGAGTGCCTGCCTGACGCGCTTGTCGTCGAACGGCTTCTGGTCGACCCGCATCGCAAGCTGCGCATAGCTGGCGCTCGATGCGGCGAGGATGGCGATATTGTTTTCTTCGGCCCCCAAAGCCTCGATCGAATCGAGCGGTATGGATTGCATCATGTCGATCGCGCCGCTTTGCAGAGCGGCGATCTGGGCGGCGACATCCTCGAAGAAGGCGAGGCGGACGCGGTCGAGATAGGGCTGGCCCTCCTCCCAATAGCCCTCGAAGCGCTCATATTCGGCCGTCTCCTTGGGCACATAGCGGGTGAGACGGAACGGGCCGGTGCCGATGGGGTTCTTGGCGAAATCGCCGGGCCAGTCGGCCGGCAGGATCGCCGCCTGATAGGTGAACAGGCTGTAGGGAAAGTCGCCCAGCGCGCGATTGAGCTCGAAGCGTACCGTGTGGCTGTCGACCTTGGTGGTTTTGCCGGGATCGAGGAACGAGAATGCCGAGCGCGCCGCCGATGCGATCTTGGGATCGACCAGGCGTTCGAAGGTTGCAACCACGTCGTCGGCGGTAAAGTCCCGGCCGTTGTGGAATTTGACGCCTTGCCGAAGCTTGACCGTCCACATCTTGGCGTCCTGGCTTTCCCATTGGGTGGCGAGCTCGGGAACGACTTCGAGATCGGGCGTCACCCGCACGAGATAATTGACCACCGGCTGGACGAAGGCGCGTCCGCCCGGATCCTGCAGCTGGTGCGGATCGACCGCCGTCGGAGCGGTGGTGGCGATGGTGAGCGTGCCGCCGCGCTTGATCTCTTCACCCGCCTGCGCCGTGCCGGCGAGAAGTGTGGGGAGCGATGGCGCAGCGAGGCCCGCGAGGAGCGATGATTGCAGGAAGCGCCGCCGGTCCGTCATCCAAGGCTTCTGGTCTTTCGTCATTTCCGTTTTCTCCCTAGTCATTGTTTGTTTTCGTAAGACTTCAATGAGCGTTGAGCGGTTCGACCGACAAGGCCCTCGCGATCAGCGCGCCATCGACATTGGCGCCGGTGGCAACGAGCGCGATGCGCTTACCGGCGATCTCGCGCCGGTCTTCATTGGCGCGCGCCAGGACGGCGGCCGAGCCCGGTTCGACCAGCAGATGGCCCCAGAGCAGCATCGTGTGCATGGCACTGAGGATGGCGTCGTCGCTGACGAGCCGGCAGTCATCGACGCGCTCGAGCACACCCTTGAGTGCGCGCAGCGCCGGGACGCGGCAGACGATGCCGTCGGCGAATGTCGTGATCGGCCGCTCGATCGGCCGGCGCGCATGGAAGCTTTCGACCATGGCGGGCGCGCCGGTGGACTGGACGGCGATCACTTGGGCATTGGGGATGAGCCCCTTTACCGCCGTCGCGACACCTGTCGCCAGCACGCCGCTGCCCATGGGCACATAGACGCGCTCGACCTGCGGGCATTGGCGGGCGAGCTCGAGGCCGACCGTCCCGGCGCCATCCATCATGGCCACCGACTCGCCGTCGTCCACGAAGATGGCCCTGCGGCGCGCGGCGAATTCCCGGGCATGATCCTTTGCCGCGTCGATATCGCGGCCGACTTCATGGAGGGTGCCGCCGAGCAGCTCGATCATCCTCTTTTTCACGCTGACGCTGCCGAGCGGCAGGAAGATGTCCGCTTTGAGGCCCAGGAGCGCTGCCGCGCGGGCCACACCTTGGCCGTGATTGCCGGTCGACGATGTCACGGCAGTCTCGAATCTGTCCTTGGCCAGCGCATGCAAGAGATGGTTGAGGGCGCCGCGCGCTTTGAAGCTTGCGACTGGTGAGACGGTCTCGACCTTGATCCAGACCTCGGCGCCGAGAATGTTGGACAGGGCGGCCGAGGGAACGAGCGGGGTCTCGGGCAGATAGGGCTCGAGCCGGCGTGCGGCGGCGCGAATGCTCGATAGTGTCGGTAGATCCAGCTTTTCGCCTTCGGATGAGGTGTCTGCTTCATGCGGCATCTTGCGGTCCTGCAATGCGATGCCTCATTGAGCACCTGACTCCAACTTTATTCGGCTTTTGTTGGTTGGTGCGTCAAAGATGGATATATTTCGTTTGGTTGACGTCAAAAATATCCATTTCATGATTTTCGAAGGGAACAGCGATGGCAATTGAGCTCGACGAGCTGGATCGGCGTATTCTTGACCAGCTGCAAAAGGACAACCGCCTGTCGACCCAGGAGCTGGCCGAGCAGGTCAACAGCTCGGCGCCGACCTGTCTGCGCCGCGTGAAGCGCCTGCGCGACGAAGGTGTCATCATCGGCGATGTCTGCGTGGTGGACCCCTCGGCGATCGGGCGGCGGATGACCATGATCGTCGAGGTGACGCTGGAGCGGGAGCGCCCGGAGATCGTCGAGCTGTTCAAGCAGGCGGTGCAGAGCTGCGAGCAGATTTCACTGTGTTATTACGTCACCGGCGATGTCGATTTCGTCCTCATCGTCCACGTCGCCGACATGGAGGAATATGAAGGGATCATCGACCGCATCTTTCACCAGAACAGGAACATCAAATGGTTCAAGACGCTCATTTCCATCAGGCGGATCAAGCATGCGAGCCATCTTCCCGTGCTGTGACTTGCCCGCTCTCGCCCGGATGCCTATGTGTGGCCCATGCCCAATCTCCTCGAGCGCCTCATCCCGCGCCGCTGGCGCAAGAAGACCCCGCTTGTCCATGTCGTGCGGCTGCAGGGAACCATTGGCATCGGCACGCCCTTGAAGCCGCCCTTGACCATGGAGGGCCTGGCCCCGACGCTCGAGCGCGCTTTCGCCCGCAAGGGCATTTCGGCCGTCGCCCTGGTCATCAATTCGCCGGGAGGTGCTGCGGTCCAGTCGGCCCTGATCCATGCCCGCATCCGCGCTCTGGCGGAGGAGAAGAAGATCCCGGTTTTCACCTTTTGCGAGGATGTCGCGGCCTCGGGCGGCTATTGGCTCGCTTGCGCCGGGGACGAGATCTATGCCGATTCGAGCTCCATTGTCGGCTCGATCGGCGTCATCGCCGCGGGCTTCGGCTTTGTCGAGGCGATCAAGAAGCTGGGCGTCGAGCGGCGCGTGCACACCGCCGGCGAGTCGAAGGCGGTCCTCGACCCGTTCCAGCCCGAGAAGCCTGAGGATGTCGAACGCCTGAAAAGCCTGCAGCGCGACGTCCATGAGGACTTCAAGGCACTGGTGCGCAGTCGCCGCAACGGCAAGTTGAAGGCTGAGGAGGCTGAGCTTTTCTCCGGCGCCTTCTGGTCGGGCCGCCAGGCGCTTGCCTTGGGGCTCATCGACGGGATCGGCCATTTGCGCGACATTATACGCGCCCGTTTCGGAGAAAAGACTGAATTCAAGGTGATAGCGAAGCCGCAAGGCTGGGGATTGCGCCGGCTGGGCTTCGGCATGGAAGCCGATCCGGCCTCAGGCCTCATTGATGCCATGGAAATACGTGCACTATGGGGACGTTTCGGCTTATGATGCTGACCAGCGTGCTTGTGACGGAGAGGACCATTTCATGTTGAAAGCCCTGACGATTGCCGTAGCCGGTATCCTGACGGCCGCCGCCATTAAGCAGCTCATGGATGGGCTCAATGCCGCCAAGGCGCGTGTCGTGGCCAGGCGCCCGGTCGATCCGCGCGCCGTGACCCGTCTCCGGCAGGATCCCAGGACCGGCATCTACTATCCGGAAGCGTGATCGCCGGTGGATGGCCGGGTCATTGCCCGGCCACGAGCACCTTTCCGCCTACAAAATATTGCCGTGAGGTCTAGTTTTCGTCATGGGAACATGGCTAGATTGTAATGTCGTTTGAATAAACGGCTGCAATCTAACAACAACCCAAGGACGGCTAATGATTCGATCCTTATCGATCACTTCCCTCGCTTTCACCAGTTCGCTCATCGTCGCCACGTTTCTCGCTGGGTCCGCTTCCGCCGAGAACGCTGCGGTCAAGCGCGGCCAATGGCCGTCGGTGGAAGCGGGTGCGGCCAAATCGGGCGACGGCAAGGCGCCGACAGCGAAGCCCAGTACCGCCAATCCCACCCGCAAGGCGCCGGAAAAGCTCACCCCCGCAGGCCAGCTCAATGCGCTGACCGGCCTTTCGATGAGCCGCGACGGCAAGAGCCGTTCGATCAAGGTACCCAATCGCCTGCGCGGCATGATCCTGAAGGGCAAGGGCGCCGCCGCCATCCAGGAAGCGCCGAAGCCCGGCAAGCTCGTTCCGATCAAGGACACGACGCAATATCCTTATACGGCCGTGGGCCTGCTCTCCAATGGCTGCTCCGGCACCTTGATCGGCAAGCGCTTCGTGCTCACCGCCGCCTATTGCATCTATAATCTCGAGACCAAGCAGTGGGACCAGAATCTCGATTTCTATCCCGGCATCAATGGCAACAGCCGTCCCTTTGACGGCGTGCAGTGGAAGAATGCCTGGGTGACCAAGGGCTTTGCCGAAGAGGGCAATTGGGAGCTGGCCTTCGGTCTCGTCGAATTGCAGAGCGATGTCGGCGATCAGAATGGCTGGTTCGGCTTTGGTCACGTGCCGCAATTCCCGAAAGGTCCGGCGATGACCGGCTACCCGGCGGGCGTGCCCGATTTCACCATGTGGGAGACCACGTGCCCGGTGAAGGCCGCCGACAAGTCCTTCATCGCCTATAATTGCCCGCTGAAGAAGCCGCTCGAAGGCATGGGCGGTGCCGCGATCTGGATCGTCGACAAGCAGTCCAACGGGCCGATGCTCATCGCCCTCCATGGCGGTCCGCTCAAGGGTGCGGATCTCTGGGGCCAGCGCATCAACGAGGAAGCCTTCTATACGCTGCAGGCCTGGATGAAGGCTGCCGAAGACGGCGGCGAAGTCGCGGGCGACGACACCCAGGGTGACGAAACGACCGGCGGCGATGAGGTCGATCCCGACGACACCCAGGCCGACGAGGAAGAGGGATCCCAGGCGCCCAAGAAGCCGTAAGACTTCTTGACCCATAGGGTCCGGACCCATAGTTTGCGCCCGCAACGAGTGAACGGCGCGTGATCAGGAAAAGTGGGTAGCGGTTTTCCGTCCGATCACGCGCCAACCAAGGAATCGATCATGTTCATGACTTTGGATTTGAGCAAATCCAAAGTCATCGTGATCTATGGGTGCAAATGTCTTTGAATCCACGCAAATCCTTCCAGGACCTCATCCTCACGCTGCATCAGTATTGGGGGGCTAAGGGCTGCGTCATCCTGCAGCCCTATGACATGGAAGTGGGGGCGGGCACTTTCCATCCCGCCACGACCTTGCGTTCGGTCGGTCCCAAGCCTTGGGCGGCCGCCTATGTGCAGCCCTCGCGCCGGCCGAAGGACGGCCGCTATGGCGAGAACCCCAATCGCCTGCAGCACTATTATCAGTACCAGGTGATCATCAAGCCATCGCCGCCCGACCTGCAGGAGCTCTATCTCGGCTCCCTCTATGCCATCGGCATCGAGCCCGACTTGCATGACATCCGTTTCGTCGAGGACGATTGGGAGAGCCCGACGCTCGGCGCCTGGGGTCTGGGCTGGGAAGTGTGGTGCGACGGCATGGAGGTCTCGCAATATACCTACTTCCAGCAAGTCGGCGGCCTCGACTGCGCGCCGGTCTCGGGCGAGCTCACTTATGGCCTCGAACGCCTGGCTATGTATGTGCAGGGCGTCGACAATGTCTATGATCTCAACTTCAACGGCGAGGACGGGGCGAAGCGCATCACCTATGGCGATGTGTTCCTGCAGGCCGAGCAGGAATTCTCGCGCTACAATTTCGAATATGCCGACACCGACATCCTGCTCCAGCATTTCAAGGACGCGGAGAAGGAGTGCCTGGCTCTGCTGAAGGCGGGCGACAAGGGCAACCGCCACGAACTGGCGCTGCCCGCCTATGACCAGTGCATCAAGGCGAGCCATGTCTTCAATCTGCTCGACGCGCGAGGCGTGATCTCGGTCACCGAGCGCCAGGCCTATATCCTGCGCGTGCGCGAACTGGCCAAGGGCTGCTGCGAGGCCTGGGCCAGGACCGCGGGCGGAGGTGCCGCATGAGAATGATCGCCGCAGCATCGGACCGAAAAGCTCGTGGCCGGGTTGAACCCGGCCATCCCGGTTTTCGGATAATCCGATGCGCAGAACAAGTAACCAGGGAGGACATTGAATGTCGGTACCCAATATCGCCCAGAAGGCGCCGATCCCGGTCGTGGTCGAAGCCGGCAAGGACTACTGGTGGTGCGCCTGCGGGCGTTCCAAGAACCAGCCTTTCTGCGACGGCAGCCACAAGGGCAGTGAGTTCTCGCCCGTCAAATGGACGGCCGACGCTTCAGGCCGCAAATTCTTCTGCGCCTGCAAGCACACCAACGGCCAGCCCTTCTGCGACGGCACGCATAAGACACTGTGAAACTCGACAAAGCCTGAGACGAGGGAGCAGGTGATGGGCTTGCCAGCGAGCGAAAGTCATATCGCGGAGGCAGAGCATAGCGGTCGCTTTGCGTTGCCATTGCCATGGAAGCGCATGCTGCGCCGCTCGAATGGATTTTCGATCGAAGCGAATTGCGAAAATTGGGAGGCATTTCCGGTATTGGATCAGAGCAGCCGCAAGCATATTGCCCGTTCGGCCAATCATATCTTGCGTGAGACTGAATCCTTCCGGGACTTTCCTGCGTTCCCATCGGAAGCTGTTGCTATTGCCGGTAATGGCAGTGGAGATTGCCTCGTGCTCCTTGCAGGCAAAAGTGATGTTTATTTTTGGAACCACGAGACCGGCAAGCTTGATATTGCCGACGTGAACTATCCGAAGAGCGATCTTGAGGATCTTGATGCCTGAACTTCTTCTCGAGCTTTTTTCCGAGGAAATCCCGGCGCGCATGCAAGCCAAGGCGGCCGAGGATCTGAAGTCGCTCGTCACCAATGCGCTGGTCGATCTGGGCCTCGTCTATGAGGGCGCGCAGGCGCACGCCACGCCGCGCCGGCTGGTGCTCTCGGTCGAAGGCCTGGCCGCGCGCACCAAGGATGTGACGGAGGAACGTAAAGGTCCCCGCATCGATGCGCCGGAGCAGGCGATCCAGGGTTTTCTCAAATCGACCGGCCTCGAGCTTTCCGATCTCACCCAACAGGACGACAAGAAGGGCAAGTTCTATATCGCCCGGATCAGCAAGCCGGGCCGCGCTACGCCCGACGTGGTCGCCGAGATCGTGCCCGATGTGATCCGCAAATTCCCGTGGCCCAAATCCATGCGCTGGGGCTCGGGCGACCTGCGCTGGGTCAGGCCCTTGCAGTCGATCCTGTGCTGCTTCGACGGCGAGGTCGTGCCTTTCGAGGTCGGAGGCCTCTGGAGCGGTGCGATCACCCGGGGTCATCGTTTCCTCAACCCCCAAGAGATCACCGCGCGCCGCTTCGAAGACTATGCGCAGAAGCTTTTTGACGCGAAGGTGGTGGTCGATGCCGCCCGCCGCGCCGAGCTCATTCGGGTAGAAGCGAAGAATTTGAGCTTCGCGCAAGGCCTCGAAATGATCGAGGACGAAGCGCTGCTCAAGGAGACCGCAGGCCTTGTCGAATGGCCGGTGGTGCTGATGGGCGCGTTCGACGAAAGCTTCCTCGAAGTGCCGCCGGAAGTGATCGTCACCTCGATCAAGCAGCATCAGAAATGCTTCGCGCTGAACGACGGCAAGACGGCTAAGCTCGCCAATCGCTATCTGCTCGTCTCCAACATGATCGCGCGCGATGGCGGGCAGCAGATCATCCAGGGCAACAACAAAGTCATCGCGGCGAGGCTCGCGGATGCGAAATTCTTCTGGGAACAGGACAAGAAGACGCCGCTCGAGAAGCTGCTGCCCAAGCTCGACCAGATCACCTTCCATGCCAGGCTCGGCACGCAAGGCGAAAGGGTGAAGCGCATCGAGAAACTGGCGGGCGAGATCGCGAGGATGATTGGCGCCGATCAGAACAAGGCCCGTCTCGCCGCACGCCTCGCCAAGGCCGATCTGGTCACCGGCATGGTCGGAGAGTTCCCTGAATTGCAGGGCCTGATGGGCCGCTACACCGCGCTGGCGCAAGGTGCCGATGCGGATGTCGCCGATGCGATCCGCGATCACTACAAGCCGCAAGGGCCATCGGACTCGATCTCGCCTTCGAAGATTGGTCAAGCCGTCGCTCTGGCAGACAAGCTCGATACTCTCGTGGGATTCTGGGCAATCGACGAGAAACCCACTGGCTCGAAAGACCCGTATGCATTACGGCGCGCGGCGCTTGGAATAATCCGGACGATTATCGAAGTCGGAAACCGGGTTCGGCTGAATGACGTCATTGCGCTCGCGCGCAAGGAAGTCGATCTTGATGCCGTCAGCTATCTGAAAAGGGGAGATACCGTCATCCATTCGGGCGGTCTCAGACGATTGAAGGATGATTGGGAAAAGCAAGTGGTCGCCGACCGCTTGTCTCCGACTTTGACTATCGAAGGCAGCACAGGGCTTGCCGATCGAGATAGGTCGGACCTTCTCTCCTTCTTCGCCGATCGCCTGAAGGTCTATTTGCGCGACCAGGGCCTGCGCCATGATCTCATCGATGCGGTCTTCGCCTTGGGCGGACAGGACGATCTCCTGATGATCGTCAAGCGGGTCGAGGCCTTGTCGAAATTCTTGAGCAGCGACGACGGCAAGAATCTCCTCGCTGGCGTCAAGCGCGCCACCAACATCCTCAAGATCGAGGAGAAGAAGGACGGCCGTTCCTATGACGGCAATGTCAACACCAACATCCTCATCCAGGGCGAGGAGCGTGAGCTCAACACGGCCGTCAATGCGGCGGCTGCCCGCGCGCGCCAGTCGGTGAACGCGGAAGATTTCGAAGGCGCGATGCGCGCCATCGCCAAGCTCAGGGCCCCGGTCGATGCCTTCTTCGACCAGGTGACGGTCAATGCCGATGATCCCTCCTTCCGCGAGAACCGGCTCAAGCTCCTGAACCGTATCCGCGCCGCGACCCGCGAGGTCGCCGACTTCTCCAAGATCGA
>Ga0187894_10001296_pt1 | contig 32350 bp, 31 predicted proteins | sample GBC1701081metaG_FD_136650 | JGI IMG/M metagenome (GOLD analysis project Ga0187894, IMG submission 136650) | White microbial mat communities from a lava cave in the Kipuka Kanohina Cave System on the Island of Hawaii, USA - GBC170108-1 metaG ...
ACGGGTCGTCGAGCGCGTGCACGAGGCCACCGGGCTGCGCCTGGAGTTCGACTCGGTCTACGCGCGCATCGGCCGCCATGGTCCCGAGGTCGTGTTCCGCGGCGCGCGCGTGCTCCCTGAATCCGGCACCGATCCGCTGGTCACGGCCGCGGCCGGGCGAGTCAGTCTCTCGATCCCGCGCTCGATCTGGTACCGCCGCCCCGAAGTGGCGCGCGTCGTGTTCGTGCAGCCGCGGCTCGGCCTCGTCATCATGCCAGACGGCCAGGTACGCTTCGTCGGCCAGTCGGCGCTCCCGCGCTCGGAGGGCGCGCCCGCGCCGATGACGCTCGACCGCATGCCGCGCGGCCGCTATGGCGTGAGCGACGCGGTGCTGGATGTGCTCGACCTGCGTGCGCAGCAGGGCCGCTTCCAGCTGACCGGCGTCGACATCGAGGTCGTGCGCAAGGGTGACGACATCACGCTCGCCGGCCGAGTGGCGCTGCCGGAGCACCTCGGCTCTTCCATCGAATTCGATGCCGAGGCAAGCGGGCCGCTCGGCGACAACGAGGCCGTCGCCTGGCGCGCGCGACTCGACGCGCAAGGGCTCGATTTCGGGCATTGGGCCGCGATGCTGCCGGACAGTTTCCGCGTGCCGGCGGAGGGCTACGGTTCGATCCGCGCTTCGGCGCGCGGGACCGGCCGATTCCTCGCCAGCCTGCGCGTCGAACCCGAGTTCACGGACCTGCGGCTGCCGGGATCGCAAACGGAGTACTCGCGGATCGGCGGCAACATCCGCGTGCAGCGCGATGCGAGCACGATCTCGCTCGAGGCCACGGATCTCGAGCTGTCACGGCCCGGCGCTTCCTGGCGCCCGTCGAGCCTCAACGCCAGCCTGACTCGGCGCGACGGGCAGCCGGTGGCGGCGACCCTCCAGGCGGACTACCTGCGGATCGAGAACCTCGCGGCGTTCGTCGCGCTGCTGCCGCCCGGCATGCTGCGGCAGCGCATCGAGACGCTCACGCCGCGCGGCGAACTGACCCGCGTCGACCTCGCCCTGCGCAGCGCGGGCCAGGGGCGCTTGCCGGACATCGATGGCCAGCTTCGCTTTGCAGATGTCGGTTTCAGCCCGCTCGGCAAGGCGGCCGGGATCTCCGGGCTCGACGGCAAGATTGGCGCCAGGGGCGAGGGCGGCATCGTCGAGCTCGCCGCGCGCGACGCGACGATCGACTGGCCGCAACAATGGCGCGCGCCCGCGATCCTGAAACGGGGCGATGGCCGCATCGAGTGGCAGCGTTTTGGCAACGGCGTGCGCCTATGGCTCGATGACGCCCTCGCGGATACCGGCCACGGCATCGCGCGCGGCAAGCTGCGGATGGTCGTGCGCCCCGGCGAGGCGCCGCTCATCGACGTCAGCGGGACCGCCGAGAATTTCGACGTGACGCAGCTCTGGCGTTACCTGCAAGTCGGGCGCCTGTCGCCCAAGGCCGTGCAGTGGCTCGACGCGGCATTCCGGGCCGGCCACGTGACCGAGGCGCAGGTCACGATCACCGGCCCGACGCGGGGATTCCCGTATCGCGAAGGGCAAGGCGTGTTTCGCGCGCGCGGACGTGCCGAGGGAATCAACCTGCACTACGCGCCCGGCTGGCCGGAACTGCAGGGCGTGGACGCCGAGTTCGACTTCGACGGACCGGCGCTGCACGCGGTGGCGAGCCGCGGCAGCGTCGGCGGCATCGGCTTCACGGACGGCGAGGTGAACAGCGGCGACCTGCGCGAGGCGATCTTCGCGCTGCGTGGCAAGGCCGACACCGACGCGGGGCGCGCGATCCGCATGCTGCAGGCGACGCCGCTCGCGCCTTCCTTTGGCACGATGTTTCCGGAGTTGTCCGGCGAAGGGCCGGTGCAGGCGGAGGTCGCGATCGCGCTGCCGGTCAAGGATCCTGCCCGGCGGGTCGTCACCGTCATGGCGAAGCTCGACGGGGTCACGCTGCGACACCGGCAGCAGCCGCTGGAGCTGACGGGTCTCGCCGGGCAACTCTGGGTCCGCAATCGCGAGATTCACGCGCCGGGGCTCGTGGGGCAGGCGCTCGGCGGCCGCTTCCAGGCCTCGATCGCGACCACCGTGCTGTCCGGCGGCAACCTGCGGACCGTGGTGAATGCATCCGGCACGGCGCAGGGGCCGGCGCTCGTGCCGGTGGCGCGGCTGCCGGTCAACGCGGGACTCGCGGGCGCGGCGGAGTGGCGCGGCTCGCTCGACGTGACGCGCGACGCCGATCCCGCGCGGCCCGCGCGCGGGACAGCGCGCGTCCAGAGCGACCTGCGAGGGCTGGCTGCCGGGCTCCCGGAACCCTTCGCCAAGACCGCCGATAGCGTGCGGCCGTTCTCGCTGTCGGCGAGTTTCGACGGCACGGGCGGGCCCCGCGTCGAGGGTTCGTACGGGCGCGACGTCCACGCGCTGCTGCAGTGGCGCGCGAAGCCGGCCGATCCGCCCGTCGAGCGCGGCATCATCCTGTTCGGCGGCGCAACGCCCGCTGCGCTGCCGCAATCCGCGGGACTCTGGCTCGGCGGCCGGCTCGAGTCCGCCAGCCTCACCCGGCTGTTTGACCTGAAATGGCCGGAACCGCGCGGTCGTCCGATCCAGGACTATCTCGGCGGCGCTGATCTTTCGATCGGCCGGTTCGAAGCGCTCGGCTATGTATTTTCCGGCGTGAGCGGGCGGCTGCGTCCCGGTAAGCAAGCCTGGGAAGTCGACGTCGAAGGCGCCGCCGTGGCCGGCCAGATGATCGTGCCTTTCACGTTCCCCGGCGAAGTGCCGCTCGTGCTCGACCTCGAGCGACTGCACTTCGGGGAGCGCGAGCCCGGGCAGGGAAAGCGCCCCGACCCGGACCCGCGCAACCTGCCGGCGATGCGCGCGAAACTCGGCGAGTTCGTCTTCGAAGGGCGTAATTTCGGCCGTGTCGAGGCGGAGTTCGCGCGCGGCACCGCCGGCATGACAGTGAACCGGTTCACCATGAATCATTCGGCGTTTACGGCGGAGGGCAAAGGCAGTTGGCTGAAGCGAGGTGAGGTCGCGGAATGCCGGCTTGCCTTCGAGGTAAACACCAATGACGTCAAGGCATTCATGGGCGCGATGCTGCTTGGCACGCAGGTCGAGGGCGAGAAAGCGCATGTCAGCGCGGACCTGAACTGGCCAGGCCCGCCCGAAGTCAGCGCGATCGGCCGGCTGTCGGGGCGGATCGAGATCTCGGCGAAGAACGGAAACCTCACCGCGGTCGAACCCGGCGCGGGGCGCGTGTTCGGGTTGATGAGCCTTGCGCATCTCGGCCGGCGGTTGGCGCTCGACTTCGACGACTTGACGGGGGAGGGCCTGTCGTTCGACACGCTGAAAGGCACGTTTCGCCTCTCGGACGGCATCGCCACGACCGACAACCTCACCCTGCGCGGCTCGGCGGCGGAAATCGGACTGGCGGGACAGACCAACCTGCGCGACCGGACTTACGACCAGACCGCCGTCGTGACCGGCCGGCTCGGCGCCTCGCTCGGGGTTGCCGGCGCACTCGCCGGAGGTCCTGCCGTCGGGGCGGCATTGCTGCTCTTCTCGCAAATCTTCAAGGAACCGCTCAAGGGCGTGACGCGCGGCTACTATCGCATCACCGGCAACTGGGACGATCCGCAGATACGCCGCATGGACGCGCGCGAGATGAAGGACGACCGCCAGGCTTCGCAAGGATCCCGATGACCCAACCCATCGTTGCCGCCCTGCAGATGACCTCGCTCGCCGATGTCGACCGAAACCTCGAGACCGCGCGGAACCTCTTGCGCAACGCCCGCGACGGCGGCGCCTGCCTCGCCGTACTCCCGGAGAATTTCTCGTTCATGGGAAGGAACGAGGCGGAACGCCGCGCGATCGTCGAGCGCGACGGCGACGGGCCGGCGCAGGCGGCCATGGCGGCGGCCGCGAAGGAACTCGGGCTCTGGATCGTGGCCGGCACGCAGCCGATCGAAGTGCCCGGCGATTCGCGCCCCGCCAATGCCTGCGTCGTCTACGACGACCGTGGCCGGCGTGCCGCTCGCTACGACAAGATCCACCTGTTCGACGTCGACCTGCCTGGCGGGCGCGAAGGCTACCGGGAATCCGCGAACGCCGTGCCGGGCAGCAAGCCCATGGTCGTGGACACGCCCGCGGGGCGGCTCGGGCTGACCGTATGTTACGATCTGCGCTTCCCCGAGCTGTTCCGGAAACTCGTTTCGGAGGGCGCCGAGATCTTCAGCGTGCCATCGGCATTCACGAGCCCGACCGGCCGCGCGCATTGGGAAACCTTGCTGCGCGCGCGCGCGATCGAGGACCTTTGCTTCGTGATCGCGGCCGCCCAGAGCGGGATCCACGACAGCAATCGCGAGACCTACGGCGACTCCCTGGTCGCGGATTACTGGGGCCGAGTGCTCGCGCGCGAGCCGCGCGGGTCCCGCGTGGTGCTCGCTGCGCTCGACAAGGACGGCCAGAAGCAGACGCGCGAGAGCTTTCCCGCGCTGAAGCATCGGGTGCTCGCTTGACGACGAACGCGCTCCAGACGGCCCGCGACCGGATCCTGACGCCGTCCGGTCTCGACGACGGGCGCCTCGAGCAGGCGCTCGGCTCGCTGCTCGGCGCCAGCGTCGACGCGGGCGACCTCTACTTCCAGCTCGCGCGCGAGGAGCACTGGGCGCTCGAGGACGGGATCGTCAAGGAAGGCAGCCACGGCATCGAGCAGGGCGTCGGCGTCCGCGCGATGGCCGGAGAGCGGACCGGCTTCGCCTACTCGGACGAGGTGGTGCCGACGGCGCTGCTCGAGGCCGCGCGTGCAGCACGCGCGATCGCGCGCGACGGCGGTGACGGCCAGGTGCAGGCGTGGCGGGCGACCGCCGCGCACCAGCTCTACCCGCCCGACGACCCGATCACGACGCTGGCCGACGTGGACAAAGTCGCGCTGCTCACCGAGCTCGACCGCCACGCGCGCGTCCTCGACCCGCGCGTGAAGCAGGTGGTGGCGACGCTGGCCGCCGTGCACGAGATCATCCTGGTCGCTGCGAGCGATGGCACGCTCGCCGCCGACGTTCGCCCGCTGGTGCGCATGAACGTTTCCGTGATCGTCGAGCAGAACGGCCGCCGCGAGCAAGGCTATGCCGGCACCGGGGGCCGCTATTCGCTCGAGGAGTTCATCCGGGCGGAAAAACCGATGCGCCTTGCGCGCGAGGCGGTGCGCCAGGCGACCGTGAACCTCGAATCCGTGCCGGCGCCGGCGGGGCCTATGACCGTCGTGCTCGCGCCCGGCTGGCCGGGCGTCCTGCTGCACGAGGCGATCGGCCACGGCCTCGAGGGCGACTTCAACCGCCGCGGCACTTCCGCCTTCACGGGCCGCATCGGCGAAATGGTTGCGTCCCCGCTGTGCACGGTCGTCGACGACGGCACACTGCCGGGCCGCCGCGGCTCGCTCAACATCGACGACGAGGGTACGCCGACGACCTGCACGACCCTGATCGAGAACGGCGTGCTGAAGGGCTACCTGCAGGACAAGCTCAACGCGCGCCTGATGGGCATGAAGCCGACTGGCAACGGGCGTCGCGAGTCGTTCGCGCACGCGACGCTGCCGCGCATGACGAACACCTACATGCTGGCGGGGCCGCACGAGCCGGAAGAGATCATCCGCTCGGTCGGCAAGGGCCTGTATGCCGTCAACTTCGGCGGCGGGCAGGTGGACATCACCTCCGGCAAGTTTGTCTTTTCGGCGAGCGAGGCTTACCTGATCGAGAACGGCAGGGTCACTGCACCGGTCAAGGGTGCGACGCTCGTCGGCAATGGCCCGGACGTGCTGACCCGGGTCAGCATGGTCGGCAATGACCTGAAGCTCGACGATGGCATCGGCAGCTGCGGCAAAGACGGGCAGACCGTGCCCGTCGGCGTCGGCCAGCCCACGTTGCGCGTCGACGCGCTCACGGTCGGCGGCACGGGCTGAGGCAGCGGCCATGCGGGTCGCGCGACCGCTGTACGAGGCCTTGCCCTACCTCTACTTCGCGGTCGGGCTCGCCGCCTTCGCCGCGTCGTTCGTCTGGCGCGTTGCCGACTGGTCCTGGGTGCTTGCCGCGTTCGGCCTGGTCGCGGTCCTCGGCGGCCTCGTACTGGCGCTCCGGCGCCGCGACTACCGCATCCAGCGGCGGCACTACGGCGGCGAATTCGACGAAGAAGAATGAATTGTGCGCTCGACCGGGCGCAGGTGGGCTCAACGGGCGACTCGTCGCCACGGTCGGCGGGAAACGACGCCATTACTCTCGGCCGGGCGCGGCGAAGTCCCTAGGCCGTCCGGGACTCGCCTTCCTTCTCGTCCTCGACGGCATCTTCGCCGCCGGCTGACTCGTTGACCACCGGGTGGTCACCGGTCGACTCGAGCGCAGACGGGCGCGCGCGCGCGGAGCGCTCGTCGAGGTACATGATCTCGTGTTTGCCGAGCACCACGACGTCGCCATCGTTCAGGTAATGGCGTCGGACGCGCTTGCTCTTCACGTACACGCCGTTCGTGCTGTTGAGGTCCTCGAGGATGCTGCCCTCGGCGGTGGTGGTGATCTGGCAGTGGTGCCGGCTGACGTACTTGCTGTCGACCTGCACATCGTTGTCCACGGTCCGGCCGACGATGATGCGCCCGATTCGCAACGGCCGCTCCTCCACGTGCTCGCCGCCGTGGGCGACGATGATCCGCGCGAGGACTTCGTCGCTGCCGACCGGCCGCGGCGCAGGCGCGGGCGCGGCGATGCCGGCGCGCATGCGGTTGGTGCGCGCCGCGAATTCGACCCACTGCAGCTCGTCGATCGCCGACTTCAGACCGGCCGGCGTGATTTCCGGCTCTCCGGCGGAGAAGGCGATCATGAGCGCCGTGTCGCACAGTGTGTTGACGAGACGCGGCACGCCGCCCGTGTAGCGGAAGATCACCGGCAGGGTCTCGGGTGCGAACAACTGGCGGCCATGCGCGCCCGCAACTTCGAGCCGGTGCAGGATGTAGGCCTGTGTCTCCTCGGGCGTGAGCGCCGTGAGGTGGAAACGCAGGCGGATGCGCTGCATGAGCTGGATGAGCTCCGGCGAGTCGAGCTTCTCGTTCAGCTCGGGCTGGCCGGCGAGGATGATTCGGAGCACCTTTTCCTTGGTCGTCTCCACGCCGGACAGCAGGCGGATCTCCTCCAGCACTCGGTTCGATAGGTTCTGGGCTTCGTCGACGATCAGCAGGACCTTGCGGCCGGCGGCGTACTGCTCGACCAGGAACTGGTTGAGCGTCGCGATCAGCTCGGCCTTGCGCATCTTGAACGGCGAGAAGCCGAACTGGACCAGCACCGCTTGCAGGAACTCGATCGGAGAGACCTGAGTCTGAGCGACCTGCGCGACCACCACGTCTTTCTCGAGCTCGCGCAGGAAGGTCTCGAGCAGCGTGGTCTTGCCGGAGCCGATCTCGCCGGTGATCACGACGAAGCCGTCGGTGAACCAGATCGTCGACTCCATGTACGCCTTGGCGCGGGCATGGTGCTTGGACAAATACAGGAACGCCGGGTCCGGGCTCAGCCGGAACGGCAGCTCGGTCAGCTTGAAGTGTTCCAGGTACATGCAGTCCTACAGGCTAGCACAGCCCCAAGTGCGCGCTATTGCCGGGAAATCAACCGGCGTCGCAGTTGCCTCGCGGCGCGGTCCCGCGCGGCGCGGGTACCCGTGACCAGCGTCACATGGCCGAGTTTGCGGCCCGGGCGCTCGGCCTTGCCGTAGTCGTGCCAGTGCAGGCCCGCCATGGCGAGTAGGTCGCGCGCCCGCGGCTTCCTGCCGATCACGTTCACCATCACCGCGTGGCCGCGCGGCGTTGTGGCGCCGAGCGGCAGGCCCGCGATCGCGCGCACGTGATTCTCGAACTGGCTGGTCTCGGCGCCCTCGATCGTCCAGTGGCCGGAGTTGTGCACGCGCGGCGCCATTTCGTTCGCGACCAGGCGCCCGCGCTCGACGAAATACTCCACGCACAGCACGCCGACGTAGCCGAGCGCGCGCATCAGCCGGCGGTGATTCCGCTCCGACTGGCGTTGCAGCGCGGCGTCGGAGTACGGGGCGCGCGTGACCGCCAGGATTCCGGAGACGTGCTCGTTCTCGGCGAGCGGGTAAGGGCGGACCGCGCCGCGGCGGTCGCGCACGCCGACCAGCGAAACCTCGCGCGTGAAGTCCACGAAGCGCTCGTAGACGAGGGACTGGCCTGCGAGCTGCTCGTAGGCGCCCGCCGCGTCGCGCGCGCGGCGAATCCGCACCTGCCCCTTGCCGTCGTAGCCGAGCCGGCGCGTCTTGAGGATCCCGGGTGCCCCGAGCGTGACAATCGCGCGCGCGAGTTCGGCCGTCGAGTCCACCGCGGCGAATGGCGCGACCGGAATGCCGAGCCGGCGAAACAGCTTCTTTTCCGAGACGCGGTCCTGCGCGACCTCGAGGGCGCGCGGCGGCGGCCAGACCGGGCGCAGGGACGCGATCGTGCGTGCCGAGGCAACCGGGACATTCTCCCAGTCGAAGGTGACGACATCGACGGAACGCGCGAAGCGCGCCAGCTTTTTCCGGTCGTCAAAGGCCCCGGTGTGGATCTCGGCGACGGCAGCGCCGGGCACGCCGGCATGCGTGTCGTACATCGCGAACTCGAGCCCGAGCGGGATTCCGGACAGTGCCATCATGCGGCCGAGCTGGCCGGCGCCGACGATGCCGATTCTCATGAGCGCCTTACCGGGCGGCGGGATCGGGCTTCGCGAGGACTTCGGCGGTCTGGCGCTCCCGGAAGGCGGCCAGCGCGTCGCGAAGCGCCGGGTGCTTGCCGGCGAGGATCGCGGTCGCGAGCAAGGCGGCATTGCGTGCGCCCGGCTCGCCGATCGCGACGGTCGCAACGGGAATGCCCGCCGGCATCTGCGCGATCGAGAGCAGGGAGTCGAGCCCGTTCATGGCCTTCGACTGGATCGGCACGCCGATGACCGGCAGCAGCGTTTTCGACGCCGTCATCCCCGGCAGGTGCGCGGCGCCGCCGGCACCGGCGATGATCACTTCAAGGCCGCGCGCAACGGCGCCCCCCGCGTATTCGAACAGGAGATCCGGCGTGCGGTGTGCGGAGATGACGCGGCTTTCGAACGGCACAGAAAGGACCGTCAGCATGTCGGCGGCGTGGCGCATCGTCTCCCAGTCCGAGGAGGAGCCCATGATGATGCCGACCAGCGGTTTCATCGCGGGATTCTAGCACGCGCTCGCCCGGGGTCCGCTGTAACCCGTTGTCTACAAAGCGATTCTCAAAAAGGGGAGCCCCAAAGAAACAACCCCTGCGCCGACAGGGAGTGGTGCGACGCAGGGGGGATGCCCGAAGATCAGGGGATGCTTGATACGCTGGGCAACGCGATCAGGCTAGCGCGCCTGGCGGCGACGACAATCCGGGCGCTGTCTCTGCGCGGAGACAGCGTCCTACAGGACAAGGACGCCTCGATGCACCGATCCCACCTTGCGGCGAACTGCCGCCGCGCCGCGCCGCTCTGCGCGCTCTTCGCCGCTGGTCTGGCGGCACTCTCGGTCGGTTCCGCCCACGCCGAAGATGCGGCTCTTTTGCAGGCTCGCGAGATCCTCGCGCGCCATCCGCTCATCGACACCCACAACGACCTGCCCTACGTGATCCGCGAGACTGGCAACCCGCCGCGCGACGTCGAGGCCTTCGACTTGCGGCGACCCGCCGCCGGCGATACCGACATCGCGCGCCTGCGCGCGGGCGGCGTCGGCGGGCAGTTCTGGTCGGTGTACATTCCGAGCACGGCCGAAGCCGGCAAGCGCGGCTTCGCCCGCGCGCAGCTCGAGCAGATCGACATCGCGCTGCGCATGATCGAGCGCTACCCGGACGTATTCTCGCTCGCGCTCACCGCGCACGACGTCGAGCGCGCCGCGTCCACGGGCCGCATCGCTTCGCTGCTCGGCATCGAGGGCGGCCACGCCATCGAGAATTCGCTCGGGGCCCTGCGCGTCTACTGGCGGCTCGGCGTCCGCTACATGACGCTGACGCACTTCGACGGTAACGACTGGGCCGACTCGGCAACCGCGCCAGCGCGCCACGGCGGCCTCTCGAAGTTCGGCGTCGAGGTGGTGCGCGAGATGAACCGCCTCGGCATGCTGGTGGACCTGTCGCACGTGTCGGAAGACACCATGAACGACGCCCTCGACGTCGCCGAGGCGCCCGTCCTCTTTTCGCACTCGAATGCGCGGGCGCTTTCGTCGACGCCGCGCAACGTGCCCGACGCCGTGCTGAGTCGGCTCCCGCGGAATGGCGGCGTCGTCATGCTCAGCTTCATCTCGTTGTTCGCGGTGCAGGGCGAGGAGCACGCGCGCTGGCAGGCGGACTTCGAGCAAGAGACCGGCGTGAAGCTCGGCGATGCCGCATATGATGCCGCTCATGCGAAGTACGCGGCGGCCCACCCGGAACCGCGCGCGACGATTGCAGACGTCGCGGACCACGTCGAGCACGTGCGGGACGTCGCCGGCATCGGCCACGTCGGCATCGGCGCCGATTTCTACGGTGAGCCGAAGGACATGGTGGCCGGGCTTGAGGACGTTTCTGCCTACCCCGCGCTGTTCGCCGAGCTCATCCGCCGCGGCTGGATGGAGGAGGACCTGGCGAAACTCGCGCGCGACAACGTGCTGCGGGTCCTGCGCGGGGCAGAGCAGGCCGCGGCGCGCATCCAGCGCGCGCGGCAGCCGTCCTACGCGACGATCGAGCAGCTGGACGGTGGCAAGGCGCTGCCGGACCGCTACTGAGCCGGGCCGGCGTCGAGCAGTTCCTGCACGCGGCGAAACAGGCGCCGGCCAGCGCCCGCCGCTCTCGCGCCCCGGCGTTCGGCGCGGGCCGCTGCGACGAGGTGCTGGAGTTCCTCCCGGTTCGAGGGGCATTCCGCCAGGAATTCCGCGACTTCCGCGTCGCCGCCCGCGACGAGCCGGTCGCGCCAGCGTTCCGCGCGGCGGAAACGAGCGGCGTCGAGGCGGGCCGTGTCCGCGTCGGCATCCAGCGCAGCCCGGGTCGACTCGAGGTCGAGTCCGCGCATCAGCTTGGCGACGAATTGCCGTTGGCGAACCAGGGCGCCGCCTCCGGGAATCCGGCGGGCGAGCTCGACCGCATCGACGAGCTTGTCGGGCAGACCCAGGCGCTCGACGAGTGCCGCGGGCGCGGCGACCAGCCGGTCGGCCAGCGCCTGGACATCCTGGGCCCGTCGCTTCAGTTCACCCTTGGTCGGCGGCGGGATGCCGCCGGGCAGCTCACGGCGGCGCATGGATCGATGCTAGCCGGTACAATCCCGTGAATCCATGGCTCCCGCCTCCCAACCCGACCAGAAAGCGCTCGAGCAGGTCGTCGAGCGCGCGCTTGGGCTCGCAAAGCGCGGTGGCGCGACGGCGGCAGAGGCGGGGGTCGGCGTATCGACCGGACTGTCGGTGACGGTGCGCCTCGGCGAAGTGGAAACCCTCGAGTACCAGCGCGACCGGAGCCTCGGCGTGACGGTGTACGCCGGCCAACGCAAGGGCTCCGCGAGCACCGCGAACCTGGCGCCGGCGGCGGTCGAAGAAACCGTGCGCAAGGCGCTCTCGATCGCAAGCTTCACCGCGGATGACGCGTACGCCGGCCTGCCCGAGGCCGAGCTCATGGCGGGCCACCTGCCGGATCTCGACCTGAGCCATCCCTGGGACCTGGAGGCGCCGGCCGCGGTCGAGCTCGCGCGTCGTTGCGAGGCCGCCGGCCTTGCGCACGATGCGCGCATCCGTAATTCCGAAGGCGCATCGGTCGCGACGCACCGCAAGCTGAGCGTGTTCGGCAACAGCCACGGCTTCGTGGGCGGCTATCCGTCGACGTCGCACAGCGTGAGCTGCGTCGTGCTCGGCCAGGAGCACGGCGAGATGCAGCGCGACTACTGGTATACCGCGGCTCGCGACTGGCGCGCGCTGGAGGACGTCGAGTCGGTCGGTCGCAAGGCTGCCGTCAAGGCAGTGGGTCGCCTCGGTGCCGGCAAGATGGCGACGCGCAAGGCGCCGGTGCTATTCGCCCCGGAGCTCGCGCGTGGCCTGATCGGCCACTTCACCGGCGCGATCGGCGGCGGTGCCCAGTACCGACGCAGCAGCTTCCTGCTGGATGCGAAAGGCCAGCGGCTCTTTCCGGAGGCGATCTCGCTGATCGAGCGGCCGCACCTGCGCGGCGCGCTCGGCTCGGCGCCGTTCGACGGCGAGGGCGTCGCGACCCACGAGCGTGAGCTGGTCGTCAACGGCGTGCTGGACGGATACCTGCTCGATTCCTACTCGGCGCGCAAGCTCGGGCTGGTCACGACCGGCAACGCCGGCGGGGTGCACAACCTCGTGGTGCAGGGCAAAATGCTCGACCCGAAGACCCTGCTCCGGAAGCTGGGCAGCGGCCTGCTCGTGACCGAGATGATGGGGCAGGGCGTCAACCCGGTGACCGGCGACTACTCGCGCGGCGCGGCGGGTTTCTGGGTCGAGAATGGCGAGGCCGTGCGGCCGGTGCACGAGATCACCGTCGCGGGCAACCTGCGCGACATGTACCTCGGGATCGCCGCGCTTGGCGACGACGTCGACACGCGTGGCGCGATCCACTGCGGTTCCATCCTGATCGACGAGATGACCATCGCGGGCGATTGACCGAGGCTTCGCGCGCGTATTTCGCCGGCGGGACTCCCCTCGTTCGCTCAGAAGAACGGAAATTCGCTCACTCGGGGGTCCCGCAACGGCTCGCACACGCGCGATGCGCCGCGTGCCATTCGCGCGCGCCGGCCGGCCAGGTCCCCGAGCGAAGCGCGTAAGTTCCGGCGGCGCGAGCGAGGGCCCCTGGCCGGCCAAGCGCGCGAAGAACATGCCGATAGCACATCACCGATGTGCGGGCTGGGACGCAAGCTCGCGGAGCGTCATGCCGGCGATCCGCTCGCGCATACACGTCTCGACGGAATTCGCGACCTCGTCCGCGACCGGCTCCGTGCGCGCACGCCAGAGCAGCCAGGTTTCGTATTGCCGCTCGTCCCGCACGGCGTGCAGGATGTCGGTGAGCGCGATGCCTTCGATGTCGCGCGCGGGGATAAGCTCCTCGTCCTCGGTCAGCGTCAGGAGCCCGGCGCGCTCGAGCGAACGGATCACGGACGCGAGCGCGCTGCCCGGGATCTCCAGTTCCTCGGCGAGTTCGCGCTGCCGCCAGGGTGACTCGCCCGCGATGAACTTGCGCGCGATCAGCAGCATGATCGTGAAGGCGAGCCGCTCGCGGAGCGCGCTCGTGAGCCGCACGTGCCCCTGGCCGACGCGCAGGTAGCGGGGATTCTGGACGTAGAACGAGAGTTGCGCGCCGATCAGCAAAATCAGCCAGCTGAGGTAGATCCAGATGAGCGCAGCGAGGAAGATCGCGAAGCCCGCGTAGATCGCCACCATCTGCGTCGAGGCGGCGACCACGCGGGCGAAAATTGCGCCGGTCGTGGCCCACAGGATGCCGGCGACCACGCCGCCGATCAGGGCCGCCTTGAAGCGCACGCGGGTGTTCGGCACGAAGGCGTACAGGAAAGTGAATACGCCGGTGACGAACAGGTAGGGGCCCAGCGACCCGAGCCCGCGCGCGATCCAGCCGAACGGCTCGTGCGATGTCAGCCACATCATGGCGCGGTGGCTCGAGACGGTGCCAAACAGGCTGAAGACCACCACGATGAAGATCGGCCCGATCACCATGAGGCTCAGGTATTCGCTCACGCGGCGCATCAGCGACCGGGGCCGCTCCACGTGCCAGGCGAAGTTGAAGGCTTCCTCGAGCTTCTGGATCGTCGAGATCACCGTGTACAGCAGGAATGCGAGGCCGACCGAACCCAGCACGTCGCCGCGCACGTTGTCCACGAATGCCATGAACTGCTCGGTCAGCTCGAAAGCCCGTTCGCCGATCGGTTCCAGGAACTCGAAGATCAGCGGCTCGAGGTCACGGTGCACGCCCAGGCCCTTCAGCACGGCGAAGGCGAAAGCCGCGAGCGGCACGAGGGAGAGCATCGTCGTGTAGACGAGGCCCATGGCCCTGAGATTGAGCTCGCCGGTGAGGATGTCGCGGACCAGCGCGAACGGGTAGCGCAGCGAGTCGAGCAGCCAGTTCGCCGGCTTCACCGGCAGGTCGTGGCGGTCGAACAGCAGCCGCTCGGCGCGCTCGCGCAGCTCGGCGAACGGTGTCATCGCGGCAGCGTGGCACACGGCCCCTGCGCCCGCAAATCGCGCCCTGCTAGAGTGCGGACGTGCCCGGATCGTATCCCGAACGAATCGTCTGCCTGACCGAGGAGACGACGGAGACGCTCTACCTGCTCGGCGAGGATGCGCGCATCGTCGGCATCTCCGGGTTTACCGTGCGTCCGCCGCAAGCCCGGCGCGAGAAGCCGAGAGTCTCAGCGTTCACGAGCGCGAAGATCGACCGCATCGTCGCGCTTCGTCCCGACCTCGTGCTGGGTTTTTCGGACCTGCAGGCGGACATTGCCGCCGATCTCGCGCGCGCAGGCCTCGAGGTGCACCTCTTCAATCACCGCAGCATCGCGGAGATACTGCGCATGATCCGGATGCTCGGCGGAATGGTCGGTTGCGAGGCCAGGGCGAACGCACTCGCGGCGCGCCTCGAGCACGGTGTCGAGGCGACCCGCGCCGCAGCCGAGCGATTACAGCGCCGGCCCCGCGTGTACTTCGAGGAATGGGATGAGCCGCTGATCACCGGCATCCGCTGGGTCGGCGAGATCCTCGAGGCTGCCGGCGGCGTCAACTGCTTCCCGGAGCTCGCGGAACGGCCGCTCGGCCGCGACCGCATCATCGCGGATCCCGCGGAAGTCGTGCGCCGCGCGCCGGACATGATCCTCGGCTCGTGGTGCGGCAAGAAGTTCCGTCCCGGCAGGGTCGCGGCGCGCCCCGGTTGGGGAGCAATTCCCGCCGTGCGCGACGGCGAGCTTCACGAGATCAAGTCGGCGATCATCCTGCAGCCGGGCCCTGCGGCGCTCACCGACGGACTCGCGGAAATTCACGCGCACGTCGTACGGTGGTCAAGGGAGCGAAGGGGTCAGTCCCCTTGATTGACATGAGCCTTGCCAACGACCTGCAACGCAATCGATCAAGGGGACTGACCCCTCCTGCTCATCCAGTGAGTCGTCGCTCCGCTTCGCGGTACTTCGCCACGGTGCCTGCGATGACCTCGGCGGGCAGACGCGGACCCGGGGCGCGCTTGTCCCAGTCGAGCCTCTCGAGGTAGTCGCGGACGTACTGCTTGTCGAAGGAAGGCGGGCTGCCGCCCTCGCGGTATTTATCGGCCGGCCAGAAGCGCGACGAGTCGGGCGTCAGCGCCTCGTCCATGAGCACCACCTCGCCGCGCCCGTCGAGCCCGAACTCGAACTTGGTGTCGGCGATCAGGATGCCGCGGCCGCGCGCGTAATCCGAGGCAAAGGCGTACAGCGCTAGCGTGAGGTCGCGCACGCGGGCGGCGACGCCGCCGCCGACCGTGTCCGCAATCGCCTCGAACGGGACGTTCTCGTCATGCTGGCCGGCCGCCGCCTTGGTGGCCGGCGTGAAGATCGGCGCCGGCAGCTTTGCGGCCTGGCGGAGCCCGGCGGGCAGGGCGATGCCGCAGACCTTGCCGGTCGCCTGGTAGTCCTTCCAGCCCGAACCGATCAGGTAACCGCGCACGACCGCCTCGATGGGCAGCGGCTTGAGGCGCTGCACGACGACCGAGCGTCCCTCGAGCGGCGCACGCTCGGCGGCATCCGGCAGGTAGCGTGACAGTGGCTCGTCGGTCAAATGATTCGCGACGATGTGGCGCGTACGGCCGAACCAGAAATTCGAGATCGCCGTGAGGACACGGCCCTTGCCGGGAATGGGATCCGGCAGCACGACGTCGAAGGCGGACAGGCGGTCGCTGGCAAAGATCAAGAGCCGGTCGTCGCCGATCGCGTAGTTGTCGCGCACCTTCCCGCGGTGCAGGAGCGGCAGCGAGCGGAGCGTCGATTCGAACAGCGCTTCGGAACTCATGCGGGCGCCCTTGCTAACATGACGCGCTTCGGGCGGTCAAGGACAGGACGCATCCACACGTGAACTGGACCGGCAAGATCATCGGCGCGGTGCTCGGCTTCATTCTCACGCGGCGGCCGATGGGGATCCTGCTTGGCCTGATCGTCGGCCACCTGTACGACCAGTACGCCGCGCGCGGCAGCGGCGGCGCAAGCGCGGACGCGCCCGCAATACGCGCCGCCTTCTTCCGCGCGACGTTCTCGATCATGGGCCACGTCGCGAAGTCCGACGGACGCGTCTCCGAGCAGGACATCGCCGCCGCCCGGCGCATCTTCAGCCAGTTCAACCTGGGCGAAGCCGACACGCGCGCAGCGATGGAACTGTACACGCAGGGCAAGCAGGCGGATTTCGATGCCAACGCGATACTCGCCGGGTTCGCCGCCGCCTGCCGCGGCCAGCCCCAGGTGCTGCGCATGTTCCTCGAGATCCAGATGCGCGCGGCGCTCATGGCGGACGGCTTGCAGGGCGCGTCGCGGGAGACGCTCACGCGCGTCGCGTCGGCGCTTGGCGTCGGCGCCCTGGAGTTCGCGCACCTCGAGGCCTTCCTGCGCTTCCAGGCGCAGGTTGGCGGCTACAGGACGGCAGGCGGCGGCGGGCCGCGAGCCGCGCCGGGCAGCCAGGGCTCCCTCGACGAGGCGTATGAAGTGCTCGGCGTCTCTCCGAGCGCGAGCGATGCCGAGGCGAAGCGCGCGTACCGCAAGCTCATGAGCGAGAATCACCCGGACAAGCTGGTCGCGCGCGGCCTGCCGGAGTCGATGCTCGAGGTGGCCAAGCAGAAGACGCAGGCCATCCAGGCGGCCTGGGAGCGCGTCCGCGAGGCGCGCGGCATGCGCTAGAATGGCGGCCGGATGTAAAGCATGCCTGCAGCCTTCATCGCGCCGTCGATCCTGTCCGCAAATTTCGCGCGCCTCGGCGCCGAATGCGAGGCCGTGCTGGCGGCCGGCGCCGACTGGATCCACTTCGACGTGATGGACAATCACTACGTTCCGAACCTCACGATCGGGCCGCTGGTCTGCAAGGCGCTGCGCTCGCACGGCGTCACGGCGCCGATCGACGTGCACCTCATGGTCGAGCCGGTGGACCGGCTGGTGCCGGACTTCGCGGAGGCGGGCGCGAGCTGGATCAGCTTCCACCCGGAGGCGAGCCGGCACGTCGACCGCACGATCCAGCTGATCCGCGATTCCGGCTGCCGGCCCGGCATCGTGCTGAACCCGGCAACGCCGCTCGCCTGGCTCGACCACACGCTCGGGTCCATCGACCTCGTGCTCCTCATGTCGGTGAACCCGGGCTTCAGCGGGCAGCAGTTCATCGAACCGGTGCTCGCCAAGCTGGCCGAGGCGCGGCGGCGGATCGAAGCGAGCGGGCGCGAAGTGCGCCTCGAGATCGACGGCGGGGTGAAGCTGGACAACATCGCGAAGGTCGCGCGGGCGGGCGCCGACACCTTCGTGGCGGGCAGCGCGATTTTCGGCAGCAAGGACTACGCGGCCACGATCCGCGCCATGCGCGCGGCGATCGCTACTTAACGGCTGCGACCGCCGCTTTCGTCATCTCGGGGATTGCCCGGGCCTTGACCTTCGGCCGTGCGCCGAACACCACGATGGTCTTGCCCCGCGCGGTCAGCAGGCCCTGCTCTTCGAGCACCTTGAGCACGCGCCCGGCCATTTCGCGTGAGCAGCCGACGAGTCGGGAGAGCTCCTGGCGGCTGACCTTGATCTGCATGCCCTGCGGATGCGTCATGGCATCCGGCTCGCCGCACAGGTCCATGATCGCGTGCGCGATGCGACCGGTGACGTCCACGAAGGCGAGGTCGCCGAGCTTGCGGTTGGTGCGGTCGAGGCGCGTCGCAAGCTGGGTCGCGAGCTCGAACACGAGACCGGGGCTCTCGGAAGCGACCTGGCGGAAGCGCGGGTAGGTCATCTCGGCGAGTTCGCACTGCGTACGCGTGCGCACCCAGGCGCTGCGCTGCTGGCTGTCCGAGAACAGGCCCATCTCGCCGAAGAACTGGCCCTTGTTCAGGTAGGCGAGGACCATCTCATTGCCGTCCTCGTCCTCGATCATCACTTCCACGGAACCGCGGATGATGTAGTAAAGGACATCCGGCAGGTCGCCGGCGTGGATCAGGGCCGTCTTGGACGGCACCGTGCGCACTCGGCAATAGCTCAGGAAGCGGTTGATTGCCGGAATATCGGTCAGTTGCTTGACAGCTTCTTCCATTGAGCTCCCCTGGGGTAATCGCCGCAAGGCTCGTCGGCCGCGGCCTTCCCGCCCGTCGTTGTATTACAGCCAAGCGCGCATCGCAAGACATAATGGGACATCGGTCAGATCCAGTAGGCCGTGCCGGTCATGATCCGGGCGGCCACGCGCATCAGTTCAGGCACCGGTTCCGGGAGCGTTGCGGCGCCCGCGGCGATCGCGGATCGACCATGTCCGATCTCGTCGGCCTGCATCTGCTTGACGATCGTTCGACTCCGTTGATCATCGGCAGGCAGGCGTTCGAGGTGACTGGCGAGATGGCCTTCGACCTGCCGCTCGGTCTCTGCCATGAAGCCGAGACTGATGCGATCGCCGGCAAGTCCTGCGAGCGCGCCCAGGGCGACCGACCCGGCATACCAAAGAGGATTGAGCAGGCTGGGGCGGGAACCGAGCTCATCGAGCCGTTCCCGGCACCAGGCAAGATGGTCGCCTTCTTCGGCGGCCGCCTTCTTGAGGGCTTCGCGCGTGTCCGGCGAGCGGGCCGTGAGTGCCTGCCCATGATAGAGGCCCTGGGCCGCAATCTCCCCGGCATGGTTCACCCGCATGAGGGCCGCGGCATGGCGGCGAAGGCCCGGACCGGCCGGTGCCTCGCCCGGAGTTCCGGGGGTCGGACGGCTGCTCGAGGGCCGTGCAAAGCTCGAGCGCAGGCCGCTGTCCGCCAATTCCAGCAGCCGGTCGAGGGGGGTCAGGACGCGCGGGTCCATGCGCCGCATATTATATAGCCATCCCCGAGCGGCTTCCCTAGTCGCGACAAGGACTTGCAAGCGGCCGCTTCCTGCTTTGCAAGCCCGGGCCATCTGTGTAAACTTGCCGGCCTTTCTCGAACCCGACCCTTTTCAGGGGCCCAAGATGAAGACGGCTTTTGCGAAGCCAGAGCGCGTGCGCCGCGACTGGTACCTGGTGGACGCGTCCGGCAAGACGTTGGGGCGCCTATCGTCACAGATCGCCATGCGGCTGCGCGGCAAGCACAAGCCGGAGTTCACTCCGCACGTCGACTGCGGCGATCACATCGTCGTGATCAACGCCGAAAAGGTCGCGGTCACCGGCAACAAGATTCGCGACAAGCTCTACCAGCAACACACCGGCTACCTGGGCAACCTGAAGACGGTGGCCCTCGGCAAGCTGCTCGCCGAGCACCCGGAGCGCGCGATCGAGTATGCAGTCAAGGGGATGCTGCCGAAGACGATCCTCGGCCGCCAGATGTTCAGGAAGCTGCACGTGTTTGCCGGCAATGCCCACCCGCACGCCGCGCAGCAGCCGAAGCAGCTCGAGATCTAAGGAACCGACATGGCAACGAGCGCAAACATCGCAACCGGCCGGCGTAAGTCGTCCGCAGCCCGCGTCTTCCTGAAGCTCGGCAAGGGCGCGATCACGGTCAACGGCCGGCCGCTGGACGAGTTCTTCGGCCGCAAGACGGGCGTCATGATCGTGCGCCAGCCGCTCGAGCTCGTGCAGATGACCGATCGCTTCGACATCAACGTGCTGGTCGAGGGCGGCGGCATCACCGGCCAGGCCGGCGCCATCCGTCACGGCATCACGCGCGCGCTGATCGATTTCGATTCGGAGCTGCGCAAGCCGCTCCGCGCCGCCGGCTTCGTCACGCGTGACGCGCGCGAAGTCGAGCGCAAGAAAGTCGGCCGGCGCAAGGCGCGCCGCGGGACGCAGTTCAGCAAGCGCTGAGTGGGATTCCCGCTACCGGCGCCGCCCAGCGGACAACCGAATTGGGGGATCGTCTAGCGGTAGGACTGCGGACTCTGACTCCGCCAACCTAGGTTCGAATCCTAGTCCCCCAGCCAACGATGCGAGAGAGCCGGCCCTGAGCCGGCTCTCTTGCTTTCAGGGCTCTGCAGGCCAATCGACGGCCGGGCCGAGCGCGTCGCGGAGTGCAGGCTCCAGCATGTGTACGTGCGCATGCCCGATCGCGACGAATACGCGGTCGCCGCGACGAACGCGCTCGACAATCCGAGGCAAGATGTACTCGTCCCGATAGCGGCCCGAGGCAGCGGCCATCCGGTTGGTAAAGAGCTCGTCGCGCGCGGGATCGAACCATGCGACGGCGATCCCGCGCCAGGCGGTGCCCGCCGGGAAGTGCTTTCGGTATGAGTTGTCCAGCTCCTCGATCGTCGCCGGCGGGCCGCCGATGTTGCCGGGAAATCCGGACTGGAGAAATTCGAGCACCGCCGCGTCGGACGATGCTTGCCCACCGTACCCCGTGCCTTCCGCGACGAATCGTAACGTGTAGAAGAGACGGATCTGCTCGTCACTCCACTGCTTGCGCAGGTGATCGATCTCGTCGGCAAGTTCGGGCTCGAGTGACGTGACGGGCACGCGGTTGACGTAGGCGAGGAAGCGCACGACAGCCGGCTCGCCGTACCGGCCCACCGTTTCCCGGTCCGAACCCATCGGCCAGCCCCACCCCTCGTAGTAGGCAAGCGTGGGCTTGAACGCAGCGAATGCGCGCCAAATGTTCCCGACGGTCGGGCTGTCTGGATCAAGCGTATGCGAGACCCCGACCATCAACAGGCGGCCCCCACCGTAGCCAAACTCGATCGTGGTCGGTCCCGGGCTTTCGAGGCGCGCGTGGTCGGCGTAGCTGAGAATCAGCGCCGGGTTCGGCAGGTGCTCTTGCGCCGCGGCGATGGGAGTAGCATCGAGCAGCGCGATGCCGAGGCAAGCGATCAGTCGGGGCATGGCCATGTCGCCGCGACCGCCTAGCGCTTGAGGACCTTGACGCCGCCGTCGCCGGCGACCAGCAGCACGTCCGCCCCGCGACGCGCAAACAGCCCGGCCTCGACCACGCCGACGAGCAGCGCGATCTTCTCCTCCAGCGCGACCGGGTCCGTGATCTCGAGGTTGTGGACGTCGAGGATCTCGTTGCCGTTGTCGGTCCGGAAACCCTGGCGCAGTACCGGCTGGCCGCCCAGCCCGGTGAGCTTGCGCGCTACCAGCGAGCGCGCCATCGGGATGACCTCGACGGGCAGCGGGAAACGCCCCAGCACGTCCACGAGCTTGGAATCGTCGACGATGCAGACGAAGCGCTTGCTGGCCGCGGCAACGATCTTTTCCCGGGTCAGGGCGCCGCCGCCGCCCTTGACCAGGGCGAGGTGGCGGGTCGCCTCGTCGGCGCCATCGACGTACAACGCGAGGTCGCCGGTGTCGTTGAGCGATTTCACCTCGATGCCGGCCTCGGCGAGCAGGCGCGTGCTGGCCTCGGAGGACGACACGGCGCCGGCGATGCGGTGTCTGCGATCCTTCAATGCGGCGATGAAATGATTGACCGTCGAGCCGGTTCCGACGCCGACCGTCGCCCCGTCCTCGACGTAGTCGAGCGCTGCGTGGGCTGCGGCTTTCTTCTTCGCGTCGGCATCCATGTGCTGGCTCCGGAAAGAACTGTGCCCGCTTGCGCGGGCACAGATTCGTCTCTTTTGAACCGGCGGTTGGTGATCTTGCGATCAGCCAACCACCGATTCATCAGGCAAAAGGCTTACTTCTTTTTCGCAGCCTTCTTCTTTGCCTTCTTCTTCGCAGCCATGTTGGATCTCCATGTCGGGGTTAATCCGAGGTCGAGTATATACACGGTTGACGGGAATGCAAGCAAGGGGTAGGCGCATCGCGCGTCGATGCGACGCGTTGCGCGCGCGCCGACGACGCTCAGCGCGGCGTCTTGCGCGCGAGACGGTGAATGAAATTCCAATCGGCGGCGCTCACCGGCATCACCGAGAGGCGATTGCCGCGGCGCAGCACAGCGAGGTTTCGCAGTGCGCCTGCAGCATGCTCGCGCAGGGTCGCGAGCGTCACGGGACGCGCGAATTTCTTCAGCAGATGCACCTCGACCTGGTACCAGCGCGGGCTCTCCGGGTCGCTGCCGGCGTCGAAGTACTTGCTGCCGCGGTTGAACTGGGAGGGGTCGGGGTGGCCGGCGCGCACGACCTCCATCGTCCCGTAAATCCCCGGCACTTCGCAGCTCGAATGGTGGAAGAAGGCGCGGTTCCCGACGGCGAACTCGTCGCGCAGCAGGTTGCGCGCCTGGTAGTTGCGCACGCCGTCCCACCCCGCGCGCCGGCCCGGCGCCTTCGCGAGGTGGTCGATGCCGAAGACCTCGGGCTCCGACTTCATCAGCCAGTATTTCATGCGCCCGCGATCCTCCCGTAGACCCCGCGCTCGGTCACGACGCCGTCTAGCAGCACGTCGTGCGGCGCTTCGGCCAGTCGGGCGACCCGCTGCGCTTCGAAGGCGATGCCGACCAGCCGCGGCCGGCGCCAGGCGCGGCGATGGCGCAGGAACTCGAAGTGCCGGTCATAGAGTCCGGCGCCCATGCCGAGGCGGTGGCCGCGCGGATCGAAGCCGACCAGCGGCACCAGCACGAGGTCGAGCCAGCGCGGGTCGATCCGGTCCTGGGCGGCGTCCTCCGCCGACGCGACGAAGCGCATGCGCCGGTTGCGCAGGCTCGTGACCACGGGGAAATAGATCCGGCAGCCGAGGCGGGCGGCGCGCCGCAGCACGACTGCAGGGTCGATCTCGCCGTCGAACGGGTGGAACGCGGATATGCGCGTGCCGGGTTTCGGCAGCCCGAAGCGCGCGAGCGTGCGGTCGATCGCGGACGCCGCGGCCGGCCGCTCGGACGCAGGTACCGCGCGGCGCGCAGCGCGCAGCCGCCGGCGCAGCGCCGGCCGGTCGTCAGCCATGGGGACAGGGGAGAGGCGCCACCCGCCTGTGCCGTCTTGGACCGCTGCTCTCGACACAGAGCAACAGGTGGAGCAAGCCGCGGCATTTAAGGCTTTCCGCAACGAGGCGGACATGCACAATGCTGCCGCTGAGCCAGGCTCCTGGGTGTTTCACATTAGGGTCGAGAGGTACCCAGGCCCGCATCGAACACCGCAGGTGGCGCCAAACTTTCGGCGCTCGCGCATGCGCGAACGCCCTTCAATCAGTTGCCGAGTGGCTGGCTGCGCGTCAGCGCGCCTTCGACGCGCTCGCGCATGACCTTGATCCGTGCGGCCAGGCCAGCCTCGGCGAGCTCGTCCTGGCCGCGCGCCTGCAGCAGCTCATTGACGATGTTCAGGGCAGCCATCACGGCAATGCGGTCAAGGCCGATCACCTTGCCGCTGTCGCGGATCTCCCGCATCTTGCGGCTGAGGTACTCCGCGGAATCGAGCAGCGCCGGCCGCTCCTCGAGCGGGCAACTGACCTGGTATTCCTTCTCCAGGATCTTGACGCTGACCCGGCTCGGCTCGCTCATGCGCCGCCCTCCATGGCCTTCAGCCGGCCAATCATCGCTTCGACGCGCGCGCGCACCTGCTCGTTCTTCTGCATCAGGGTCGCCCGCTCGGCGGACAGGCTGTCCTGGCGCTGACGCAGCGCCCGGTTTTCTTCCTTCAGCTGGGCGACGACGCCGACAAGCTCGTCGAGGCGTCGTTCGAGCCGCTTGAACTCGCGTTCGAGGCCCGGTTTGCTGGAGTCGTCCATACCGTCTCTATGCTGCCACGACCCGGCGATTGCTGCTACCGTTCTGCTCGTGAACCACGCGGAACTACAGGCCGCCCTGGAGCGCGCAGGCATGACGACGGACACGTCCGAGGCCCATGGCGTGCTGTGCGGGGCGCTGTGCACGCGCGCGGGTTACGGCGCGGCCGACTGGCTCGGAGAGCTCGCGTCGGAGCGGAGGCCGGTAACGAGCGCTCCGGATCCCGAGCTGCTGAGTCTGCCCGGGCAGGTGCAGGACGCGCTCTGTTCGCCCGACCTCGAGTTCGAGCCCCTGCTGCCTGCCGACGACACACCGCTTGCCGATCGCGTTTCATCGCTCGCCGCCTGGTGCAACGGATTCCTGTACGGCGTCGGTGCCGGCGCCCTGAAGCCGGACGCGCTTCGGGACCCGGACCTGGACGAGTACCTGCGCGACCTCGCCGACATCTCGCGCGCCGAGCTCGAGCCCGGGCGCGACGGCGAGGCAGGCGAGGGCGATTTCTTCGAGCTGGTCGAGTTCGTGCGCGCGGGCGCCCAGCTCGCCTTCGACGGGCTGGCGAAGGCGCGGTCCCATGCGGCGTGATGAGTTCGCGAAGCGGCGCCGCCTGCTCATGCGGCACATGGGCAAGGATGCGATCGCCATCCTGCCGGCGGCGCCGGTGCGCCTGCGCAACAACGACGTCGAGTACCGCTACCGCCCCGACAGCGACTTCTATTACCTGACGTCTTTCGACGAGCCCGAGGCGGTGGCGATCCTGATTCCCGGCAGGCCGCAGGGAGAGTTTTTGCTGTTCGTCCGCGACCGCGATCCCGCGCGCGAGGTCTGGGACGGCGCCCGCGCCGGCCCGGAGGGCGCCGTGAGGCAGTTCGGCGCCGACGACGCCTTCCCGGTCGGCGACATCGACGAGATCCTGCCCGGGTTGCTCGAGCGCCGCTCCCGCATCTTCTACACCATGGGCACCCACCCCGAATTCGACAAGCGCGTGATCGGCTGGGTCAATCAGCTCCGCTCGCAGGGTCGGCACGGGTTGCGCACGCCCCACGAGTTCGTCGCGCTCGACCACCCGCTGCACGAGATGCGCCTGACCAAGAGCCGCGCGGAACTCGTGTCCATGCGCCGCTCCGCGGACATCGCCTGCGCCGCGCACCGGCGCGCGCTACGTGCCGCGGCGCCCGGGGCGATGGAATACGAGGTGATGGCCGAGATCCTGCACGAGTTCCATCGGCGGCGCGCGGACATCTCCTACCATCCCATCGTCGGCAGCGGGCCCAACTCCTGCGTGCTGCACTACCGCGAGAACAGCCGGGAGATGCAGGACGGTGAGCTGCTGCTGATTGACGCCGGCTGCGAATACGACTACTACGCCTCGGATGTCACGCGCACGCTGCCGGTCGGAGGCCGCTACAACCGCCGCCAGCGCGCCGTCTACGAGGTCGTGCTGGAAGCGCAGCGCGCGGCGATTGCCAAGGTGCGCGCGGGCGCACATTGGAACGAGCCGCACGAGGCGGCGGTGCGCTCCATCACCCAGGGGCTGGTGCGCATCGGCCTCCTGAAGGGCCGCGTGCCGAAGCTGGTCAAGGACGGCGCCTACCGGCCGTTCTTCATGCACCGCGTGGGTCATTGGCTGGGCATGGATGTGCACGATGTCGGCGAATACAAGGTCGGCGACCAGTGGCGCCTGCTGGAACCCGGCATGGTCACGACGATCGAGCCCGGCATCTACATCCCGCACGGCAGCAAGCACGTGCGCCGCGAGTGGTGGGGCATCGGCGTGCGCATCGAGGACGACGTCGTCGTCACGAACGGCAAGCCGGAGGTCCTGACCGCCGGCATGCCGACCGACCCGGACGAGATCGAGCGGCTGATGGCGGCGGCGTGAGCGGCAAACGGGTGCGCTGCGACGTCGCCATCGCCGGCGGGGGCATGGTCGGCCTCTCGCTCGCCGCCTCGCTCGCGGACCTACCGCTCGAGGTCGCGGTCATCGAGCCGGTCGCGCCGGATGCGGACGATCAGCCGAGTTTCGATTCCAGGACCACGGCGCTGTCGAGCGGCAGCCGCCACGTGCTCGAGGGAATCGGGGCCTGGCCCGCGCTCGCAGTGCAGGCGACGCCGATCCGCCGCATCCACGTGTCCGAGCGTGGACGATTCGGGACGGCGATCCTGGAGGCACGGGAGCAGGGCCTGTCCGCCCTCGGCTACACGATCGAAAACCGGCTGCTCGGCCGCGCCTTGCGAGAGCGGCTCTCGGGCCTTGCGCGCGTCCGCCTCGTGTCGGCTCGCGTCTCCGGGATCGAGCCGGGTGAGAATTCCGTGCGCTTGACGACCGATGCCGGCGGGTCGGTCGAGGCGAGGCTCGTGGTTGCCGCCGATGGCGCGCAGTCGGCGGCGCGCACCGCACTCGGTATCGGCGCGCGCATCACGGACTACGGCCAGCACGCCGTCATCGCGCACGTGGACACGACCCGCTTCCACGACTACTCGGCCTACGAGCGTTTTACCGATGCCGGGCCGATCGCGGTCCTGCCGATCGTCGAGGGACGCTCAGCCGTGGTCTGGACGCTTGCGAGCGAGGCCGCGAAGCGCGTGCTCGCGCTCGACGACGCGAGGTTCCTTGCCGAGTTGCAACAGGCCTTCGGGCTCCGGCTCGGGCGATTCACGCGTGTCGGGCGCCGCCAGGCCTATCCGCTCGCGCTCACCACGGCTGATCGCCTGGTGGCGCCGCGCGCCGTGGTGCTCGGCAACGCGGCGCAGTCCCTGCACCCGGTCGCCGGCCAGGGTTTCAACCTCGCGCTGCGGGACGTCGCGATGCTGGCGGAACTCCTGGCCGAGGGCGGCGACCCGGGCGCACCCGAACTCCTCGCGCGCTACGCCGAATGGCGCGCTCCCGACCGCGAGGCGGTGGTGCGCTTTACGGATTCGCTCGTGCGTGGCTTCGGCCTACCGCTCGGGCCGCTCGGCCGCGCACGCGGCCGGGGCCTCCTGCTCTTCGACTTGCTGCGCCCGGTCAAGCGCGAGTTCGCGCGTCGCACGATGGGGCTCGCGGGCCGGCAGCCACGGCTGGTGCGTGGACTTCCGCTCGCAGGCGGGCGCGCGTGAAACGCGACTTTGAAGTAGTCATCGTTGGCGGCGCCATGGCCGGGGCTGGCACGGCCGCGCTGCTTGCGGCGACACCCGCGACACAGGGACTCAAGGTCGCATTGGTCGAGGCGCGTCCCGTGGCCCAGCCTGCTGCCGACGCACCGCTAGATCTGCGTGTCTCGGCGTTGTCGCGCGCTTCGCAGCAGCTCCTCGAACGCACCGGCGCTTGGTCGGCAATCGCCGCGCGGGCAGCACCGTACGAACGCATGGTCGTGTGGGAGGAGCGTCAGGACCCGGCCGGGCCGGACGCGCTCGTCTTCGATGCCGCCGAGCTCGGCGAGCCGGACCTCGGGCACATCGGCGAGAACCTCACCATCCAGGCGGCGCTTACCGCGCGCGCGGAGGCGCTGGGTGTCGTGCTGCTGCGCGCGGAGTTCGCAACGATCGAGACGACCCGCGATGCGGTGCGGATCGGGCTCGGTGACGGACGGGAGTTCCGCGCCGGCCTCGTGGTCGGCGCCGACGGTGCCGAGTCCGCCGTGCGACGGCAGGCGGGCATCGACACGCGCGGCTGGGACTACGAGCAGCGTGCGGTCGTCACTCACCTTGCCTCGGAACGGCCGCACGCGGCGACGGCCCGGCAGCGATTCCTGGACACGGGGCCGCTGGCGCTCCTGCCGCTCGTGGACGGGCGTTCCTCGCTCGTCTGGTCGACGCTGCCCGAGCGTGCGGAGGAACTCGTACAGTGTCCGGAGGCGGAGTTCGCCGACCGCGTGACGGCGGCATCGGCTGGCGTGCTGGGCCGGCTCTCGCCGACCACAGCGCGGGCGTCGTTTCCACTCCGCCTGCTGCATGCCCGAAACTACGTCGCCGACCGCGTCGCGCTCGTCGGCGATGCCGCGCACACCGTGCATCCGCTCGCCGGCCAGGGCATCAACCTCGCGTTCCTCGACGCGGCGGCGTTCGTCGACGTACTCAGCGAGGCGATCGCGGCGGGTGACGACCCGGGCGAGCATCGGGTGCTGCGCCGCTACGAGCGCTGGCGCAAGGCCGAGGCGTTGCCGGCGATGGCGCTGCTCGACGGCATCAAGCGCCTCTTCTTCGGGGGCAACCCGCTCCAGTCGCGCCTGCGGCAAAGCGCGCTCGGTTTCGCGCAATCGTCGGGAACCTTCAAGCGTGCCCTGATGCGGCGCGCGCTCGGCGTCGCGGGGGAGGTGCCGGCGTCCGTCCGGCGACCGCCCTCATGATCGCAGGTCGACGTCCTTCGTTTCCTTGAGGCCGATGAGGCCGACGAGCCCGCTCATCGCGGCAATCGTGATCGGGTACCAGAGCCCGTAGTAGATGTTCCCGGTCAGCACGACGAGCGCGGCGGCGAGGAAGGGCAGGAAACCGCCGAACCAGCCGTTGCCGATGTGGTATGGCAGGCTCATCGAGGAATAGCGGATCCGCGTCGGGAAGAGCTCGACCAAAAACGCGGCAATCGGCCCGTAAACCATCGTCACGTACAGCATCAGGATCACGAGCAGGAGCAGCGTGACCGGCAGGTTCATGCGATCCCGGTCGGGCGGACCCGGGTGGCCGGCCGCGTCGAGCGCAGCGCGATAGGCCGCCTCGTCGAAGCCCTCGAGCGGCGTTCCCGCGATCGTCGTCACCACGCCCTGGACCGTTTTCGGCGGCACCCGCTCGTAGCTGACGCCCGCCTTGGTCAGGAAATCGCGGGCCCGGTCGCAGTCCGATACGGGCTTCGAGAAAATATGGAAGTTGCAGTCCGTGCCCGCGACGGTCACGGCGGCGCGCGCCTGGAATTCGGCGAGCGCCGGGTTCACGGACTGGGTCAGCCCCTTGAAGATCGGGATGAAGGTGAGCGCGGCGAGCAGGCAGCCGGTCACCATGATGCGCTTGCGCCCGATGCGATCGGACAAGCGCCCGAAGTACACGAAGAAGGGCGTGCCGATCACGAGCGCCGCGGCGATCAGCAGGTACGCGGTCTCGAAATCGAGCTTCAGTGTGTTCTGCAGGAAGAAGAGCGCATAGAACTGGCCCGTATACCAGACGACGCCCTGCCCCGCGGTCGCGCCCAGCAGGGCGAGCAGCACGATGCGGGCGTTGCGCCACTGGCCGAAGCTCTCGGTGAGCGGTGCCTTCGACAGCTTGCCTTCGGCCTTCATCTCCGCGAACACCGGTGACTCCTGCAGGCGCAGGCGGATGTAGACGGACACCGCGAGCAGGGCGACCGAGATCAGGAACGGCACCCGCCAGCCCCAGGCCTTGAAGGTCTCCTCGCCGAATCCGAGCCGGCAGGCGAGGATGACGGCGAGCGAGAGGAAAAAGCCGAGCGTCGCGGTGGTCTGGATCCAGCTCGTGTAGTAGCCGCGCTTGCCATTCGGCGCGTGCTCGGCCACGTAAGTCGCCGCGCCGCCGTACTCGCCGCCGAGCGCAAGGCCCTGGGCCAGCCGCAGACTGACGAGCAGGATCGGCGCCCAGATGCCGACCTGCGCGTAGGTCGGCAGCACCCCGACCAGGGCCGTCGACAGGCCCATGACGATGATCGTGACCAGGAACGTGTACTTGCGCCCGACCCGGTCACCGATGCGCCCGAAGACCAGCGCGCCGAGCGGCCGCACGGCGAAGCCCGCGCCGAAAGTCGCGAGGCTCGCGAGGAAGGCCGCGGTGTCGTTCCCCGGCGGGAAGAACAGTGCCGAGAAAAACACTGCGAGCGTGCCGTACAGGTAGAAGTCGTACCACTCGAAGACCGTGCCGAGCGACGAGGCGAAGATCACCTTCCGGTGAGCGGTATCGATACCACGGAGGGGTCTGACCCCTTGAACGGAAAGTGGACGCTCACCTGTTTCGGCCATGCCCGCTCCTCGCTGATCGGCGGTACTTGAAAAAGGCGGGCGTCCCTTTTCCGTTCAAGGGGTCAGACCCCTCCGGCTCACAGCAGGGCATCCGCTTTTGCGGCGCAGATGAAGTCGTTGTCGGAGAGCCCGCCGATCGCGTGCGTCGAGTAGCGGATGCGGCAGTAGTTGTAGCCGACCTCGAGATCCGGGTGGTGGTCCTCGACATTCGCGACGTGCGCGAGCGCGTTGACGAAGCTCATCGTGCGCCAGAAGTCCGGGAACTTCAGCGCCCGGCGGATTGCCTTGCCGTCCTCGACGAGCTGCCAGTCCGCGTGCAGCAGTTTCATCATGCCCGTCGCCTGTGCAGCGTCGAGCGGCCGCACGCCGCCCTCGCAGGGCACGCATTTCCGTTCCTTCAGCGCTTCCATCAGCCCTCCCGGCGCGCATAGCGGCGCGCGACGTAGCGTTCGACCAGTTCCTGGAACTCCTCGGCGATACGCTCGCCCTTGAGCGTCACCGTCTTCTCGCCGTCCTCGTACACCGGCGCCACCGGCCGCTCGCCGGTGCCCGGCAGGCTGATGCCGATGTTGGCGTGCTTGCTCTCGCCAGGGCCGTTCACCACGCAGCCCATGACCGCGACGGTCATGCCCTCGGCGCCGACGTAGTCGCTCCGCCAGGCTGGCATGCGCTCGCGCACGTGCTCCTGGATGCGCTGCGCGAGCTCCTGGAAGTAGCTGCTCGTGGTGCGCCCGCAGCCGGGGCAGGCGACGACGCGCGGCAGGAAGGCGCGCAGGCCCAGGCTCTGCAGGATCTCCTGTGCGACGCGCACCTCCTGGCGGCGATCGCCGCCAGGCTCGGGCGTCAGCGAGACGCGGATCGTGTCGCCGATGCCCTCCTGCAGCAGGATCGCGAGGGCGGCCGTGGATGACACGATACCCTTGGCACCCATGCCGGCCTCGGTGAGCCCGAGGTGCAGCGGGTAGTCGCAGCGCGAGGCGAGCGCGCGGTAGATCGTGACCAGGTCCTGCACGCCGCTGACCTTGGCGCTGACGATGATGGCGTCGTGGGCGAGGCCGAGTTCCTCGGCGCGCGCAGCGGAGGCAAGCGCCGAAACGACGGTCGCCTCGCGCAGCACGTCGAGCGCGTCGAGCGGCTCCGCGGCGCGCGAGTTCTCGTCCATCATGCGGGTGAGCAGGTCCTGGTCAAGGCTGCCCCAGTTGACGCCGATGCGCACCGGCTTGCGGTAGCGGCAGGCGGTCTCGATCATCGCCGCGAACTGCGGGTCGCGCTTGCTGCCGCGGCCGACGTTACCGGGGTTGATGCGGTACTTGGCGAGCGCCTCCGCGCACGCCGGGTTCGCTGCGAGCAGCTTGTGGCCGTTGAAATGAAAGTCCCCGACGATCGGCACGACGCAGCCTTCGGAATGCAGCCGGTCGCGAATGTGCGGCACGGCGGCGGCCGCCTCGTCCGTGTTTACCGTCACGCGCACGAGCTCGGAGCCGGCCTCCGCGAGCTCGCGGACCTGGCGGGTCGTTGCCGCGACATCGGCCGTGTCGGTGTTGGTCATCGACTGGACGACGACCGGGGAGCCGCCGCCGACCGTGACGGCGCCGATGCGGACGGCGACGGTGGGCCTCTTGGGCATGCGCGCGACTATACCCTGTGGCTTGCCGTGCTTTCCGCTAGAATCCACCGGCCGCAAATGGGACGTCGGACAGCACTTTACGACCTGCACATCGCCGCCGGCGCGCGGATGGTGGACTTCGGCGGTTGGGATATGCCGGTCAACTGCGGCTCCCAGATCGAGGAGCACCATGCGGTGCGCCGCGATGCCGGCATGTTCGACGTGTCCCACATGTGCACGCTGGATCTGCGCGGCGCGGGCGTCCGACCGCTGCTGCTGCGCCTGCTTGCCAACGACGTCGGCCGGCTCACGGCCCCCGGCAAGGCGCTCTATAGCTGCATGCTGCGGCCCGAGGGCGGCGTGATCGACGACCTGATCGGCTGCTGCCTCGACGAGAAATGGTTCCGGCTGGTCGTCAATGCCGGCACCGCGGACAAGGACATTGCCTGGATCAAGGAGCACGCGAAGCAGCTTGGCGTCGCCGTGGTCCCGCGCCGGGACCTCGCCATGGTCGCGGTGCAGGGGCCGAACGCGCGCGCGAAAGTCCTGCCGGCCCTGCCGGAGGCCGCGCGCGACGCGTCCGGCAAGCTCGGGGTCTTCTTCGGCGCCGCCTTCGACGACTGGTTCGTCTCGCGCACCGGCTATACCGGCGAGGACGGCTTCGAGGTCGCGCTGCCCACCGAGTCGGCGGCCGGGTTCTGGGACGCGCTGGTGGCTGCCGGGGTTACGCGCTGCGGGCTCGGCGCGCGCGACACGCTCCGCCTCGAGGCCGGCATGAACCTCTACGGCAACGACATGGACGAGACCGTGACGCCGCTCGAGTCGGGCCTCGCGTGGACGGTGTCCTTCGAGGGCAATCGTGACTTCATCGGCCGCGAGGCGCTCGAGAAGCAGCGCGCGAGCGGCCCGCCGCGCAAGCTCACTGGCCTGGTGCTCTCGGATCGCGGCGTGCTGCGCTCGCACCAGAAGGTGTTCGCCGCGGCGGGCGAAGGCGAGGTCGCGAG
>Ga0187894_10001297_pt1 | contig 32350 bp, 30 predicted proteins | sample GBC1701081metaG_FD_136650 | JGI IMG/M metagenome (GOLD analysis project Ga0187894, IMG submission 136650) | White microbial mat communities from a lava cave in the Kipuka Kanohina Cave System on the Island of Hawaii, USA - GBC170108-1 metaG ...
CAGATCAGGGTGCCGAGGCGCCCGGATGGCGAGGCGCGAGGAGTGCGCATACCCGTCGGTATGTAAGCGACGAGCAACGAAGCCAGCCGGGATGGATCGGCGTCCTGAATGCGCAAGTTATTCCTCCCCGGGTCCTAAGCTCAAAAGTGACGGGTCAGGGTAAGGCGCACATGATCGGCGCGGCGCAGACCGGAAAAGCTTGCGTCGGGCGGACCCGTCGTCGCCGGGGCCTCGAAGAGGCGCAGCCCTGCCGCCACGACCCAAGTCTCGCCGAGGCGCTGCTGGTACGAGACGTTCACCAGCGCCTCCTCCCACGTTTCCAGGTCAGCGATGGCGCCGAGGAAGACCTCTCGGCCCTGGGCGTCGTTGGCGGCGAAACGCCAGCCGACCAGCAGGTCGCGCTGGAAAGGTGACAGCCCGCGACGGATCTCTGGCTTGGCTCCATCGGCGCCAAAGATCGCCTGGCCCTCGACGACGAAGGTCGACTCGCTTCCGCTCGTGTGGGCGATGCCGTATTCGACACCGGCGGCGACGATGGCGTGGTCGCGGTCAGGCACGATGGAGGCTAAGGTGGGCTCGCGCTCGGGAGACGGAGCGACGAAGCGGCGGGCGGCAGCCTCGACCTTCGCCACGATCGGGCCCAGCGCCTGCTGGTACGTGCCGCCGACCTGGATGACGGTCTGGAACAGAACGAATGGCCGGCCCCCCGGATCGGGGAGCACCTGGGGCTGGCTGCGATCCATGTGGTGGACCGCGTGAACGGTGATGTCCGCCGACCCGATGACCTGTCGGATCTGAATGGCCGCTTGCGCGCCGAACGTCGTCTCGACCACGGTGCCGTCACGTCCCAGCAGGCGCCGGCCGGTGATGGCGAAATCGGGCGGCACGAATGACAGCCGCGAGGCGGGGGATGTGAATCGCGGCGACGTGAAGTAAGGCATGAAGAACAGGTCGATGGTGCTTCCCTCGAAGGGCCGCACCTGTAGCTCCACCATGGGCTCGCCGAGCTTCTCCAGATTCTCGAGATCGCTGTCCAGGTTGCGCGCGTTGATCACGTCCGCGGGATGGAACGCCTCGGTCGCCGTCCAGTTGACGACGTCCACCCCGGCGCGCAAGCGGACCCGCGCGCCGCGCGCCTGGATCCACGCTTCCTCCGGCACCAGGACCGTGCGCCGCTGATCAAAGTGATCGAGCCGCCCGTAGGCGCGAGCTTTCTCCTCGACGGGGCCGTGGTGGGCGTGACGGACCTCCAGGCGGCCCAGGAATCCGAGCGCCTGATCCGCGGTGCGCGCGTCGCCGTCGTTGCGGAAGGCGCGCGACTCGACCCCCAGCGATCCCTTCGAGCTCCAGGATCCGCCCAGCAGGGCATCAAAGACGCCTCCCCGCGGCTCCGCGTCAACCGGGGCCGGCGGCGCCTGGCCGTGATCATCGTCGGCGGCGACGGCGCGACTGGCCACGATCGCCCACGCGCCCACGGACAAACAGACGGCGGCCGCGCATCCCGGGCGCCGGCGCGCCGTCACGCCTGTCAACAAGTCACTCTTCCAGAGCGGCACTGTCGAAACGGGACGCGTCCAGCTTGGCGCCCAGCTCGCGCGCCTCCCACGTCAAGATGGACTTCTTCTTGGTCTGGACGTTGTCCATGGTGATCTTGGTCCATCGCCAGAACTTCCCCTGCCGCTTGTAGCCGGCGAAGGTGGAGACCTTCAAGAGCTCGTCCTTGCGGTCGTAAAACTCGATCTTGACCGGCCCCAGATACTCCTTGTCGGTCCATGTGACCTGGCGCTTGTATCCGGATCCGGAATGGACGGGAGTCCGCTGGATCCGCCAGCAGTCGCGGCCGTCGACCTTCTGGTCATCGAGGTAGCGGTAGGTGAACTTCTCCAGCTCCTGGCCCGCCAGATCCTCGTAGGCGAACTCGCTGCCCATGAACGAGCCGGATTTGTTGTTCGAGCTGATGCGCTTGACCCGCTTGACCGCCGGTAGGTAGAGCCACTGATCGTCGTCGGCCTTCTTGTGCGTGAAGGTCAGCAGCTTGGTTCCCTTGACGTCCGCCGGCCAATCGAAAACCGACAGCGATCGGTCGCCGTCCGTCGTGCCTTCCAGAATCTCCAGCCTCATCTTCCGTCGCGTCACGTCGCCGTGCGCGTTGATGAGCTCGAGGGTCATGGTCGCCCGCTCGGTCCCGAAGCCCTCGTTCGCTTTTTCGCTGCTGCGCGCGATCTCCAGGCCCTTGGCGGCCGCGTCGTTGCCGCGGGCGGCGGCTGCGGGAAGCATCAGCATGACCCCCAAGGCGGCCGGCGCCAGGGTGGTCTCGATCGGGCGGCGGGGGCGGCGTTTCATGGTTCGGATCTCCTTTTCGGTCGAGGGTCCGGCGCGCCCAACCATGACAGTTTCCGCACCTGGTGTCCCGCGAAGCCTGACCTTACTCTTTCCCCATGTACGACGGCCTGACGGTCATCGACGCCGATTCTCACAAGATCGAGAACCCGGTCGTCTTCTTCGACTACCTGGAAGCTCCTTATCGCGAGCGGCTCTATCCCCGGACCGACGCGCACGGCCAGCAGCGGCTGGTCATCCGCGACTTCAATCCCCGCACCGGCGCGAACAACCTGGAGCGGGTGTTCCCGCAACCCGACGGCCCCGGGAAGGGCGCGTTCGCCGCTTATCACCCGGAGACCTTCGTGGGCGCCCTCTTCAACCGGATCCGCATCGAGCACATGGACCAGGAGGGCGTCGACGCTCAGGTGATCTACGGCTCCATGACCCTGCCCTTCGAAGCGATCCTGGACCGGGACCTCGCTGTCGCCTGCATGCGTGCCTACAACGACTACATCGTCGACGACTGCCGTTCGTACGCGGGGCGTCTCTTCCCGGTGGCGTTCATATCCCTGGCTGACGTAGACGAGGCTGTCCGCGAGCTGCGCCGCTGCGTCGAGGAACTCGGCATGATCGCGGCCCACGTTCCGCCCAGCGTGGCGATTCCACACCCCGCCGCCCCCGACGCGTTTCCAAACGTCCGCCTGCCGAAGCACGTCAGCCATCCGGACTTCGACCCCCTCTTCGCGGCCGCCGTGGCGCTGGATGCGGCCGTCTGCGTCCACGGATCGCCCGGCGTGGCCATTCCCGCCGGCATCTCGGAACAAGTCGACACCTTCGTGCTCTCCCACATCTTCGGGCATAGAAACCAGATGCAGATGGCGATGGCGGCGTGCGTCTTCGACGCCCTGTTCGACCGCTTCCCCACGCTTCGCATGGGCTTCATGGAGGCGGGGTGCGGCTGGGTCCCTGATCTGATGCACGCCTTCACCGAGCACTGGGAAAAGCGAATCCGCGACTTCCATCCCGGCGGGCCGCCTTCAGCGGCGCGGTTCGCGGCGGAGCTGCTGCGCGAGCGCGGAGGGCGGGACGGCAAGCTCGGGCTGCTGCGCAAAGCCCGCGGCGTCGTGCAGCTGTTGCGCAAGGCTGAACGCCTTCCGTCCGCCGACGCAGACGGGCAGCAGGCGTATCTCTTCGAGCACAGCGCGCTGGACCACGATCCCGTCGAGTTCTTTCAGCGCGGACAGATCTTTGTCACGTTCGAGCCCGAGGATCCGGCGCCCGCCTATCTGCGCGCGGCTCTCGGCACGACGGGAAGCGCCCTGCCCTGCTTCAGCGCCGACTACGGACACTGGGACGGCGTTCTGCAAGGGTGCGTGCGTCTCATCGGCGAGCACGGCTACGAACGATCCCATCTTCGCGATCTTTTGGCCGGCAACTGCCTGCGCCTTTACGGCGAACGTCTCCGGCGAAAGTTGGGAGATCGCGCCACCGGCGGCACGGACTGAGCGCGGCCTTATTCGGCGAGACGCTTGAAGGACGGCGGCGCGAAACGGTCCCGCTCGCTGTAACGCGGGCTTTCCTGGTGAGACAGTGCTGCCAATGACTGGCAAACCACTCACGAAGCCTGGGCTTCTTGTTGTGCTCGCGGCCGCCCTTCCGGCCGCCACCGCCCGCGGGGAGGAATTTTGGGTCGATCCGAACAAGGGTAACAGCAACTTCGCCGCCGTCTTCGACGCGCCCCTCGGCGAGCGCATCAACGCTGTCAGCTCGCAGGTGAGCTGCAACGCGACCTACGACGACAAGACTCTGACGCTGTCAGGGAAGTGCTCGGTGCCGCTGCCGTCCGTGAAGGTGGACTCGGATGACACGAAGACCGACCACTTCCAGCAGTGGGTGACCAACAAGAAGTCGCCCGCCAAGGAGTGCTGGTTCGGCGCGACATTCGACGGCGTCAAGCTGTCGGAGCCGCTGACCGCCAACAAGAGCGGCTCGTTCGCCGCGGACGTTTCGTTCACGGTCTGCGGCCGCGCCCGCGCCGACGGTGGGAAGGAACGTGTGACAGGCAAGGTGACCCTCTTTCCTCCCGGAGCCTTCGGCGATAGTAAGGTGTTGAAGGTCCGCGGGCGCGTCGAAAAATTCAACCGCGACGCCTACAAGATCGGCCCCAAACACACCGAAGGGTGGCTCTCGCGCGTGCAGCAGCTCGCCCCCGTGGTGGCGGAAGACGGAGCCATAGAAATCTCGCTCATCGCCAAGGCCAAGGCCAGCCCGGCGATGTCCAAGTAGCCTCGTGCAACGACCCAATCAACCACAAGGAGACCGACAGATGATGCTGAAAGACTCGCTCAAGTACGGAGTGCTCGCGACCGCGGTCGCCGGACTGTTCAGCGCTGGTGGCTGCGCCCACGACAAGGCCGCAACCGCGGGCCACGCCAAGGACGGCACCGCCATGGTCAAGTGCGGCGGCGTCAACGAGTGCAAGGGCAAGGGCACTTGCTCCGGGGCCGACAATTCATGCAAGTCGCACAACGAGTGCAAGGGCAAGGGCTGGGTCGAGCTGTCGCCGCAGGAGTGCTCGACCCAGGGCGGCACGGTCGTCGCCTCCGCCCAGTAGGCAGCGCGCGCAGGCAGCAGGTAAACGTGGCGTTCCGGCGGTCGCACATCGGCCACGGCATCGGCCTTCGACCGAAGCATTACGGTCGAATGCTGGATGGGCGGCCGCCGGTCGCGTGGCTGGAGGTCATCTCGGAGAACTTCATGGCCGAGGGTGGCCGGCCGGCCGCGGTGTTGGAGACGGTCCGCCGGGAGGTGCCCGTCGTCCTTCATGGCGTTTCACTTTCGATTGGATCGTCGGATCCGCTCGATGCCACGTATTTGCGGCAGCTGCGCGGGTTGGCCGATCGCATCCAGCCGGCCTGGGTGTCTGATCACCTGTGCTGGGGCAGCCACGGCGGGCGCTACGTACACGATCTCCTTCCGCTGCCCCACACCGATGAGGCGGTCGCTCACGTGGCGGACCGGATCGCCGCCGTGCAGGACGCCCTGTGCCGGCAGATCCTGATCGAGAACGTCTCCAGCTACGTGGCGTTCCGCGGATCCACCATGCCGGAGTGGGAGTTCCTGGCCGCCGTCGCCGACCGCGCCGATTGCGGCATCCTGCTGGACGTCAACAACGTCGCCGTCAGCGCCCACAACCACGGCTTCGACAGCCGCCAGTACTTGCGGAGCCTCCCCGCCGAGCGCATCGGGCAGATCCATCTGGCGGGACACGCCGATCGCGGCGCTTATCGCCTGGATACCCACGACGCGCCGGTCCCCGAGGAGGTGTGGGACCTTTACCGGGAGTCGGTTCGCCTTTACGGCCGCGTGTCCTCGCTGGTCGAATGGGACGACAATGTCCCCGACCTGGACGTCCTGTGCGCGGAGAGCGCCCGCGCCGCGCGCATCGAGGCGCAGGTAGAGGCGGAGGCGGAAGCAGGGGCGGCCGCATGAAGCTGTGCCGGCTTCACGACCACACTATCCTGTTCCGCGTGCGGGACTTCATCTTCGTGACCTATGGGTTGATCGCGGCGGCGGCGTTCGTGGTGGCGCTCGGCGCCGCGCTCTGGTACGCGGCCTGTGCCGGGCACGATCCGTCGACCATGGCGGCGTATTCGGCGCTGGCGATGTTCCCGGCCGTGCTGCTCGGCGCGCGGGCGGCCAGCGTGCTGCTCGACTGGCGGCAGTTCCGCGCGCGGCCCTGGGCGACGTTGCTGCGGCCGGGCTATGTGTTGCACGGAGGCGTCTTTGGCGGGGCGGCCGCCCTCATCGCGTATGCCGCCGCCACCGGTGATCCCCTATTGAGCCTCTTCGATGCGTGGGGATTCGCCATGCCGCTCGGTGAGGCCGTGTGCCGGCTCGGCTGCTATGTGTACGGGTGCTGCTGGGGGCGACCCACCAGCGGCCGGCTGGGCGTCGCGTACCATAGCCCCCACGCCAAGGTCGTACGATTGGCGCCGCACTTGCGCGGCGTACGCCTCCACCCCACGCAGCTCTACGCGTCCTTCGGGTCACTCGCGCTCTTCGCCGGGCTGGTCGCTCTGCTGCCGCTGCGGCGCGGCCCGGGAATTGTCGCGGGGGTATACCTGGTGGCGCACGCCGGTTTTCGAACGCTGCTGGAGCGATTCCGCCATGATTTTCGGGGCCAGCTGTGGCACGGGATGACCCACACCAACCTCTACAGCGTCCTGCTCGCCGCCGCCGGCGCGGTGTACATCGCGGTGGGAGCGCGCGCAGCAGAGCTGGGACCGCCCGCGTGGGGCGCCGTGACGCTGACGGATGTGCTGCTGCGTCCGGTGCCGCTGGCGTGCTTGGTTCTTGTGTGGGTCGGCGCCGCCGCGGCGTTCGGCGTCCATGTGGGTCAGGTCGGAAGCTGGTTGGGCGCGCGGGCGCGAACCTCCGACGGAGCGGCGGCGGCGGCCTCCGCCGGTCACCCATCCGGCGCGGCCCGTCCGTCGAACGTGGAGAAGGCCGCTTGAAGCTGTCCGACGCGCAACGGTTGTTCTACGACGTCTTGCGCGGGACGCTTCCGCCCGCCGGGACCGAAGTGGACGCGGTCTTCGTCGGGTCGGAAGCCCTTCCGGCGGCCGAGCGGCTACTCGTCTACCGCCGCATGTACATCCACCGCCAACGGGACGCGCTGGCCGAGGACTTCCCGAAGACGGCGGCGCTCCTGGGACACGATGGCTTCGACGCCTTGTTCAGCGCCTATCTGCGCGAGCACCCATCCGACAATCCCGATCTCGGCCGCTTCGGTCGGCGGCTGCCCGATTTTCTGCGCACTCCACCGGCCCGGGCGTGCTCCAGCGAGCGTCCCGATCTGCCCGATATGGCCGCCCTCGAATGGGTCCGCGCCGAGGTCTTCGACGAAGCGCCGTCGGACACTGCGCAGGCCGCCGACCTCCAGGCGCTGGGACCGGAGCGCTTCGCCCTGGCTCGGCTGCGTTTGATTCCGGCGCTGCGCCGGCTTTCTCTGGCGTTCGACGTCGCGGAGCACTGGCGCCGCCTGGAGGCGGGCGAGGCGCCGGGCCCCCCCATCCCCGGCCCGGTAGCGATGGTCGTATGGCGGCAGGGCTTCGACGTGTACCATTCCGTCGTGACGGCGGACGAGGCCACCGCGCTCTCCTGCGCGGCGGAGGGACGGCCCCTCGGAGAGATCTGCGCGGCGTTCTCACGGCGTCCGTCTCCCGCCGAGGCGGCGTTTGGCGCCCTGACGAGCTGGCTCGCGGACCGGTGGGTCGCGGCCGTGACTATGGACGGCCCATGACGCCGCACACGCTGATCGTGGGCGCCGGCCCCTACGGTATAAGCCTGGGGGTGGCCCTGCACCACGCCGGGCTGCCGTTCACGATAGTCGGCAAGCCGTTTTCGCTGTGGCTCGACCACACCATCGACTCGATGGCGCTGCGCTCGGACTATCAATCTTCCGAGCTCTACTCGCCGCGCGGCGAGCTCGGGTACGCGCGCTTTTGCCGCGAGACCACGCCGGATCGGGGTGGCCTGCGCGACAGTGTGCGCGGGCGCATTCCGGTGCCGCTGTTCCGGAAGTACCTGCTGTGGATCCGCGACCGTCTGCCCTTCCCCGTCCTGGAGGATATGGTGTCCGATCTGCGGCGCAAGAGCGAAGGCTTCGTCGCACGGACCGGCGGCGGCGCGCACATTCAGGCGTCGCGGGTCGTGCTGGCGACGGGGATCGAAGCCCATCGGCACGTCCCCGCGGAGCTTTCGCACCTGCCCCCTGACCGCGTCATCCATTCTTACTTCGTCGGCGATTATCGCCCTCTGCGAGGCGAACGTATCTTGGTCGTCGGGGGCGGCCAGTCGGCGGCCGAGGCCATCGACCTTTTGGCGACGAACAACGAGATCGTCTGGCACCACCGCTCGCCGCTGCGGTTTTACAGCGAGCCGCTCGACTTGCCGCGCCCGCTCTTCAAGCTGATCCTGCGCACGCCCGCAATCTTGCGGCTGCTGCCGCGGTCGTGGGTCGCCCGCTGGCTGCGGCGCTTCACGCAAGTCACGATCACGCCCGAATATCGCGAGCGCCTGGCCCCCATCCCGAAGGCCACGGCGGCCGACGTGGCCGCCTTGCGCGTCGAAGACGGCGCGCTGGTCGACGGGAGTGGACGCCGTCACGACCGTGTCCTGTCGTGCACGGGCTATCGTTACGACCTGGGGCGTCTGAAGTTCTTGGCGCCCGAGCTGCGGGACGAGATCCGGTGCGACGGGACCTGGCCCGCTGTCGACGGGCGCTTCCGCACGTCGGCGCCCGGGCTGTACATCATCGGCGGCATGGCGGAGCCCGTGTTCGGGCCGGCCCTGCGCTTCATGATCGGATGCAAGTACACGGCGCAGAGCCTGTCTTCGACCTTCGCCGCGGCGGCGTGAGCGCGTGAGCGGGAGCGTGACGGCGGCCCCGGGGCCGTCGCCGCTGCAGGAATCGCCGGCCCTCGCACGCGCGCTGGGAGTGGAGCGGGCGTTCCTCAAGCGAGAAGATCTGTTGCCCTGGGGCGGGGGCAACAAGGCCCGACGCTTCGGCGCATTGCTCGCGTCGCGCGCCGAGCTGGTCCGGCGCGTCTTCGCGATGTCGAACCGCGGCGCGCATACGTTCTTTACCCTGGCGCAGATGCTGCCCGCGCTCGCCGCCGGCTCCGGCTGCGATCCCGTCGAGCTGCACACCTTCGAGCGCGACGTGGGCGGCGGCGGCTACCGCGACGAGATGGAAGCGGCCTACGCGCGGTTCGCGGGAATCCGGCGGCGGATCGGCGATGCCCGGCGCTTGAGCGTCGAGCTGGCGCGGGCCCGCTTGTCGCGCCGCCCGGGCGATCTGTTCCTGGGGCTGGGCGGCCGCCAGACCGGGCGCGACAATCCGTACCGAGCGGCGGTCGGCGAAGATCGCGCGGCGCTCGCGGCCGCCGGGCCGGCCACGCACCTGGTGGCGGTGGCCTCGGGCGGCATGGCGGCCGGCATCGCGGCCGGCCTAGACGACCACGGTCTCTCCGGCGAGGTGGTCGGTGTGCTGACGGCGGAGCCCTGGGGATCGGTGGGGCTGCGCCTATCGCACGCCCGGCGGCGCGGTCGGGTTCGCATCGTGCGTTCACCTCTCGGGCTATCGCCGGCCACCACGACCTCCCGCCATTTGGCAGTGATCGAGCGCGTCGCGGCCGACACCGGCGTGGTCGTCGACCCCCACCACATGGCCCACGTGCTCGCCGCCGCCTACGCCGAGGCCGCGCGCGGGACGCTGGGGGGCGCGGTCGTGCTGTGGGTCTCGTGCCCGCGCCGGACAGCGACGGCGGCTACTCCGGGCGCATGAGCGGAAACAAGATCACGTCGCGAATCGACGGCTGATCCGTCAGCAGCATGACCAGGCGATCGATGCCGATCCCCTCGCCCGCGGTGGGCGGCATGCCGTACTCCAGGGCGCGACAGTAGTCCTCGTCGTAGTCCATGGTCTCCTCGGCGCCGCCCGCCTTGGCGTCCACCTGACGCTGGAAGCGGCCGCGCTGATCGGCGGGGTCGTTCAGCTCCGAGAAACCGTTGGCGTGCTCGCGTCCGACCATGAACAGCTCGAAGCGATCGACGGTCGTCGGATCGGCGTCGCTGCGTCGGGAAAGCGGCGACGTCTCTGCGGGATATTCGGTGACGAACACCGGCCGATCGGCCGGAAGCGCCCGCTCCCCTCCATAGTCAAACAGCGCGCCGATTCGCTCGCCGTGTGCCCCGGCCTTTCTCAACACAGCGCCCAGCTCGTCCTTGCGCTCCGCGAGGCCGGCCGCAGCAATCCAGGCCGACAGCGCCGATTCGTCGTCGAGGACGGCGCGCGCGAGCCCGCCCGGGAGGATCCCGGCCGCCGAGGCCACCGCCACGGCGTCTTTGAGCGGGACGCGGCGCCACGGGCGCGTCAGATCGATGGCCTGGCCGCCGTAGCTGATGTGGGGACCGCCGCATATCTCCTCGCACAACTCGACGAACAGCTCCTCGGTCATGGTCATCAGGTCGGCGTACGTCGCGTAGGCCTGGTAGAGCTCGATCATCGTGAACTCGGGGTTGTGTTGGCGCGACAAGCCTTCGTTGCGGAAGTTACGGCCGATTTCGTAGACGCGCTCGAACCCGCCCACCACCAGACGCTTGAGATAGAGCTCGGGCGCGATGCGCATGAAAATATCGAGGTCGAGCGCGTTGTGATGGGTTCGAAAGGGGCGCGCGGCCGCCCCGCCCACCACCGTGTGCATCATCGGCGTCTCCACTTCCAGGAAGCCGCGCTCGTCGAAGAACCGGCGGACGGCCCGCACGATGGCGGTCCGCTTGCGAAACACCTCGCGGACCTCGGGGTTGACGACCATGTCCACGTACCGCTGCCGATACCGGATCTCGACGTCCGATAGCCCGTGCCACTTCTCGGGTAGCGGCCGCGTCGCCTTGGTCAGAAAAGCGATCGACGACGCCAGGACGGTCAGCTCCCCTGTGCGGGTGAAAAGCGCGCGCCCCACGACGCCCACGTAGTCGCCGCGTTCGACCTTCTTCCACGCGTCGTGGGCGGCATCGCCGATGACGTCGCGCTTGACCCATACCTGCAGCTCGCCAGTCCGGTCGCGCAGCTTCACGAACGCCGCTTTCCCGAATCCGCGGTGCGCCACCACGCGTCCGGCGATGGCGTAGGTTTCATCCGAGAGGAACGCCGGTTCGGCCCGCTCGGCGGGCGTCTTCCCGGCGGCGGGCTCCGCCTCCGGCGACGATCGAGGCGCCGGAGGCACCGCCACGGACGCATACCGGGCGACGACGTCCGCCATGGTGTGGGTGGGGCGAAACCCGTTGGCGTAGGGGTTCGCGCCCAGCGCGCGCAGCTCGGCGGCCTTCTTCTCCCGTTCGGCGATGAGCTCCCGTTCGTCCGCCACTATGGCACCTCCGCGATAGCTTACCGGGTCACTTGCGCGTCGTGACCGGCGCCGCCGACGGATCGCCGGCGAGGGCCAGCAGTTGGGCCACCATGAACTGATCCAGGTCGCCGTCGAGGACCGCGTCGACGTTCCCTACCTTGAGCTCGGTGCGGTGGTCGGTAGCCAGGCGGTACGGCGCCAGCACGTATGAGCGAATCTGGCTTCCCCACTCGATGGCCTTCTTCTGTGCGTGGATACCGCCCATCTTGTCCTCCATCTTCTTCTGCTCCACCTCGAACAGCTTCGAACGCAGGATGCGCATGGCGGTCGAGCGGTTCTTGTGCTGCGATCGCTCGGACTGGCAGTGAACGGCGATCCCCGTCGGGATGTGCGTCAGGCGCACCGCCGATTCGGTCTTGTTGACGTGCTGGCCCCCCGCCCCTGATGACCGCATGACGTCCACGCGCAGGTCCTTTTCGTCGATCTCCACCTTCACGGTCTCGTCGATGTCCGGATATACGAACACGCTAGCGAACGACGTGTGGCGGCGCGCCTGCGCGTCGAACGGCGAGATGCGCACCAGCCGGTGGACACCCGCCTCGGCGCGCAGATAGCCGTACGCCCATTCGCCTTCGATGCCCACCGTCGCGCTCTTGATGCCGGCCTCGTCCCCGGGCTGCCGGTCCAGCTCCTCGCAACCGTAGCCCCGGCGCTGCGCCCAGCGCACGTACATCCGCAGCAGCATCTCCGCCCAGTCCTGCGATTCGGTGCCGCCGGCCCCGGCGTTGATGCTGACCAGCGCCCCCTGGCGGTCGTAGGGGCCCGACAACATGCGAGCGAACTCCATTTTGGATACGGCGTCCTCGGCCGCCGCGACGGTGGCCGTCGCCTCCACGGCGGTCGCCTCGTCCTTGGCCTCGTCCGCCAGGTCAACCAAGATGCGCGCTTCCTCGGCCGCCTTCTGCTGGGCGTCGAACGCGTCGACCTCTGCTTTTAGCCGGGCCTGATCGCGCAGCGTAGCTTGCGCCTTGTCGGCGACGTTCCAGAAATCCGCCGCGCCCGAGAGCGCGTCTAGCTCGGCAATCCGCTTGCGTTTGCCGTCGATGTCAAAGATGCCCCCGGAGAACGTCCAGGCGGCTCTGCAGCTTGACGATGCGATCGCGGATCGGGCTGATTTCCATGGCGAAGCAGCATAGTACAGTTCCCCGGAAGTTTCGGTGCCATCCGGGCGCCTCGGCACCCTGATCTGCGCAATTTATTCTTCCCCGGGTCCTTACCCCAGATCGGCGCGCATCGCGTCCCGGCGGTAGTTTTCCTTCAGGCGGACGTACTTCATAGCCACCGCCCGATGAAACGCCTCGTCCTTCTCCTCCAGTTGCTTGATCACCTTGGCGGGCGCGCCCAGTACCAGGCTCCTCGGGGGGATCACCGTGCGCTGGGTCACCAGCGCTCCCGCCCCGATCAGCGATCCGTGGCCGATCACGGCTTCGTCCAGAATGGTGGCCTGCATGCCGATGATGCAGCCCTCCTCGATGCGGCATCCGTGCAGCATCACGCGGTGGCCGACCACGGTCTCGGCGCCGATCTCGCAAGGGGCTCCATCGGCCACGTGGACCACCGTCCCGTCTTGGATGTTGGCCCGGTGGCCGAGCACGACCGGCGCCAGGTCGCCGCGGATGACCGCCCCGTACCAGACCGACGTGTCGTCGCCGAGACGAACGTCGCCGGCCAGCGTCGCGCCGGGCGCCACCAACACATCGCGCCCCACGCGCGGGACACCCGCCAGGTAGCGGTCGAAGATCGCTCGTGGGAAGCGGCGGCGCAGCGCCTGCACCTGCTGGTCTAGCGCGTCGGCGGCCGGGTGCGGCCCCGCCACGACCGTGACCGAAGTGGCTACGGTCGCCATCTCAGTATGTGTCCTTCTCGATCACGCCCATCATGCGTTGATGAGCCGGAGTTGACGCAGCCGGACCGGCGGCTCCTGGGAGATGGGATAGCGGTTCGAGAAGCAAGCGTCGCACAAGCCCGCGCCTCGCTCGTCCGGGGCGCCGGGAGCGCCGACGGCGTCGTAGAGGCCGTCGAGAGACAAGTAGCCCAGCGAATCGGCGCCGATGAAGTCGCGAATGCTCTCCACGGAGTGGGACGAGGCGATGAGCTCGTCGCGCGTGGGCGTGTCGATGCCGTAATGGCAGGGGCCAATGGTCGGGGGCGAGCTGATGCGCAGATGGACTTCTTTCGCGCCCGCCGAGCGGATCATGCCGATGATCTTGCGCGACGTCGTCCCGCGGACGATGGAATCGTCCACCACCACCACCCGCCGGCCGTTCAGGACTTCGCGCACCGGTGACAGCTTGAGCTTCACGCCGAAGTGACGAATGGATTGGGACGGCTCGATGAACGTCCGCCCGACGTAGTGCGATCGCATCAGACCCTGGTCGTAGGGCACGCCGCTCTCGCGCGCGTAGCCGATGGCCGCCGCCACGCCGGAGTCGGGGACAGGGATGACCACGTCCGCGGCCACCGGGTGCTCGACGGCGAGCCTGCGCCCCATCCGCTCGCGCGCGCGGTAGACCGAGCGGCCCGCGATGGTCGAATCCGGGCGAGCGAAGTACACCCATTCGAACACGCAGCGGCGCGGCGCCTGGTCGGCGAAAGGATGCAAGCTGCGCATCCCGCTCTTGTCGATGACCACCATTTCCCCGGGCTCCACGTCGCGCACGTGCTCGGCCTCGATCAGGTCGAACGCGCAGGTCTCGGAGGCAACCACCCATGCGCCCTCCTTGATGCGGCCCAAGGACAGCGGGCGGAAGCCCAGCGGATCGCGAACCGCCACCAGCGACTGTGCCGACAGGAAGGCCAACGAGTAGGCGCCCCTGACCTGCCGCAGGGCGTCCGCAATGCGCTCGGGCAACTGCGCCTCGCGCGAGCGGGCCACCAGATGAACGATGACCTCCGTGTCGGAGGTGGTCTGGAAGATCGAGCCGTCGGCTTCCAGGCGTTCGCGCAGCTCGGTCGCGTTCACGATGTTTCCGTTGTGCCCGACCGCCATGGCGCCCGCCTTGTAGTCGACGGCGATCGGTTGGGCGTTCCGGAGGATCGAATCGCCCGCCGTCGAATATCGGACGTGCCCGATGGCCGCGAGGCCCGGCAGGCGGGCGAGGCGTTCGGCGGTGAAGATCTCGCCGACGTGTCCCATCTCGCGCACCCCGCGCAGGCTCTCGCCATCGCTGCACACGATGCCGGCCGACTCCTGCCCGCGGTGCTGCAGAGCGTGAAGCCCCAGGTAAGCCAGGTTCGCCGCCTCGGGGTGGCCGAAGATTCCGACGACGCCGCACATGGCGGCCGAACCTTACCACGCCGCGGTTTCCGACCGCGCTTCGGTGTGCCGCGCTTACGGCAGAGTGTGGCGAATCACGAAGCTGACAGCCGTGATGGCGCCAGCGGAGATGAGCAGCGTGCCGAGGTCTAGGATCTCGAAGCGCTTGATCAGCTTGTCCGTCGCCCACAAAAGGAACGCGTTGACGATGAACCCCAGAAACGGAAGGAGAAGGCCCAGACTCAACAATGCCGGCAGAAACAGAAGCCCCTTGAGGAGCGGACCCAGCAACCCATTGAGGACGCTGAAGACCAGCGCCACGAGGACGGCGGTCAGCGGGCCCGTCACCTTGATGCCGGGCAAAACCTTGGCGAGGCCCAGGACCGTGAGGGCGACGGCTGCCAAATGGATGAGGACCGACATGCGGATCTCCTTTCAGCGTGGGCGGGCGCGCAGGGCGGCGCGGAAACCTTCTTGAATGCAGCGGCCTGGGTCACGACGTTTCAGCGTAGCGCGGGGGCGGGTGAGCAGCAAATGGTCTGGGCCAATCTGCGCCGAGTCACGCCACGACGCGTTGAAATCCCGCCCGCCACGCCTTGCTCAGCTCTTCGAGCGACAAGTCGACATCGGGCCCGAGCGCCAACCGACGTCCGCCGGTCGTCCCCAGGACCACGAATTCGGCGCCCGCCGCCTTCGCCGCCGCCTCGGCTGCGACTCGATTCGTCGGGGCGAACGACACCAGGATACGCGAGGGCGTCTCGCCGAAAAGGGCGGCCGCGGGCGGTATCGGGACGGATGACGGCGGCAACGACAACACCGCGCCTACGTTCCGTGGGCCGCTGATGGCGCATTCGGCCGCCGCCACGGCGAGGCCGCCCTCGGACAAGTCGTGGGCTGAGCGCAGGATCATCGCCTCCACCATCGCCAAGCAGGCCGCTTGTACGCGTTTCTCGCGCTCGATGTCGAGCCTCGGCGTGCGGCCCGCCACCTGTCCGTGGACGACCTTCAGGTACTCGGATCCGCCGAGGTCGTCGCCGGTCGACGCGCCGAGAAGCGCCACCACGTCGCCCTCCCCCTTCCACCATTGGGTCACCGCGCGCCCTGGATCCGCGATCAGGCCGATCATCGCAATCATGGGCGTGGGGTAGATGCCGCGCCCGTCGGTCTCGTTGTAGAAGCTCACGTTGCCCGAGACCACCGGTGTGCCGAGGGCGCGGCAAGCGTCGGCGATGCCGCGCACGGCTTCGGCGAACTGCCACATGATCTCCGGCCTCTCCGGATTCCCGAAGTTGAGACAGTCGGTGACCGCCAGCGGCCGCGCTCCCGCGCACGCCAGGTTACGGGCGCACTCGGCGACCGCGTGCCGCGCGCCTTCGTACGGATCCAGGAAACAGAAGCGCGCGTTGCAGTCGACCACCAGGCCGATGCCTTTGCTGGAACCGTCGGGTCGCAGCACGCGGATGACCGCCGCGTCGGATCCCGGCCGCAGGACTGTGCCGGTCCGCACCGTGTGATCGTACTGGCGGTACACCCACTCTTTGGACGCGACGTTGGGAGAGCCGAGGACCGCCAGCAGGGTGGCACCGAGCTTCGCGCCCGCGGGAGCCGGCAGGCCCAGGGGATCCACGCCGTTGACCTGGTCGAGGTATTCGGGACGTGCGCGCGGCCGGTCGTACTTCAGCCCTTCGGCGAGCGGCGCCGCCGGCACGTCGGCGACGACTCTACCGGCGGACCGTAGGACGACGCGGCCGGTGGCCGTCACCTTTCCGATGAAAGCCGCGTCCAGGTCCCACTTGTCGAAAATGGCGAGCGCCTCCGCCTCCCGCCCCGCCGCCACCACCGCCAGCATTCGCTCTTGCGACTCGGACAGCATGACCTCGTAGGACGTCATCCCCGGCTCGCGCCGCGGCACGGCGTCGAGGTCGATGTCCACGCCATTGCCGGCGCGCGCCGCCATCTCGACCGAGGACGACGTCAATCCCGCCGCCCCCATGTCCTGGATGCCCACCAGCAAGCCGGGAATCGCCATCAGCTCCAGGCACGCCTCCAGCAGCAGCTTTTCGGTGAAGGGATCGCCCACCTGCACCGTCGGTCGCTTCTCGTCTGAAGCACCGTCCGCGCTGTCGAACTGCGCGGACGCCAGCAACGAGGCACCGTGAATCCCGTCGCGGCCGGTCTTCGAGCCGAAATAAAGAAGCGGATTCCCGACACCTGCGGCCTTGCCGTAGAAGATGCGCTTCGTCTCGGCGATGCCGAGGGCAAACGCATTGACCAGGATGTTGCCGCCGTAACATTCGTCGAAGGCCACGTCGCCGCCCACCGTGGGAACACCGATCGAGTTGCCGTAGCCGCCGATGCCCGCCACGACGCCTGTCACCAGGTAGGACGTCCGTGGATGCGACGGCGGGCCGAAACGCAGCGCGTTCAGGCTGGCGACGGGCCGCGCTCCCATGGTGAACACGTCGCGCAAGATGCCGCCCACCCCCGTGGCTGCTCCCTGATAGGGCTCGACGAACGAGGGGTGGTTGTGAGACTCCATCTTGAAGACAGCCGCCTGACCGTCGCCGATGTCGACGACGCCCGCGTTTTCCCCCGGGCCCTGGATGACGAACGGCCCGGACGTCGGGAGGTCCTTCAGGAACACGCGCGAGCTCTTGTACGAGCAGTGCTCAGACCACATCGACATGAAGAGGCCGAGCTCGGTGATCGTAGGAGCGCGCCCGAGGATGGAGAGCATGCGGGCGTGCTCGTCGTCGGTCAGGCCGTGCGCCCGCGCCACCGCCGCGGTGACTTCCGGCTCAGGCGCGGTCACGACCGGTTCCCCGGCTGACGTCGTGACGTCGACGGTGACGTCGTCGAAGGCGATGCCGGCACCGCCGCCACCGTGCCGAGGGAGAGGCGCAGCGACTCGAAGAGTTGACGCCCGTCCTCCCCGCCCAGGGCGGGCTCGCAGGCGCGCTCGGGGTGCGGCATGAGCGCCACGACGTTGCCGGCGGCGTTGCACACGCCAGCAATGCCGAGCTGCGATCCGTTGGGGTTGGCGCCGTCGACCACGCCACCGGCGGCATCGCAGTAGCGGAACACGATCTGCCCGCTGGCCCCGAGCGCCGGCGCGTCGTCGCACACGAAGCGGCCGTCCGCGTGGGCGATGGGGATACGCAGCACCCGCCCCGCCGGAATCGCGGACGTAAACGGCGTCGGCTTTCCTTCAACCCGCACGAAGACATCCCGGCATTCGAAGCGAAGGCTGGCGTTGCGGACCAGCGCGCCCGGGAGGAGACCCGCCTCGCACAGGATCTGAAAGCCGTTGCAGATGCCCAGGACCGGGCCGCCCGCGGACGCGTAGGTGCGCACGGCATCCATGACCGGCGAGTGGGCTGCGATGGCACCCGACCGCAAGTAATCCCCGTAAGAAAATCCGCCCGGGACGATCACGGCATCGCACGGCGGCAACCGCGCCTCCTTGTGCCACACGAAGAAGGCCTCTTCCCGGAGCACGCGCGTGACCGCGTGCATGGCATCGTCATCGCAGTTCGATCCCGGAAATCTCAGGACCCCGATCTTCATGGGCATGTGTCCCGTGTGTAGCCCTAGGGCGCGATCTCGTAGCGAAACTCTTCGATGACCATGTTCGCCAGCAGCTTGCGGCACATCTCATCAATGCGCCGCCCCGCTTCCTCCTTGGACGCCGCTTCGAGGGTGACTTCGATGTAGCGCCCGACCCGCACGTCGCGGGCTTCGGGGAAACCGAGACGCGCGAGGGACCTCTGCACGGCTTTGCCCTGGGGATCGAGCACTGCCTTCTTCAACGTCACGAAGACCTTGGCCGTCATAGCCCCTCCCCGAGGGCGACGCCGCCGCCGGCGTCCTTCATATTCCCAGGTTCCGGCGGATGCGCGGCTCCGGGGGCTCCGTGTCCGGCTGGAATGGACGCCCCGTGATCAGCTCGCACACCTTGATGTACCGGCGAGACGCCTCGCAGCGGACGTCGTCGGTCAGCGGCGGTGCGGGACCATCGCCCCGGTAGCCGCCCTCCGCCAGCACTTTGCGAACGTACTCCTTGTCGAGCCCGCGCGGCTCTTCCCCGCGGCCAAAGCGCGCTTCGTAGTCGTCGGCGTACCAGTATCGCGACGAATCCGGCGTATGGACTTCGTCGATGAAGCAGAGCTGGCCATCGGGCCGGCGGCCGATCTCATACTTCGTGTCCACCAGAATCAGCCCGCGGCGCGCCGCCTCGCCTTGACCGAACGCGAACAGCCGCGCGCACAACAGAGCGGCCTCGTCGAACTCCGCCGCGCCCAGAAGGCCCATCTCCAGGATCTCCGCGCGGGACACCGACCGATCGTGGTCGCCCTTTTCCGCCTTCGTCGACGGCGTCAGGAGCGCCTGCGCCAGACGCTGATTCTTCTTCATACCGTCCGCGAGGTCGTGCCCGCAGAACTGGCGCGCGCCGCGCTCGTACGCGTACCAGATCGACGTGGTGGTCACGCCCGTCAGGTACGACCGCATGACGAACTCGACCGGCAGCGGCTTGCACTCGCGCGCCATCATCACGTTCGGATCGGGAAGGTTTATCATGTGGTTGGGAGCCAGGTCCGCGGTCGCCTCGAACCAGAACGCCGCCATGCGGTTGAGGACCTGGCCCTTGAACGGGATCGTGCCCAGCACCACGTCGAAGGCGCTGATGCGATCCGTGACGACGATGGCGCGCCGCCCGTCGCGGGTGTAGCAGTCCCGCACCTTCCCCTCGTACTTTTCGCCCAGCTCCGAAAGCCGCGTTCGGTTCAGCGTCTGTCCAAGCTGCGCACGTATGACGTCGTCGTTCACCATCATGTCTCCTCGTCGCGAAGGGCGCGATCGATGATCTCGCCGGTGTATCGCAGGTGATGCAGCAAATTGAAGGCCTGATCCATGCGGGCGCCCGAGAGGCGCGCGCCGATTTCACGATCCTGGCCCAACAGCGACCGGAAGCTGCCGTCGCCCGCGGCGGCGCGCAGCGCGTTTCGCTGCACCAGCTCGTATGCGGGTTGACGGCCCATCCCGGTCTTGACCAGCTCCAGCATGATCGCCTCGCTGAAGAAGAGGCCGCCGGTCAGCTCCAGGTTCTTCTGCATGCGCGCCGCGTTCACCTCCAGCCCATCCACCAAGCCGGCCGCCCGCCGCACCATGAAGTCGCACAGCCCCGTGGCGTCGGGGCCGATGACCCGCTCCACCGACGAGTGCGAGATGTCCCGCTCGTGCCACAACGCCACGTCCTCGAGCGCGGCCGAGGCGTAAGACCGAAGCAGCCGCGCGATACCGCACAGATTCTCCGAGAGGATCGGGTTCTTCTTGTGGGGCATGGCGGACGACCCCTTCTGTCCCTTCCCAAAGGCCTCGCTGGCCTCGCCCACCTCCGTGCGCTGCCAATGGCGCACGGTCAACGCGATCCGCTCGACGGCGGTGCCGACCCGCGCCAGCGCCATGAAGAAGGCCGCGTGCCGGTCGCGCGCGACAATCTGCGTGGGCACCACTTCGCGCCGCAGGCCGAGCCCCTCCAGGGCGCGCTCCTCGATCTCTGGATCGAGATTCGCGTACGTGCCGACGGCGCCGGCGATCTTTCCGACAGCGACCTCGTGACGGGCAGACACCAGCATCCGCCGCGCGCGGCCCAGCTCGGCGAAGAAGCCGGCGAACACCAGGCCGGCGGTGGTCGGCTCGGCGTGGATACCGTGCGAGCGCCCGATCATCGCCGTCGTGCGGTGCTCCTCGGCGCGGCGGCGGCACGCGGCGCGCAGGAGATCGATCCCCTCCAGGATCTGGTCGGCCGCCTGGCGCAGCAGGATGGCGAGCGCTGCGTCGAGGACGTCGGACGAGGTCATGCCGAGGTGAAGCCAGCGGGCGGGCTCGCCGGCCAGCTCTTCCACGTGCGTCAGGAAGGCGATGACGTCGTGCCGCGTCCGCTCCTCGTGCTGCCGGATCTTGGCCGCGTCGAGATTGCTGGCGGCCTTCTCCCAGACGGCATCCGCGGTCCCGGCAGGCACCTTGCCGGCCGCCTCCATCGCTTTGCAAGCCATGAGCTCGACCTGCAGCCACACCGAGTACCGGTGCGACTCGGACCACAGCTCGGCGAGGGCCGGACGCGTGTACCGCTCGATCATCGTCGTCGGCGCTTCTTCTAGCGGAAGCGTCCGGCTGGTTCAACCGCCAGCAAGCGCTGCAGCTCGCGGCAGAGCGCCCCGCTGCCCCGCGGCGAGACCGGCGCGACGAAGATGGTGTCATCACCGGCCAGGGTCCCCATGGCCGACCGCAGGCCCGCCTCGTCGAGCGCGCGCGCCACCGTCGATGCCGCCCCCGCCTTCGTCTTGACCACCACCGTGACGCCGTTCGTCGCGATGCTCTCCACCAGGCGACGCACCGGATCCAGCGGCACCTGCCCCGCGTCGCCGTTCATTTCGTAACGCGCGCCGCCGGCGCGGACCACGCGACGGACGCCCAGAAGCGCCATATCGCGGGACAACGTCGCCTGCGCGACGCGGATTCCACGCGCCGCCAGATGGCGGCGAAGCTGATCCTGGGTGGCGACGGTGTGGCGCGCCAGGATCTGGCGAATGGCGTCGCGGCGAGGCTCGGCGCGGCTCATACGGTGACCAGAGTTCCGACGCCCTTATCGGTGAACAGCTCCGCCACCACGCTGTGAGGCGTGCGGCCATCCACGATGTGGACGGCTTCGACGCCCCCGTGCAGCGCCCGCAGGACCGCCTGCGCCTTGACGTGCATGCCGCCCTTGATGGCGCGGCCGAGGCGAGCCTCCAACTCGGCGGCTTTGATCTCGGTAATAAGCTGGCCGTGCTCGTCCAGGATCCCGGGGACGTCGGTCAGGAAGATGAGCTTCGACGCCCCTGCCGCCACGGCGATCTCGGCGGCGGCGACGTCGGCGTTGATGTTGTAACTGGCGCCGTCGTCCCCGAGGCCCACCGGCGAGACGACGGGCGTGTAGCCACGCTCCAAGAACATCTCGAGGACGTCGCGGTTCACGGCTTCGATCTCGCCGACGAAGCCGAGGTCGGTCCCGCCAGGCCGCGTGGCCAGCTTGCGCGCGCGCAGCAGCCGCGCGTCCTTACCCGACAGGCCGATGGCGTTGCCGCCCTGGGTATTGAGCAGGCCCACGATCTCGGTGTTCACGTTGCCGGTGAGCACCATCTCCACCACCCGCACGTCGTCGGCGCCGGTGATTCGCTGGCCGTCGGCGAACACGCTCTTCTGGCCGAACCGCTCCAGGGTCTTCGTGATCTCCGGTCCCCCCCCGTGCACCACGATGGGCTTGAGCCCCGCCGATTGCAGCAGCACCACGTCCTGCGCGAACGATCGCTTCAGCGGTGGATCGATCATCGCGGCGCCGCCGTACTTGATGACGGTCCGCTTGCCCGCGAACTTTCGGATGTAGCCGAGCGCCTCCACCACCAGCGAGCGCTTGAACGACGGTGAGTAATGGGTCAGGCGATCGTCCCGCGCGACGCCGCCCGACGGTGCGCCCTGGATGGTGGCGGCGTAGTCGGCGTTGATCTTTACGTAGTCGTAGCTCAGGTCGCACCCGAGGGCGCGCGCCGATCCCGTGCCCGCCCCGATGTCGAGACGAATGTGGATCTCCGGCTCACGCATTCGCGCCGCCAGCGCACCTTTGTCGTGCACCGCGGGACCCGAGGCGTCGTACACGCGCTGGCCCTGAATCTCGAGCGTCAGTCGTGAGAGATCGACGGGCCAGCGGCGCGCCCCCACACGCGAGCCGACGGCGGCGAGAATCCGACCCCAGGCGGGGTCGCCACCGAAGACGCCCGCCTTGACCAGGCTGGAACCGGCCACCGCCCGCGCGATGTCCCGGCCTGCGCGCCGGTCGGCCACGCCCGCCACGTCCACCACCAGGAGCTTGGTCGCGCCCTCTCCATCGAGCACGACCGCCCGCGCCAGCTCGCCGCAGAGATCGGAGAGCGCCGCCTGAAGCTGGTCGAGGGCCTCGCCTGGACCGTCGATGATGGGCGCGCCGGCCCGTCCGTTCGCCAACACTATCACGCAGTCGTTGGTCGACATGTCGCCGTCGATGGTGATGGTGTTGAACGAGTCCTCGACCGCCGCTGCCACCGCCGTCTGAAGCACGTCCGGAGCGATGGCCGCGTCGGTGGTGACGAAGCACAGCGTCGTCGCCATCTGCGGGTGGATCATCCCCGACCCCTTCGCGATCGCGCTCAAAGTGACGCTCTGGCCCGCGATGACCGCCGTCCGGCTGGCCGTCTTGGTTCGCAGGTCCGTCGTGCGGATCGCTTCGGCCGCCGGTCCCGGATCGTCGCCGAGCGAGGCCACGAGATCGGAGATCGCCCCACGCACGAGGTCGACCGGAAGGCGCATGCCGAGAACGCCGGTCGATGCCGTGAGGATCTCCGCGGGCGCTGCGCCCAGCGCACGGCCCACCGCTTCGGCCACCGCGCGCTCGTCATCCGCTCCCGACGGCCCGGTGAACGCGTTCGCGTTGCCGCTGTTGGCCACGATCGCCCGGATGCCGGAGGAAGGCAGGCTCGCGGCCGCATGCCGGACCGGCGCCGCAGCCAGCGCGTTGATCGTGAACACCCCGGCGGCGGAGCACGGCGCGTCCGACACGATCAGGGCCACATCGCGGCGGTGGGGCTTGATCCCGGCCTTCGCGGCCCCGAATCGGAATCCCTTCGGCGTGGATACTGCCTGCGTCATGCTCACGCGCTCCCGGAAAGGCCGTCGAGGCCCGTCGCCTCGGGCAGTCCCAGCATCAGGTTCGCATTCTGCACCGCCTGCCCGCTGGCGCCCTTGACCAGGTTGTCGATGGACACGAATCCCACGGCGATGCCGCGCTCGACGTCCGCGTCCGCGCCGATCAGCGCGCGGTTGGTCCCCGTCACGCCGTGCAGCGTCACCTTCTCCGGCGCCACCGCGCGCAGGAACGGCCGGCCTTCGGCGAAAGCGGCCACCGCCGCGGCGGCATCGGCTCCGCTCTTGCCGGGCCGCAGACGCCCGTAGGCCGTGGCCAAGATTCCCCGCCGCACGGCCAGGAGATGCGGCGTGAACAAGACACGCGCTCCCGGCGCGCCGCCCAGGGCAAGGGCGCGCTCGATCTCTGGTGTGTGTTGGTGCTTGAGCACCTTGTAGGCCCGAATGTCTCCGTCCACTTCCGAGAAGGACAGCTCCTCGGTCGCTTTACGCCCGGCGCCCGTAGTGCCGCTCTTGGCATCGACGACGATGCCGTCGCGCTCGATGACGCCGCCGCGGATCAGGGGCAGCAGCGCCAGCGTGGCAGCGGTCGGATAGCAGCCCGGATTGGCGACGAGCCGCGCCCTCCGCACCGTCGCCCGGTCGGCGGGGTATCCGGTCTCCGGCATCGAGTACACAGCCTCTGCCAGCAGATCCGGCCGCGGATGGGTGAATCCGTACCAGCGCGGGTAATCTTCCGCCGCCAGCCTGAAGCCGCCCGAAAGGTCCACCACCCGCGCGCCGGCGGTCAGAGCCTTCGGCGCAATGTCCAGCGATACCTCCGGCGGCGTGCACAGGAAGACCAGCGCTGCCTGTCCCAGCCGGTGCAGGCCGTCGGCCTGCGGGACGCAGCGCAGCGCCGCCGCGTCGCTGGTCAGCGGGATGTGCTCACCCAGGAACGACCCCGCCCACCGGTCGCTCGTGACGAAGCTCAGATGGAGGCCGGGGTGGGCGGCTGCCAGGCGCGCCAGCTCGATGCCGGAGTAGCCCGAAACGCCGACGATGCCAACCCGGATCCTATCCATGACGTGAATGATTATTCATCACGTCCTTTGGGGATTACAAGCGCAATCGCCGGGCTGAGTACAGCTCAGCCCGTGTGGCCGAATCCTCCGCTGCCGCGCTCCGTCGACGTCAGATCGGCGGCGACGGCCTCCGTGATTTCGGCGCGGGTGACCCGGGCCAGCACCAACTGGGCGATCCTGTCGCCCGGCTCGATGACATGGACCTGCCGGCCGGTATTCACCAGGAGCACCGCCACCTCTCCGCGGTAGTCCGCGTCGATGGTGCCCGGGGAGTTCAGCAGCGTGATCCCCGTTCGCAGCGCGAGACCGGAGCGCGGCCGCACCTGTCCCTCGAAGCCCGTGGGGATCTCGACTGCCAGCCCCGTCGGGATCAAGGCCCGCTCGCCGGGCGGCATCGTGATGGGTCCGTCCGCCGCCGACGCCAGGTCCATCCCAGCGGCGCCCGCCGTCATGTAGCGCGGAGGGATCGCGCCCAACCGCAGCCTCCGGAATCGCAGCCGAACCGGAGCGTCCGCCGCGTCCTCCGATCCCACGGCTCAGGTGGCCGCGGCGCGGAAGTTGTGGATGACCGGCGGGGTCTTGCCCAGCGCTTCGCGCCGCGACAGCCGGATCTTCCCGGTTGCCCGATCGATGCCGATGACTTTCACCACCATCTCGTCGCCTTCCTTGCAGATGTCCTGCGTGGCGCGGACGCGCTTTTCGTCCAGCTCGCTGATGTGAACCAGGCCGTCGGTCCCCGGCAGGATCTCCACGAACGCCCCGAAGTCGGCGATGCGCCGGACCACGCCCTGGTAGAACTCGCCCACCTCCGGCTCGGTGGTCAGGCCCTTGATGATGTCGATGGCCTTCTTCGCGGCCACCCCGTCGGGCGACGCGATGTGGACGGTGCCGTCGTCCTCGACGTCGATAGCGACGCCGGTCTGGGCGGTGATGCCACGGATGGTCTTTCCGCCGGGGCCGATGATCTCGCGGATCTGGTCCGGCTTGACTTGCAGCGTGAAGATGCGCGGCGCGTGCCGGCTCAGGTCCTCGCGCGGAGCGACCAGCGCCTCGCTCATCTTCGCCAGAATGTGCAGTCGTCCGTCGCGCGCCTGCCGCAGGGCCTTGTCTAGGATCTCGCGGGTCAACCCTTGAATCTTGATGTCCATCTGGACCGACGTGATGCCGGTCTTGGTGCCGCACACCTTGAAGTCCATGTCGCCCAGGTGGTCCTCGTCGCCCAGGATGTCCGACAGCACGGCGACCCGATCGCCTTCCTTGATGAGCCCCATCGCGATGCCCGCCACGGGGGCGGAAATCGGCACGCCCGCGTCCATCAGCGACAGCGTCCCGCCGCACACCGAGGCCATGGATGAGCTGCCGTTCGACTCCAGGATCTCCGACACGATGCGGATGGTGTAGGGGAAATCCTTGGCAGAAGGCAGCACGGCGGAGATGGCGCGCTCGGCCAAATGACCGTGGCCGGTTTCCCGCCGGCTGGCCCCGCGCATCGGCTTGACTTCGCCCGTCGAGAAGGGCGGGAAGTTGTAGTGAAGCAAGAACGTCTTGTCGATGTCGCCGATGAGGCCCTCGATGTGCTGTACGTCCTGCTTCGTGCCGAGGGTGGTGGTGACCAGCGCCTGAGTCTCGCCCCGGGTGAACAGCGACGATCCGTGAGTGCGCGGAAGGACGCCCGCCTCGCAGGTGATGGTCCGGATGTCGGAGGTGCCGCGGCCGTCGATACGACGGCCGGTCGACAGCACCATCTCGCGCAGGTGCTTCTTCTTGGCCGCCTCGAATGCCTCGCCGACCTCGGCATCCCGCTCGGGCAGCTCGGCTTTGAGAGCCTCGCGGGTCTCCGCGCCGGCCGCGTCGAGGGCGCCGTAGCGCTCGAGCTTGTCGCGGATGGCCATGGCAGCCTGGATCTTGGAAGCCGCCACGGCGCCCACGCGCTCGGCGATCATCGGATCCTTGACCGGAGGCGAAAAGACGCGTTTGGTCTTTCCCACGGCCGCGCGCAGCTTCTCCTGCAGGTCGATCAGGGGCTGCGCCGATTTGTGGGCGAACATCAGGCCGTCGATGAGCACGTCCTCGCTGACCTGGGCGGCGCCGCCCTCGACCATGACGATGGCGTCGCGGCTGGCGGCGACGATCAGGTCGAACTCCGATTCCGCGCGTTGGGCGAAGGTCGGGTTGACGACGAACTGCCCGCCGATGCGCCCCACGCGCACGCCGGCGTAGGGTCCCGCCCACGGGATGTCGCTGATGTGCAGCGCGCATGAGGCGCCGGTCATGGCGAGCACGTCCGACGGGTTCTCGCGGTCCGTGGATACCACCATCGCGATGATCTGGGAATCGAACCGCCACCCCTTCGGGAACAGCGGCCGCGAAGGCCGATCGATGAGGCGCGAGGTCAGCACCTCGACCTCGGTCATGCGGCCCTCGCGCTTGAAATATCCACCCGGGATCTTGCCGGCAGCGGACGTCTTCTCCAGGTAGTCGCAAGTCAGCGGCATGAAGTCGATGCCGGGCCTGACCGACGCGGAGGCCACGGCCGTCACCAGGACCATGGTGTCGCCGCAACGGACCACCACCGCTCCGTCGGCCTGCTTGGCCATGCGGCCGGTTTCGATGGTCAGCTCTTTGTCGCCAAACGCGACGCCTTCACGTACGAACATGGGACACTCTCCTTCGAGTGGCCTCGGCGACGATTCTTCCCTCTTCTCGGGGATTCTGCGGCGTCGCCTGGACGACGCCCGGATCGCGCGAATCCGCGGGAAAAAGGATGAATTCCGGCGCCGAAGCCGGGTTGGACGGGCTGGCTCCTACTTACGAATCCCGAGCGACTGGATGACGGTCCGGTATCGCTCCAGGTCTTTGATCTTGAGGTAGTCGAGCAGGCGCCGCCGCTGGCCGACCAGCATCAGGAGCCCGCGACGCGAGTGATGGTCCTTGGCGTGGACCTTGAAATGCTCGGTGAGATAGCCGATCCGCTCCGAGAGGAGCGCGATCTGGACTTCCGGCGATCCGGTATCACCGGGACCGCGCGCGAACTTCTGAACGACCTCTGCTTTCCGTTGAGCTGCGAGAGACATCTTTAGCTTTGTCCACCTTGTGTTTTGAAGGGCGGAATCTCCCAGAGATGTCCGCCTCCGTCAACCTTCAGCCCGGGAAATCAACCTGGACCTGGTTCTGGTCCTGGTCCGAACACTCGCAGCGTCCGCACTGTTCCGTCTGCCCGCGGCTCGGCCACCGCCAGAAGCGAACCGTCGGCCCGGAGGACCCGCACCGGCTGGGGGGCCGCGCCTTCGTCATCGCTCGGAGCGCCGCCGGCGCCGCTCAGCGCGCGCCACGGCACCCGCTTCCCATGAGCCAGATCCCGCGCGACGGCGTCGTCAGCGGCAGCGGCGGGGAGATGCGCCAGCGCGTCAGCCAGGCTGACCAGCGGCGGAGACGCATCACCGACCCGCGCACCGCGCTCGACCTCGTCGAGAGTGACCGCCTGCTCCGAGGTGAACGGTCCGGACCGGGTGCGTCGCAGCGCCGCCAGATGGGCGCCCGGGCCCGCAGCCCGCCCCATGTCGAGCGCCAGCACTCGCACATAAGTCCCCTTCGAGCATCGGACCCGCAGCACCGCCCGGTCGGGAGGCGTAAACGCGACGAGCACGAGCCTGTGGATCACGATGTCGCGCGGGGCCCGTTCGACCTCCTGACCGGCGCGGGCATATTCGTACAGGGGGCGGCCGGCGCGCTTGAGGGCCGAGTACATGGGGGGCGTCTGGCGCTGAGGACCGGTGAAGCGCGGCAGGAGCGCGCGCAGGGCCGCTTCGTCCAGGTCGCCGAGGGGCCGCTCCACCATCACTCGCCCGTCGGCGTCCGCCGTGTCGGTCTCGGCCCCGAAGCGCAGGACGGCCTCGTACTCCTTGTCCGCTCCCAGTAGAAACGGCGCCAGCTTGGTGGCGGCGCCCAGGCACACCGGCAGGACGCCGGTCGCCAGCGGATCCAGCGTTCCCCCGTGCCCCACCCGCTGCGCCCGCAGAGCGCGGCGCACCCGCCGAACCACGTCGAACGACGTCGGGCCGGACGACTTGTCCACCACCAGGACGCCGTTCACTGGGGGGACTTTGTGGGCCCCGCGGGGGCGCCGGCGCCCTCGTCACCGTCCGCCGCCGCGGGAGCGCGGGGGTCGTCCGGGCCCTTCGCCGCCACTTCGCGCAGCAGCGCCTCGACGCGGGAGGCTTGCTCCAGCACACGGTCCGCCTCGAACGACAGCGTGGGCGTCGCTTTCGTACGCAGACGGTCAGCGACCGCGCGCCGCAGATAGCCTGCGGCGCTCTCCAGGCCGCGTCGTACCGCCTCCGTCGCGTCTTCGCTGGCGCCGTGGACGGTGAAATACACGCGCGCCTGCCGCAGATCGCCGCTGAGCCTGACGTGAGTGACGGTGATGAGACCTGCGTTCCGGACGCGCGGGTCCTTGATGTCCTGGCGGGCCAGCACCGCACCCAGCACCGCGCGGATCTCGCCCGCGACACGCTCCGTGCGCTGACTCATGCGTCACGGCTCCCAGTGGCGAAATCCGCCGCCGCCCGCCTCGCCGCCTCCCCCGCGCGCGAGATCCTCACCTTCATTGAAGCTCTGCACGTCGCGCTCGACGCGCGTCACCTCCGCCTCGTCTTCCACGAAGCGGATGACCTCGTCCAGCGCCGACTCCACGAAGCGCCGTTGGTTGCCCACCGTCGCCAAGCCCAGGACGCCCCGCTGCCAGACATCGTTGTCTCCCACCTCGGCGATGGCGACGCCGAACTTCTGACGGACGCGGTCCTTCACCCGCCGCAGCGTCATGCGCTTGTCCTTCAACGATCGGCTGCCGCCCAGCAGCAAAGTCAGACGCGCGATGCCGACGGTCACTTCTTCGGAGCGTCGAGCGTCGCGGCGATGGACTCGACCTCGAACGCCTCGATGACGTCGCCCTCCTTGACGTCGCCGTAGCCTTCGATCCCGATGCCGCACTCGTAACCCTGGGTGACCTCGCCGGCGTCCTCCTTGAAGCGTCGCAGCGAGCCGACCTTCCCCGTGTAGATGACGACCGAGTCGCGGAGCAGCCGGACCTGCGACTTGCGCGTGATCTTGCCTTCCGTGACCGCCGAACCGGCGATGGCGCCCGCCTTGGGAATGGTGAAGACCTGGCGGACCTCGGCGCGGCCCACCACCTTCTCGCGCAGCACCGGCGATAGCATTCCCACCATCGCCTTCTTCACGTCATCGATGGCCTCGTAGATGATCTGATACAGCTTGATGTCCACCCCCTCCTGCTCGGCCAGCGACTGCGCCTTGCCGGCGGGACGGACGTTGAACCCGATCACGATGGCGGACGACGCCTTGGCCAGGCTGACGTCCGACTCGGTGATGCCGCCGACGCCGTTGGAGATGACGTTGACTCCCACCGCCTCCGTCGAGAGGTTGGTCAGCGCATTCGCCACCGCCTCCGCCGATCCCTGCACGTCGGCCTTGAGGACGACCTTGACCTCCTTGACCTCGCCCGCCTTGATCTTGTCCAGGATGTTTTCCAGCGACACGCGCGTGGTGCCCGCCATCGTCTTCTTGCGGCGCTGCTCGCTGCGGTGCTCCACCAGGGCCTTGGCCGCCTTGTCGTCCGCCACCACATTGAACGTCTCACCCGCGTCGGGTACGCCGTCGAGGCCCAGCACCTCGACGGGCGTGGCGGGCCCCGCCTCGGTCAGGTTCTGGCCCTTGTCACCAATCATTGCGCGAATCTTCCCCGACCACTCGCCCGCTACCACGAGATCGCCGGGCCGCAGGGTGCCTTCCTCGACGAGGATGGTCGAGATAGGGCCGCGCGCCCGATCGAGCCGCGCCTCCACCACATGGCCCTTGGCCGCCTTTTTCGGATTTGCCCGCAGCTCCAGCACCTCCGCCTGCAACGCCAGCATCTCCAGCAGCTTGTCAATTCCCTGCTTGGTCTTCGCAGACACGTCCACGTAGATGGTTTCGCCGCCCAGGTCCTCCGAGACCAGGCCGTGCTCCATCAGCTTGTTTCGGATCTGCGCGGGATTCGCGCCCGGCTTATCCACCTTGTTGACTGCCACCAGGATGGGGACTTCAGCCTCCTTGGCGTGGTTGATGGCCTCGATGGTCTGCGGCATGGGACCATCGTCGGCCGCCACCACCAGGACGACGATGTCGGTCATCTGCGCGCCGCGCGCGCGCATGGCGGTGAAGGCTTCGTGGCCCGGGGTATCGAGGAACACCACGTCCCCGCGATCCGAGTGCACCTTGTACGCCCCGATGTGCTGCGTGATGCCGCCCGCCTCGCCGGCCGCGACGTTGGCCTTGCGGATGGCGTCCAGCAACGACGTCTTGCCGTGGTCGACGTGGCCCATGATCGTGACCACCGGCGCTCGCGGAACCACGTCCTCTGGGTTCTCCGCCTCACCCTCGGCAATGACTTCGTCTTCGCGAAAGGCGGTGGACTCGATCTGGAATCCGAAGTCCCCGGCCACCAGCGTCGCCGTATCGTGGTCGACGCTCTGGTTGATGTTGACGCCCATCATGCCCAGCGCCCACAGCTTCTTGACGATCTCGTTGCCCTTGACGCCCATCTTTTGGGCCAGCTCGGAGACCGCGATGGTCTCGCCCATGCGGATTACGCGCTTGTGCTCCGCGGGGGTCGTGATCTCGGTCTTCCTTATCTTCTTGCCCGCCGCCGCGATCCTCTTTTTGGGGGGCCCGCCCGGCCGCTGGCCAGGGGCGCCGAACGCGGGCCGACCATACCGATCTCGGCCCGCAGGAACCCGCGCAAGCCCCGTCCGGCCGAGCCGGCGCAGCTCCTCGTCGCGATCCTTGATCTCGATCTTGGGGACCGACGAGTCGTGCTTCGGTTGCATGCCCGGAAGCTGAATGAACGCGCCGGTCGCGGCGGAACCCGTGATGACCGGCGAGTTGATCTGGCGGATGACGGGCCCGGGCGCCGCTGTCGAAGCTGAAGGCGCCGCCGCTGCAGGAAGACCGGCGGGCGCCGCGGAGACCGACGGTGCCGCCGCCGCGACGGCCGTCGGTGCGTGGGGCACCGCCGGGTGGGGGCTCACCCGCTCAGACGTCGGCTCCGGTGATGAAGGAAGCGATGCCGCAACCGACGGTGCGCTCGCCCCACGCGGCGCGGATGACGGCGCGGCGGCGGGGACGGCCGCTGCAGGGACGGCGACCGGCGGAATCGACGCGTGACCCGCCGGAGCTGGAGCGGCGTCGCCCGACGGCACAGGAGCCCGCCGGACAGCGGCCGGTTCAGTGACGGTCGCGGGCTTGGCCATCGGCGGGGTGAGCACCGGGACGCGTGTCGAGCGGCGGCGGATGACGGTCTCAGTGAGCCGCTCTTCGTGCATGCTCTCTTGCCGCTCGCGGTCGATGGCGCGGCGGACACGATCGACGTCCGGGCCTTCCAGGTGCGACATGTGGTTCGCGACTTCGATGCCCAGCGTGCGGATCCGGGCGACCAAATCTCGATTGGCCATTCCCAGATCCTTGGCGATTTCGTAGATCCGCCTCCGGGGCGACGTCGGCGTCTCCACCGCCGGAGCGGCTTCCACCATGGACCTGCGCTCGTATCCGCTTCCAATCATGGCTTCCTAATTCCTTCGAGTTGTTGGAGAAGCGCGCCTGGCTCCGGCGCCTCGATGTGTTTGCGGAATGCTCGTCCGAAGGCGCCGCGCGCGATCGCCGCCGCGACACAGTCCGCCCGAGCGTGCAGCGAAGCCCCCCGCCCGGGCTCCGGTCCCCGCGCGTTGACCGCGGTCACGCGTCCCGCGACCTCGACCACGCGCACCAGCTCCGTCGCCGACCGAACTGCGCGGCAGCCGATACAGGTTCGCAGCGGCGACGCCGGTGGCATTCATCACGCGGGCCTCTCCGACCCGGAAGAAGGCGCGCCGGCACCGGCCACCAGGGGAGCGCCGGATGGCGCCGCCGCCCCGGGAGCCGACGCCGCCGCCGTCGCCGCCACCGCTTCCGCCTGCGCCGCCGCC
>Ga0187894_10001298_pt1 | contig 32345 bp, 28 predicted proteins | sample GBC1701081metaG_FD_136650 | JGI IMG/M metagenome (GOLD analysis project Ga0187894, IMG submission 136650) | White microbial mat communities from a lava cave in the Kipuka Kanohina Cave System on the Island of Hawaii, USA - GBC170108-1 metaG ...
GGAACAGAAAGCGCCGCCGGACTGCTCAATCATGGGCTGTGCGCCAACTGTCACAACGGGCAGTACAAGATTGAAGACGGTCCGCGCAAAGGACAATTTCTGGCAATTCCGCATGGCGGCGATACCCTGCGTCTGCCACAACCGGATGGCACATATCAATGGGCAGGCTGGGGTAAAGACCGTTGGAAACAGGCGTTTGAACGCTGGGACCTTAAAGATGTGTCAAAGCAGTATAGCCCGGAACAAATGGCAGCCCTGCCTGCTGTTGCTTATACTCGTAAAGATCAGTTCCATTATGTTCACTATCTCGGCAAAGACCAGGATCAGGAAGCCTGCATCGTCTGTCATAAAGACCAGACCGCCTACGACGCTCGCAATGATAAAGAAAATATCCGCGTCTTGCGCGAAGCCTGTTTGAAGTGTCACGGCGTACCAAAAGCAGAGAATGTTGTCGGCTTGAATACCTCGCTTGCCAACTGCAACACCTGTCATAAACAGCATCCCAATGAGAGCAAGATTGCTAGGTCTGCCGAGGAGACAACGCAACAGACCGGACAAGGCTTGCGTCAGGTCAGTTTAGTGCTTAAGTCGAATAACGAGGCGAAAGCCTTGAATAAAGATAATCCAGAGTTGCTGTTTGCCGGCATCGGCGGCGCGAGCGCCCTGCGGCAGAATAAAGATAATCCGAAACTGGAATTGAAGTCCGACTTTGGCGCGGTTCCATGGTATGCCTGGATTATCACCATTATCGCGCTTCCGGCATTGGCGCTTGTCGGCTTGGTTATCGGCACGGCGCGGCGGAAATCGGCTCTCAACTATACCGTTGAGAACAAGATACTGACGACCAATGAGCCGCTATCGGAGAAGTCAGCCGCCGCCAGGAAAGTCGCCACCGAGCAGAAGGAAAAAGAATGGACAGAGTTAAAGCAGAAATGGCTGGCGGCGATTCCCGAAGATAAACGTCAGCATAAGATTGAAACCGATAAAGCAGACCTTGAAAAGATTCGCACGGAAGGTCCGGTGTATGCCTATCCGGTGGTCAACCCGTTCACCTGCATTGGTTGTCATGCTTGCGTTGAAGCCTGCCCGCAAGACGTTTTGCAAATCGTCAACGGCACCTCCTTCCCGGTACGCGCCGACCAGTGTATGGACGACACCAGTTGTCAGATCGCCTGTCCGACGAATCCGAAATCGTGCATCGTCCTCAATACGAGCAAAACGATTCCGGCCCGCGAAGTGCCGTCCCGCAACGGTCAAAACTTGCAAACCAATGTCAAAGGCATCTACATGGTGGGCGACATCTCCGGCGTACCGCTGATTAAAAATGCCATCAACGAAGGCAAAAAAGCCATAGACATCATCCAGGAAGACTTTGAAGGCAAAAACGGTCCCGCGCCGCCCGCTGCCGATTATGATGTTGCCATTGTTGGCATCGGTCCCGGTGGACTTTCCGCCGCCGTCATTGCCAAACAGCGCGGCTTGAAGTATATCGCTCTGGAACAGGGACAAACGGTTGATATGATTGCCACCGTCTACCCGTCAGGCAAGTACGTCTTCTTCAAACCAGACACCATGGCGGACAATGGCGGCATTCCACTGCCCGGTCCCGGCGACACAAAGGATAATATGGTCACAGGCTGGTTTAATGCGATGACCAATACGGGAACTGTCATCAACCAAAATGAAACCGTCAAGGGAGTAAAGGAAGAAGGCGGCATCTTCCTGGTCAGTACGGAAAAGGGCAATCTCAAAGAACCGATGACCTATAAGGTGCGTCGCGTCGTCGTCGCCATCGGCAATCGCGGAACGCCAATGAAACTGGGCGTTCCCGGCGAAGACCTGACGATTAAAACCCAACCGCCTCCGGCCTATCCGAAATTCTGTCCGAAATGCGGTATCGAGCGCAAAGGCAAACAGACCTTCTGTACCAAATGCGGCGAGAAGTTCACCGCCAAAGAACAGCCGATGATCGACGATAGCAAGGTGCAATACCGCCTTGCCGACCCCGACGATTACGTGCAGAAGAAATGTATCATTGTCGGCGCGGGCAACTCGGCAATTGAAGCTGCCTGTGATCTTGCCGGATTGATGCGCGACGGTGACGAAATCAAATTCGTGCGTACCAATGAAGTCACCTTGATTGTTCGTAGCGACCTGAAAGGCGACCTCAAACTCGGCAACAAGATGAATCTTTATGATTGCATTGACGCCGGTAAGATGAAGGTCATGTTCCGCAGCCAGATTAAGGAGATTCGAGACGGCGAAGTTACCGTTTTAGACGGCAGCAAGAAAGAAATCCCGATGGGCAACGATTATATCTTCGCTTTGATTGGCGGCGTCAGCCCTAAGTCATTCCTCAAATCAATGGGCATAACCATTGAAGGCGAGAAACCACCACGCGAAGAGAAGAAACCGGCGGCGAAGAAGTAGTTAAAAACTATGTCAGAACCGGGAGCGTTGCCAAGTAAAAAGGCAAAAGTAAAAAGTAAAAATGGTTTCCTCACTTTTGCCTTTTGCCTTCTTACTTTTTACTTGTCTACCTGGTTCTGACTTGAGGAGACCTCTTGAAAATTAAGCTGCTGCCAAGCAATGTAAATGCGGACGGGCAGCTTCAACTACTCACCACTTTTCTTATCAATGACCGCGTAACCATTGACGCGGGCAGCATCGCCGTTGCCCTGACCCCGGAAGAGATGGCAAAAATTCGCCATGTCTTCATTACCCATACGCACAACGACCACATCGCCAGCCTTTCGATATTCATTGCCGAAGCCTATACGATGCTCGATACGCCGGTAACGGTTTACGGCATCCGGCAGGTCATCCGGGCATTGGAAGACCTCGTGTTTAACGATATTATCTTTCCTGATTTTGAAAAGATACAATTGCCAAATCGCCAAGGCAGTACCATTCAATACCGCACCCTGACGGCGCGGGAAACCATCACGGTTGACGGTTTGCGCGTCACCCCGATTCCGGTGCATCACACCGTACCAACCTGCGGCATGATGGTCGCCGACGACGCGGCAACCGTGGTCTTTTCCGGTGATACCTATAAAACCGATGAACTCTGGGAACGCGCTTCCAACGAGGAGAATCTGAAAGCTATCTTCGTTGATGTCTCCTACCCGAATGAACTGGAATGGCTGGCACAAACGTCCGGGCATTTTACGCCGCAAGCTCTGGCGGCGGATTTGCAAAAATTGACCCGCGCCGCACAGATTTTTCCCTACCATATTAAAGCCACCAATCGGGAACAAGTGATTGAACAACTGCACGCCCTCAATGACCCGCGCATCATCATCACTGAAATCGGGCGACTCTATGAGTTTTGAGCAATATCCAATATGTCTGTCTCAATGTGAGCCTTTACATTGTGAGTATTTTGTGAGTACAATGTAAGGCGAAGGCAGGATAGAAGAGTTATGGAAGCAAGAACGGGAACAACACAAAAAGCCTCTCGGCTTAATATTCGGGCTTCGGCTCGACAAAAATCCAAGTTGAAACGGGCGGCACGGATTCAACAAACTACCATGAGTGATTTTGTGCTGGATACTGCCGTGAAAGCTGCAGAGGAAGTCATCAATCAGCAAAAACTGGCTGACCAGACGCATTTTGTTTTACCGAAAGCGCAATGGGAAGCCTTTTGCGCCGCCCTCGATGCGCCGCCAAAAAGAAAGCCTGCACTTAGAAGACTAGTAACCGAACCCAGTATTTTTGATGAGCAATGAGGATAAACTAAATTCTCCCGAGCGGCTTGAAAGCAGTCACAGCCGCACGGCTTTTGATTGTCGTGTTGTTCCGCTCAATGACTTCCTCAAAAAGTATGCCCTGCAAAACCAAAAGAAGGGAGCATCCGTCACCTACGTTGCCACACGCGGCAAGCGGATTGTCGGCTACTACACGCTGGCGTATGGCTCGATTTCGTATGAGGAGGCTTCCGAAAACGTAAAGAAGGGCTTAGGTAAATATCCAATTCCTGTCATGCTATTGGCGCGGCTGGCAGTAGACGTAACCGAAAAAGGCGCGGCAATAGGCAAAGCCCTTCTCAAAGATGCTTTATTCAGGACATTGCAAGCGCAAGACATTGCCGGACTGCGGGCGGCGCTGGTTTACGCTAAAGATGATGCCGCCAAAGCTTTTTATGAACGCTTCGACTTTGAGCCATCACCAACCAATCCCTACCATTTGCTGCTCACCATAGAAGCTATCAAGACGGAGATTGCCTGAATGCTTTTACAATTGGGGGCAATAGTTGAACAAAAGGAATCTTCCCTTTTACGCCGCTTGCCGTTACCCTTTATCTATTATGCCGAGAGTTCTGTTGCTACTGCCAACAACAACCTATCGCACGAAAGCCTATATTGAAGCGGCGTTGAAACTTCGCGTTGACGTGGTTGCCGCCTCTGAGATTGCCAGCACCTTGACCGCCAAAACGCCGGAAACCCTATTGACCTTGAATTTTTCCGACCCTGTAAAAGCCGCCCAACAAGCCGCCATCTATGCCCGCCGCTTACCAATTGATGCGGTGATTCCTGTAGATGAAGATACGGCGGTGGTCGGCGGTTTTATCGGGCGAGCCTTAGGCATTAAGCACAATTCGGTGGCGGCGGTGAAGACGGCAAAGAATAAGTTTCTGATGCGCTGGGTCTTGCAACAAGCGGGCATTCGCGTTCCGGCATTCCGCCATTTTACGCTTGATGATGATATAGAAGAGATTGCCGAATCGGTCAGTTACCCTTGCGTCATAAAGCCGGTCTTTCTGTCAACCAGTCGCGGCGTTATGCGAGCGGATAACCAAGCCGGTTTCATCAAGGCGGTGCGGCGGTTGGCGGCGATTTTGCAGTTGCCGCAAATTGCTAAAAAGGGCGGCGCGGCAAAGCGCGATGTGTTGGTTGAGGCATTTATACCGGGAAGGGAAGTCGCCGTCGAAGGCTTGCTGACGGACGGCAAGCTGCGCGTTTTGACGATATTTGATAAGCCTGACCCACTCGACGGACCGTTCTTTGAAGAGACGATTTACGTTACGCCGTCGCGCCTTTCGGCAACTATGCAGAAGGAGATAATCGAGACAACACAGGCGGCAACCCACGCGATGAGACTGACGACCGGCGCAATACACGCCGAACTTCGAGTCAACGACGCCGGCGCGTGGGTGATTGAAGTGGCGGCGCGAGCCATTGGCGGACTCTGTTCGCAGACCTTACGTTTTGGCACGGATGAACTGTCGCTTGAAGAAGTGATTTTGCGTCACGCCGTAGGCTTTGAGGTCAACTATCTGGAACGCGAAGCGATGGCGGCAGGCGTGATGATGATTCCGATTCCGCGAGCCGGAGCGCTGCGCGAAGTGCGTGGCGTGGAAGCGGCAAAGCGCGTCGCTCAGGTGGAAGATGTCATTATTTCAGCGCACCTCACCCAAGAGATACAACCGCCGCCGGAAGGCGCAAGCTACCTGGGCTTTATTTTCAGCCGCGCCGCCACGCCCGACGCTGTAGAAGCGAGTTTACGCGAAGCGCACCAGCGGCTTGAGTTTGTGATTGAGTGAGGGAAGTTTTAGGATAAGAGGCAATGAATACCGTCAGTCTGCAAAAGAGCCTGTCGAGAAAACCACAAAGCGAGGTGTTGCTCATCTCTTGCTACGAGTTGGGGCATCAACCCGCCGGGCTGTCTGTGCCGTTGGGCTTTTTGCGGCGCGAAGGCCTTGCTGCCGATGCGATGGATGTATCGGTTGAAGGCTTTGACGCGGCAAAGATTATAGATACGAAATTCGTTGGCATCTCCGTGCCGATGCACACGGCGCTACGGCTTGGCGTCAGCATTGCGCGAGAGATTCGCCATCTGAACCCCGATTGTCACATCTGTTTTTACGGGCTTTATGCAGCGTTGAACTGTGACTATCTGCTTGCCGAAATTGCCGATTCGGTTATCGGCGGCGAAGTTGAAGGGGCGCTTACGGCATTGACAAAACAGGTCTTGTCAACCGCTCACACAGAGCAAATAACAGAATTGCCCGAAGGTGTGACAACAAAGACGCAGAGCGCCGCGCCGGTACTCAAACGCCTCGATTTTGCGCCGTTTGAGCGCACCGCTTTGCCATCGCTTGAGCGTTACGCGCATCTTGACCTAAACGGCGAGCAACGACTCACCGGCTATGTGGAAGCCTCTCGCGGTTGTCTGCATAACTGCACCCATTGTCCGATTCCGTCGGTCTACGGCGGGCGGTTCTTTGTTGTGCCAGCCGATGTCGTTCTTGAAAATATCCGTCAGTTGGTCGCTACAGGAGCGCAACACATCACCTTTGGCGACCCCGATTTTCTGAATGGTCCGACCCATTCGCTTCGCCTTGTGCGTCGGCTGCACAAAGAGTTTCCGCACCTGACGTTTGATTGCACCGTCAAAGTCGAACATATCCTTGAACACCAAAAGCTATTCAAAGAGTTTGCCGAATGCGGTTGTCTCTTTGTCGTCTCAGCAGTTGAATCGTTGAGCGATGAGGTACTGCTGCGGCTCGAAAAAGGGCATAGCCGCGAAGATGTTACCCAAGCCTTGCGGATTTTGCGCGATGCGGGAATCACCTTGCGCCCGTCGCTGGTTTCCTTTACCCCTTGGACGACGCTCGATGATTTTATTGAGGTACTGGACTGGGTAGAACGCGAAGGCTTAATTGATGCGGTTGATCCGGTGCAGTATTCGATTCGTCTGCTTGTGCCGCCCGGTTCATTGCTGCTTGACCGCGCCGACAGCCGACAATGGTTTGGCGACCTCCGGCAGGAGAGTTTCAGTTATGAATGGCAACACCCAGATAAGCGACTGGACGAATTACAGCAGCAGATTGCCCGCGTCGTTGAAGCTGCCGCGCAACAAAACGAGGACGCTATGCAGACCTTTTACCGCATCCGCGAGCTTGCTTATAAAATTCGTGGCGATGAAAGAGCCGCTACGATAGAGCCGTATATTGCGGCGAACCGGCTGAAACCGCCGAGGCTGACGGAAGCGTGGTTTTGCTGAGCCGAGCCAACGCGAGACCAGTTTGGTACTCTGGAAAAGAAATCGCAGTTTTAAGGCGGCGCAAACTAACAGTTTACACTACGGTTGGCGCAACCTCAGTAAGGCGTTATAATCAAGTTTTGATAAACCTATAGAGGAGACATTAAAAATGAGCGCAACGCCAAATGAAATTCGCATTCGAGCCGACGTAGACCAGAAGGATGCCAATGTTTGCCGCTTCACCGTTGACCGTCTGGTTCACGAGGGAGCCAATACCTTCAACAATCGGGACGATGCCAAACAGCACAAACTGGCTAACAGCCTGTTTAACCTTCCGGGCATCGCCAAGGTCGAATTGAACGACAATTTCGTAGCCGTCAGCAAAGAAAATCAGGAAGACTGGCGACAACTTGGCAAGCGCATCGGCGCAGCCATTCGCTTCTTTCTCAGTCCGCCGCCGGAGATTCCCGCAGGCGAAATGATACCGCCTGATATGCTGCGGCAACGCATTCAACAGATTATTGATGACCAGATCAATCCCGGCGTCGCCTCTCACGGCGGTTATGTCGAAGTCGTAGATGTTGCCGATAACAATGTCTTTCTGAGAATGGGCGGCGGTTGTCAAGGCTGCGGCGCGGCGGATATGACCTTACGGATGGGCGTTGAAAAACTGCTGCGCGAAGAAGTGCCGCAGATTCAACAGGTCTTTGATGAGACTGACCACGCGGCAGGACAGAATCCCTATTATGCGGCATCAAAGTAACTTCGCGGGACGGCGATTCTGAACAAACAAAACTGGCTCAGGCTATGCAGAGTAGTCTGAGCCAGTTTTATTTTAGCTGCAAGAAGTGTAGTTGCTCTGCCGGTAAATTATTGCAAATAAAAAGTTTAACCTAAAAATGCAGAGTTGTGATTTTACTCGTCGCCTCTGGCATGATTCAGCGCGATATTGATGGCAACCAGCATCAGATAGGGCTTGAGCGAGTCAACGAAGTCGCCTTCCACCTTTCTGAGTTGGCGGCAACGGTCTTCGATAAGCTCCCGATAGACCTGCTGAGTCAACAGCGTAACCTCTTGTTCGGGGACAAAAAGCCCGATTTTGTATTCCAGTGTTTCCCGGATACTGTTTTCAATGGTCTGATGATAGCGCCGCACAAATTCTTGCCATGCCGCCTGATCCGGCGGACGCAGCAAACACTGACGAATCATTTCACCGTCGGACAGCAAAGACTCCGGCGCTGGCGAAGAAGCAAGAGGTCTGTCCATATCGGTATGGTTTTCCGGTAACTGTTTCTTCATAGAATCCTGCTCTGACCACTCTATCGGCGTGCTGTTGCGCCGTTCATCAAGGGTACGCCCCTCAACGTGACGATGAATCATAATCGCTTCGCGCCTTTCAGGCAAAGCTACTTTTAGCTGCCGGAGATGTTACCGGGAGCGCCGGCATCCTTGCCCGCATGAGCCTCATGCGGGCAAGGATGCCCGCGCTCCCGATATAAGACGGCGCGACTTCTCGGTTAGCGGTGGGCAATGATACTATTACCTGTCTGAACCATAAGGAACAGTTGTTTTATGCGCCGTCAAAGAGTGGCGCGGCAAGCAAAGGAAACCGATTTTTATGCACTATGAAGAGAACATTTTGGGGTTGATTGGCAAGACCCCGCTCGTCAAACTGAGCAAACTGACGAAGGGCATTAACGCCTTGGTGTTGGCAAAGATGGAATCACTCAATCCCGGCGGCTCGGTTAAAGACCGCATCGGCATCTCGATGATAAACGCGGCGGAACGCGACGGCAGATTGAAACGCGGCGGCACTATCGTTGAAGCGACTTCCGGCAATACCGGCATTGGGCTGGCATTGACTTGCGCCGTCAGAGGCTATCGCGCCGTCTTTGTCATGACCGATAAATGCTCGGTTGAGAAGGTGCGTTATTTGAAGGCGCTTGGAGCCGATGTCGTTGTTGTGCCGGTGTCGGCAAAACCCGATTCGCCCGACCATTACATCAACACCGCCAAGCGCATCACCAAAGAGACGCCCAATTCCCTCTTTGTTTATCAGTACGGCAATCCGGCGAACCCGGAAGCGCACTACCTGACAACGGGACCGGAACTCTGGGAGCAGACCGAAGGACGCATTACCCATTTTGTTTCCGGCGTCGGCACCGGCGGAACCATCAGCGGCGCGGGGCGTTATCTGAAAGAGAAGAACCCGCAGATTCGCATTATCGGCGCTGACCCTTACGGCTCGGTCTTCAAATCCTATAAAGAGAGCGGGCAACTCTTACAGGCGACACCCTATCTGGTTGAAGGTATCGGGCAGGAGATTATTCCCGATAATGTACACATGAAGTACATTGATGAAATTATCAATGTCACCGACCGCGATTCGTTTCAAATGGCGCGACGACTCGGACGCGAAGAAGGCATCTTCTGTGGCGGTTCAACCGGAACCATCGTGACGGCAGCCTTACAGGTTGCTCGCGGTTTGCCGAAAGATGCAGTCGTCGTCTTTATCGTCTGCGATACGGGCGAACGCTATCTGTCAAAATTCCTTTCTGATGAGTGGATGAAAGAGAAGCGAATGCTCGTGCCGGAGAAGCTGACTCTCGGTTTGCTGAATCAAACCAAGCAGAACGAGAACACGCCGCATATGGTGGCGGTTGCGCCCGATACTCCGGTCAGCGACGCTTTGCAGATGATGAACCAATATGGACTCTCGCAACTGCCGGTACTCGAAGAAGGCAAATCGGTCGGCTCATTGCGCGAAGGTCACATGATGCAAAGACTATTGAAGAACCGCGATTTGATGAAAGCGCCGGTCAGTGAAGTGATGGAAAGAGGCTTTCCCGTTGTTGATGAAAGCGTCAGCATCGAGCAGGCGAGCAGACAGTTAAAAGACTCCCCGGCAATCCTGGTTGAAGAGTACGGGCGCATTGTCGGCATCGTCACCCGTTACGATGTGCTGGACGCTCAAGCCTAGTATCAGGTAAGAACAAGCCTTTACAGCTTTATAACTTGCCTCCAGCTAAAGCGGGCGAAGAAGGCGAGCAGCCAAAGAGAAAGGCTCTGGCTGGAAAATTGGGCTAAAGCCAGTCAAGCGTACCTTTCTATTTAGGCTGACTTCATAGTACCTTAGATTGACATTCGATGGAGATAGACCGCAACCCTTCATAAATCATTCGAGGAGAAAACCATGCTTGAAGAATTATTAAGTTTGAAACCTGAATTTACGCGCCGACAATTCGTGGTCACGACGCTGACCACCGGCTTTGCTTTTGCCGTGCAACCGATATGCGCTCAAACGCAAATCACCACCGACAGCGCCGGATTGATTGCCGGAGAGGTGAAAATCCCCGTAGCTGATGGCGAAATCCCTGCCTATCGCGCCATGCCCGATAAAGGTAAATCGTTTCCTGTGGCAATTGTGGTACAGGAAATCTTCGGCGTTCACGAACACATCAAAGACATTTGCCGTCGCTTTGCCAAACTCGGCTACGTGGCAATCGCCCCGGAACTCTATGCCCGGCAGGGAGATGTCTCGAAACTGGAAATGGGCAAAATCGTCTCCGAAGTCGTCTCAAAAGTTCCCGATGTACAGGTAATGTCAGACCTTGACGCGACCATCGCTTACGCCAAAAAGAGCGCCAACGGCGATGATAATAAAGTCGGCATCACCGGCTTTTGTTGGGGCGGGCGCATCGTCTGGATGTATTGCGCTCACAATCCGAAAGTCAAAGCCGGCGTCGCCTGGTACGGCAGACTTGTGCCATCGGCGCAAGTCAACCCCTTGCAACCGACGCATCCGATTGACGTTGCCGCAAAATTAAAAGTTCCGGTGTTGGGACTCTATGGCGGCAAAGATAACGGTATCCCGAATGAAACGGTAGAGCGAATGCAGGCGGCATTGAAAGCCGCTAACAGCAAATCGGAAATCATCCTCTACCCGGACGCGCCGCATGGCTTCCATGCCGACTATCGCGCAAGTTATCGCAAAGAAACGGCGGAAGACGGCTGGCGGAAATTGCGCGAATGGTTTAAGAAACACGGCGCGGCTTAGGAGTGGAAGAGTAGGGGCGTAGGGGAGTGAGGGAGTAGGGGCGTAAAAAAATAAGCATTGTCCATTGTCGAATGAGGTGGTATGCCTTTCAACCGCAACTGCATTGGAAACCAGAAACCACTATACGGCAATGGACAATGCACAGTGGACAATGGACAATGGACAATGATGCTTCCCCTTAAGCCCCCACTCCCCTACGCCCTTACTCCCGATTCTGCATAACCAAAAAAGGAGACTCTGCCATGTTCTGTCCACGCTGCGGGGCGCAAAATGATGTCAGTGATATAACCTGTTTGCGGTGTGGTACGGAGTTGCCGAAGCCGCAACTGGCGACCAGTGAAGAAGGACCACGTCCGACAAGCGATTTATCGGGAACGGCGGCAACCGGCGACGTAGCAAGCCAGAAGCCGACCAATGCGCCGCCGCCAAATCAAACGATGGAATACCAGTCGCCGTTGCCACCGCCGCCGCCAACGCCCGACTTTGACCAATTTCCGGGCAATCAAGGATTCGGCGGACAATACGGCGGGCAGGGCTACGGTAATCAGCCGCCGGGTTATGGAACGCCCGGTAATTATCGCATCGGCTCCTCATACCAAGGCACACCGGGTTACAGCAATGCGCCGAGCTATGGAGCCGCGCCAATGCCAGGCGGCGCAGTCAATAATTATCTTGTCTGGTCAATTGTAACGACGCTGCTTTGCTGTCTGCCCGCCGGCGTCGTTGCCATTATCTATGCCTCACAGGTAGATGGCAAATTACGCATGGGCGATTATTACGGCGCTCTGGACGCATCCAAAAAAGCCAAAACATGGTGCATCGTTTCGGCGGCGCTATCGTTGGGATTTATCGCAGTCTACTTTTTTATCATTATTTTGGGGGCTATTGCTGGCGGCATCAGGTGATGTCGAAAGGCGATTTGCAAGTTACATAGACGTGGGCAATATGTTACCCTTTGGATAAAGAAATCATTCGTGTAGAGGTGGTTCCCAATGTTTTCACAAACCAGAAAGACTGTTTACGATGCCGTCATTATTGGCTCCGGCGCGGCGGGTGGCGTAACCGCAAAAGTGTTGGTCGAAGCCGGCTTGAAGGTCGCTATGCTCGAAGCCGGACCGTTGCGCGATTACGTCAAAGATTTTGCCTATCACGACCCCTTTCCCTATGAACAGGAGAATCGCGGCTTCGGTGTTAAACAACAAACCGCTGTTTTGAAAGACAAATACTGGTGGGTCAAAAACCCCGATGAGCCGTACACCACGCCGGAAAAGATGCGCTACGATTGGAACCGCACTCGTAACGTCGGCGGGCGCACTATGTTCTGGGGGCGTTTCGTCAATCGTTTCAACGCCGTTGACTTCAAAGGCTACTCCCACGATGGCATCGGCAGAGATTGGCCCATCTCTTATGAAGAGGTCGCGCCCTATTATGACAAATGTGAAATCTTCATGGGCGTTTGCGGTACCAAAGAGAATCATCCCGATATGCCCGACAGCGACCATTTTCTGCCGCCCGTGGCGCTCAAATGCGCCGACCACTTGATGAAAGCGGCTTGCGAAAAATTGAAGATTCGCGCCATGCCGATTCGTCGCGCCGTCTTGACGAAGGACTACAACGGCTATAAAGAGTGTCACTATTGCGCTGGATGTGACAATGGCTGCGAGACCCATTCCTTCTTCAATACGCAATTCCGCGTCGTCGCGCCGCTACTGAAAAAGTATCCGCGCACCTTCAAACTCATCACCAATGCCATGGCGCGTTCCATCAATGTCAACGCCAAAGGCTTGGCTTCCGGCGTCACCTACATTGACAAGACGACGGGCAAGGCGCAGGAGATTCAGGCGCGTGCCGTCGTCGCCGCGTGTGGCACGTTGGAAACGACTCGCTTGCTGTTGCTTTCGACTTCGACGCTCTTTCCCAATGGCATCGCCAATTCAAGCGGCATGGTGGGTAAAAACTTCCTCGAACACCTCGACGCTAAAGCGCAGGCGTTTCTGCCAGATTTGAGTTTTTCAAAACAATACGCGGGCGATGGCGTGGGCGGTTCGCACATCATCATTCCCTGGTTTGGCTATGACCGGGGGAAGAATGAATTTGATTTCGTGCGCGGCTTTCACATCGAACCTTCGGCGCGATTGGGTTGGAGTCCCGATAAGAGTCCGAAAGGCATTGCTGGATTCGGCAAAGAGTTCAAGCGCGAAGTGCGGCGCTGGTACGGTACGCGGGTGCGCTTATCGTCACACGGCGAAATGCTTGCCAGCCCCGATAAATTTGTCGAACTTGATAAGACAGTGGTGGATAAGTGGGGAATGCCAGTCTTAAAAATCCATCATCCGTGGGATGACAACGACCGCAAGATGTTCAAACGAATGCGCGAGACTTACGAAGAGATTTTCACCGCCGCGAAAGCCGTTGACATCACCGTGAATAAAGACCCGGAACCGGCGGGCGCTTCGATTCATGAAATGGGAACCGTCTGCATGGGCGAGGATAAGAAAAATTCGGTACTGAACAAGTACAATCAAGCATGGGACGTGAAGAATCTCTTCGTCACCGACGGCGCAGCCTTTACCACCGGCTCGCATAAAAACCCGACGGTAACAATCATGGCGCTGGCGTGGCGGTCGGCAGAATACCTGCTCGAACAACTCAAGCGCGGCGAGATATAATGTAGAAAGGCATGAAAATCGCCGCAAGCTGAAAAGCATGGATACAAGAGAGGTTGTCTTATGGACATTACGATTACCATTGAGCCGGATGTACAAGCAAAACTCCAGCAACGAGCCGCATCTTTAGGGAAGAATGTTAAAAAATACCTTGAAGAGATGGTAAGAACTGAGGTTTTGCGTCCGTCGCTGGATGAAATTCTCGCCCCTGTTCGTAAGGAGTTTGCTGAAAGTGGCATGACAGAGGATGAACTGGACGACTTTCTTAATAAGGAACTCCGCGCTTTTTGGGAAGAAAAGCACGGCAAAAAGAGATGAGATGTCCAAGAGGCAGCTATGCTTGAATTTCAAGATTGCGAGCGAATTATCTCTGAGCTTGATTATTCTAAGGATGTTCGTAAATACCCGGATAATTTCCGCAGAGGGCAGTTTAAGTCAGGTTGGAGGGATAGAGTACTTCGACAACAGACTTACTTTCCAGGAGTGCTGAAGCGGCTGACATGGTGTAATTTGGGGTATCGCATGGGACAACGCTTTGGCTATCAATCCTCTGATGAGATTAATCAAGTATTCGACATATTTGCCGAACATTATAGAATGACAAAGAGCATCTCTGCGCTTTCCTGGCAAAATGAGGTGACGCAATGGGTTGCAAGACATCGGAAACTTTCTCAAGTCCCACCTGTAAATTTTATTCGCTTCTTTGAGCTAGCTTTTGAAAATGCTCGCCACCCTGAGCATTGCTGGTTCGGAGTTCATAAGCAGACGATTAGCTTGGTGGTGGGCAGCATATTCTTAGCTGCTGTACATCTATCTGATCCTGATTACGGCATATGGCTACTGCTGGATCAAAGTTTCAAATCTGATGGTGAAATTGCGTATTCACCTGTTAAGTCAACGCGAAAATCAATGACTCCTTTAACTTGGGCGCACGTAGAAGGTTGTAAGCAAATCACCTTTCTATTGGACAAGCGTGAAATTTGGCAGTCCTACTCAGAAGCGTCTGACAAAATTCTAAACTCGCCTGTTTCAAGAGCGCGTGATGAGGCATTCCAGAAACGCCGGCAAAAGAAACGTCTCAGTGACATTCTACAACCCTCTAATCAGGATGTGCCTGAGTTACGTATAGAGCGGCAGCGCATAGAAGCCGAAGGGTATTTCAATGCTGATAATCTTGAAGATGCGAGACGACGAGTAACCTCTTCCATTGTGCAAAGGCAGGGGCAGTCTGAATTTCGCCGTAAGCTGCTTACCGCTTATGGCAGTAAATGTTCCATCACAGATTGCAATGTAGAAGCTGCTATTGAAGCAGCGCATATTATCCCCTATTTAGGAACGGCAACCAACCATCCTACAAATGGGCTACCGCTCAGAGCCGATATACATACCTTGTTTGATTTGCACTTATTATCAATACGACCAGACACCTATGAAGTTGTGCTTGCTCCTGAACTGTTGGAATCCTGTTACCGAGAGTTTGCCGGACGCAAGCTAACTTTGCCGGAAAATGAGCGGACATTTCCAGATCAGGCAGCCTTGACCCAGCACTATAAATTGTTTCTACAAAAGCGAGAGATCGGTAGCCAACAGACGATGTAGCAATTCATCTAAGGCAAATAGATTACTGCAAAACTGCAACCTGCTGCTTTCCGTTAGGAAGCCCGTGTGAAGACGAGTTTGAAAGTTTGCGGACGTTGCGGCGAACTAATCATCAGGGTAATTGTCATGGTCTTGCCGTCTGCCGAGAGTTCGCGTTTTTCGGTAGTCTCTATATAAAGATTTTCGCCGTTACGCATAGTAATCGCTGTCGAAGAACGCGATACCAATTTTGTACCTTCCCATTTGGTCTTTGATTTTACTTGAGCGCTGCCCAATAATCCCGGATTGGTTTCGCCGCGCCCGTCGGTGTAATAGGTATAATTCTGTGCGATGTTCTGCCCGTTGGCGTCAATGTGTCTGACCATCTTCCATTCCGGCTCTTTATAGGTGACGCTCATGGACATCGAAGCATTGGCGAGATTGCCGCGAGCGAATTGCCCTAAATCGCTTTTGGATTTATCGAGCGTCCAGTTGCCGCTAAAGTCGGGTTTCGCTTTATCGTCTGCGGCATTGGCAAAGACGATACCGGAAAGCAGCACAAACAAAAGTAGAGTCTTTTTCATAGGCGCTATTTTGGCGACCAATGGATTGTGTAGTCAAGGGAAGTCGAAAAAGAGCTACAGATTACGCCGACTTAACCCAGATTCTTTCGCCACACAGAATGAATCTCTATCTATAATTCGGTCTCTTTACTTAATGTGTCGGTCTTCGGTTCTCTTTTCATTGATTCGCGCCAACGGTCAAAGCGTTCTTTGAAAGGGCGAATCCAAGGGTGATCAAAACCAACCATCGCCGCGCCCGCCAACATCAACGGAATGCCCGGAATGATCGGCAAGAAACACCCCAGAATGCCAATTAAAATCAGCCCAAATCCCGCAATCACTTTGAGTTTCTGCATGACTTTCTTCAAATCGTAATCCTCAGTACAAATTGTACAGTCATTATCTTATACAGCAACTCTAATTCCATTGCGAGCCATTGCTTCCAATCTTTCAATCCGCGCTTCGGTCGCCGGATGGGTGCTGAAAAGTTTCAACATCCCGCCGCCCGAAAACGGATTGATAATAAACAGATGCGCGGTTGCCGGAGTTCCCGCCTGCATCGGCGCTTGCTGGCTCCAGCTTTCAATCTTTCTCAAGGCGCTCGCCAGCGCCAACGGATTGCCGCATAGCTTCGCGCCGCTTTCGTCGGCAATAAATTCACGCGAACGGGAAATCGCCATCTGAATCATCGAAGCGGCTATCGGCGCAACGATGATGCCGACAAGCCCGCCGATGAGGCTGCCGCCGCCTTCCTCTTCATCGTCAGACGACCCCAAAAAGGAATTCCACATCGCCATATTCGCCAACATACCGAGCGCCCCGGCAATCGTCGCTGAAACGGTCATAATCAGCGTATCGCGGTTCTTGACGTGACCAAGTTCGTGAGCAATTACGCCCTTCAACTCTTCCCGATTCAACAATCGCATCAAGCCAACCGTCACCGCTACCGCCGCATTTTGCGGATTGCGCCCCGTCGCAAACGCATTCGGCGTTTCTTCGGGAATGATGTAAACCTTCGGCATCGGCATTTCGCCTCGTGCCGCCAGTTCGCGGACGATGCCGTACACTTCCGGCGCATCCCGTTCGGTTACAGGTTGCGCTCCGTACATTCGCAGCACTATCTTGTCCGACCACCAGTACGAGGCAAAATTCATCACTCCGGCGAATACCAGAGCAATCAGCAAGCCGGTCTGTCCGCCTAACGCCTGCCCGACGAAGAGCAGCAGAAAGGTCAGCACGGCTAAGAAAAGTAGCGTTTTTGTTCTATTCATACTCTAGTCTCCCTCCTTAAAAGCGCCTCACAATCGCTTCAGGAACTAATGAGCCGTTTATTAGATGCTCGCCAACCTGCCCACGTCACCTCAAAATACAAAAGACCTTTCGCAGCCGTGCCGCGAAAGGTCTCGATCCGTAAGGCTTTCATTTGCCTTCGCTGATGAGCCGGATTGTCTGGGCATCAAACAATCGTCTTGACGACTACATCAGAACTTGGAAGTGATCTACTCCCCTATTCAATTGTGAAAATAAATCCTAGCAGAACCCTGAAACGAAAGTCAATAGGCGCGAAATTACCGAAATGTAAATTCTCTATCTTCTCGAAACAAGCAGTTTAACCGGCAGCATCGGTAAGGGTATCGCCAATCTGCAAATGTGCGCCGTTGAGGAAATCGCGGGCGGGCATCCGGCGCTTGCCTTCCGGTTGTACTTCAATAATCTGTAAGCGTGTGTGATTAGCGCAAGCAACGGTGACGCCGCTTTTATCAATCGCCAGTATGGTTGTCGGTTGTGCGTCGGTTTCTGCTGTTGAAGCAATCGCTTTGGCTTGCCAGATTATCAAGCGTCCGCCGCGAAAGATGGTGTACGCGGCGGGCCACGGTTGGAAGGCGCGTACCCGATTGGCTAGCTCTCGTGCTTCTTTTTGCCAATCCAGCAAACCGTCTTCGCGTTTCATTATCGGCGCATAAGTCGCTTCCCTGTCATTCTGCGGCTCGGCAAGCAATTCTCCGCTTGCAATGCGGGGCAGCGTCTCTGAAAGCAGGTCTGCGCCGATTTGCGACAGCCTGACAGTCAATTCGGCAGCGGTTTCATCCTCACCAATCAGCGTGGCGCGTTTGGCAAACATTCCGCCGGTATCCATTCCGGCATCCATCTGCATAATCGTCACGCCGGTTTCCGTTTCGCCGTTGGCAATTGCCCAGTTGATTGGCGCTGCGCCGCGATACTTCGGCAGCAGCGAGGCATGGACATTGATGCAGCCGAGTCTGGGAATTTGTAGTAGTCGTTCGGGAAGAATCTTGCCGTAAGCTGCCACGATACAGGCGTCGGGCTGTAGAGTCGTAAAAGTCGAAAAGACCTCTTCGTTGGTCTTGATTTTCGCGGGTTGATGAACCGGAATGCCGTGTTCAAGAGCGAAAGTTTTAACCGGCGGCGCGTGTAGCTCTTTGTGCCGCCCTACAGGTTTATCGGGTTGCGTAAAGACAGCAGCAATTTCATGCCCGTCGCTGAGAAGTCGAGCCAGCGAGGGGACAGCAAATTCCGGCGTTCCCATGAAGATGAGTTTCATACATCAATAGATAAACTCATGCCGCGACTTTTTCAATGCGGCAAAGGTTGCCGAAACTGCAAGTCCGCCTCGCTGCCCGTCAACTTACGCCTGTTCCATCAGCACATTTGCCGGACGCTCTTGAGCGATTTTCAAAATCATTCCGGGCTTTTGAATGTTAATATCAATCTCTTTCTTGCGGCTGAACATTCCGCCAAAATACAGCACGGCAACGACCAGCAAGACAATGATTAACGTCACCAAAGCCCACATTGCTCCACTTGCGCCACTATCATCTGCCATGTCCATTCTCCTTGTTAATAGTCTTTACTTTGCCAATCAAACCTTCTTTCAATTACCAGCCACTGTTTGATGGCAGCCGATGAGGTGGCAAAGTTTGTGTCAAATCATAAGCAGTTGCCGAAGTATAAGAATGACAGAAGTTACAACATTTACGGAAAACCGCCTGCAAAGCCTCTTCGTATAACCGTAATGCAATACTGTATGCCAATCATACAGCAGGAACCGCGAAGCCCCTCACTTCGTTGATAAAAAGACGAGCAGTTGCATTGCCTTGTCTGCGGCTCTTATAATCTGATTTTAACTTTGTGGTCGAAAGGTCAGACTTTATGCTTCAACTCAACGGCATCATGCCGCCGCTTACTACTCCCTTCGATGCGGCGGGCAATCTGGCTCTCGCGCTTCTCTCCGATAATGTCGAACGCTATAACGAAACGGGACTAGCGGGTTATGTCGCTCTTGGTTCAAACGGCGAAGCCGTGCATCTCTCCGCCGATGAGCGCGTCTATGTGATTAACACCATTAAACGCGCTGCCACCGAAAATCATAAAATCATTGCCGGCATTAACGAACTCTCGACCCATGCGGCGATTGAAGCGACGCAACGCGCTGCCGACGCCGGCGCAGATGTCGTCTTAGTCGTCACGCCTTATTTCTACAAAGGCGCGATGACGCAAACCGTTCTTGCCGCGCATTTCAATCGCGTGTCCGATGCTTCGCCGCTCCCCGTACTGCTCTATAATGTACCGCAAAATACCGGCGTGGTACTTGACCCGGCGACCATTGCGGCGCTTGCGGCGCACGAAAATATCATCGGCTTAAAAGACAGTTCCGGCAATATGGCGGCGATGGCAGAAACCTTACGGCTTGTCCCTGCCGATTTCAATGTCTTTGTCGGCAATGGCGCAATTCTTTATCCATCGCTGATGATGGGCGCGAAAGGCGCAGTTCTGGCGGTTGCCTGTGCCGCGCCGCGTGCCTGTGTGGAGCTATTTGATGCCGTGCAGCAAGACGACTATGCGAAAGCCTGTGATTTGCAAAATCGCCTCGCGCCACTCTCGAATATCGTTACCGCCGGTCTTGGCGTTACCGGATTGAAAGCGGCGCTCGATTTGGCGGGTTATGCTGGCGGTTCGCCGTGTGCGCCATTGCTTCCGGCAAATGATAGTGAGCGCGAAAAAGTCAAAACCGTTATGCAGAACAGCGGGCTGTTTGCTGCTTTTGCCTAGACGCGAAGGAATAAAAAGTTCACATCACGCAATTCACAACTCCAGCCGAGTTTGGTTAGAAAAGGAGTCCGATGAACGATTTAGCACAAGACCCCGACTGTAAAAGTCTCGAATCCGCAGCGCACCGCGTCAACGACGCTCTCCGATTCACGGAAATTCCGCGAACCTCAAACCTCTTTACCGATTTTCTCTACGATTATGCGAAAGTCGCCCGTTTTTATGCAGACTTCGGGCGCACCGTTTCGCCGCTTGCCGAACACGCCCGCAAGGTTGCCGCACAATCCTTTGAGCGTGACCGTGTTGCCGATGCCCTGGTCAGAATCAATCGTCACGCCGGTTCTGCGGAACTCACCTTCAAACATATTGAACTGTTGCGGCAGCCTGATTCTGTCGCCGTCGTCACCGGGCAACAGGCAGGCTTATTTACAGGTCCGCTTTACACCATTCATAAAGCCCTGACGGTAATCAAACTCGCCGCCTGTATGCGTGAGCAAGGCGTCAACGCGGTGCCGGTCTTCTGGATTGCCAGCGAAGACCACGACTTTGAGGAAGTGAAATGGACGCGACTGGTTGACCTTGAAGGACAGGTACAGACCGTGCGCTATGAACCGCAAGAACGCACCCCCGATATTCCCGTCGGCAGAGTCGTTCTTGATGCCGGAATCGAGCAAGCGATAGATGAATTTTTGAGCTTCTTGCCGCCTTCGGAATTTCTGCCCGAATTTACCGCCGATTTGCGCGACAGTTACACCGCCGGCACAGGTTTCGCTATCGCCTTCTCGAAACTATTGGCGCGTATCTTCAAAGATTACGGCGTTATCTTACTTGACCCCGCCGACGAAGGTTTGAAACAGGTTGCCGCGCCGCTCTATGCCAGAGCCATTGAAAAGACCGAAGAGATTGCCGCCGCGCTTGTCGAACGCAGCGCCGCACTTGTTGAGGCGGGCTATCACGCACAGGTCAATACCTCAGAAGAGATGGTGCCGCTCTTTATTATTGATAATGACCGACGAACCGCCATGACACATCGGGATGGCAAGTTTTTTGTTAAGGGTTCCGATAAATCATTCGATAAAGAAGAACTCGCCGAGCTTGCTGCCCGTTGTCCCAATTGTTTCAGTCCGAATGTGACGCTGCGCCCGATTGTGCAGGATTGGCTGTTGCCGACTGCCGCCTACATCGGCGGACCCGCTGAGATTGCTTACTTCGCGCAACTTCGCGCCGTCTATGAAGTATTGGAACGACAAGAGCCATGCGTTCTGCCGCGAGCCAGTTTCACCATTGTTGAAGGTCGCCACCAAAAGACGTTGGAAAAATACGGCTTGCAACTCTCAGACTTCTTCGATGGGCTGCATCCGGCAATAACCAAACTTGTCGAAGAGAGCCTAGACCGCACCACCGCACAGGCATTTGCCGATACAGAACAGATGTTCACGGCGCAACTGGAAAAACTCGAAGCCGCTCTACGCAATGCCGACCCGACGCTTGCCGATGCTTTGAATAAAGCGCGTGAAAAGGTCTTGTACCAGATTGAGCATTTGAAGACCCGATTTATTCACGCCAGCGTCCGCCGTGAAGATACCGCTTATCGGCAGGTCGAACGCGCCTTCAATACCCTGATGCCGCATAAGAATTTTCAGGAGCGCGAAGTCAACGTCTTCTATTTTCTGGCGCGGTATGGGCGTAGTCTGATTGATGAACTATACCAAGCCGCAGATGTTGGTTTTTCCAATCATCGCTTGATTTATGCCGGGGGCGTCGCTTCACAGGTCGTCAACGCTCACTAATATCTGCTTGATTGAGGAGCAAGCTACTATGAAACAAATCTTCATCGCTTTTGCGTTTGTAACCGTGTTGTCGGCATCTGCCTTCGGACAAAGCCCCGCGCCTAAACCTGCGCCCGCGCCTGAACCCAGTTTGAAACCGAAAGAGTACATCGAAGAACCAGCGCCGGCAGCCGTGAAAGCCGAGCCGAAACCTTCTCCTAAAATCAAGCCGCGAGGCGTGTCCGAACGCTTGAAAAAACTTGAAGAAGACTGGGGCGCGGCGTTGGTCAAAGGCGACGCGGCAGCGTTGCAGAAGATACTTGCCGACGATTACTACATCATCGAACCGGAAGGCGGCGTCAGCAATAAAGTCAAGACGCTCAGTGAGGTCAAATCGGGGAAATTCAAACTTGAGTCTATCAAGTTTGAAGACCTCAAGGTGCGCGTCTATGGCAGCACCGCAATCGTCACCGGCGGCGAAACCGTCAAAATCAAAGACGGCGAGCGCGAAGTTGTAGGCACTTATCGGTTTGCCGATGTCTTCGTATTACGCGGCGGACGCTGGCAAGCCGTCCATTCGCAGCTTACTGCTTCAAAAGAGATTGGCTTCGTTACCCTCACCAGAGCCGATGGTACAAGAGAGGTGACAACGCCGACCGGCTTGAAATTTATTGATATGGTCGAAGGCAAAGGCGCAAGCCCGCGCCCCGGGCAGACCGTAACGGTGCATTACACCGGCACACTGACGAATGGCGAAAAGTTCGATAGTTCGGTAGACAGCAATAAGCCGCTTATTTTTCCCATTGGCGTTGGGCGCGTCATCAAAGGTTGGGATGAAGGCATAATGACCATGAAGATTGGCGGTAAGCGCCGCCTGATTATCCCGGCAACTCTCGGCTACGGCGCACGCGGCGCGGGTAACGGCGTGATTCCACCAAATGCGACGCTCATCTTCGAGGTTGAATTACTCGGCGTGAAGTAGAGGCGTTAAACGGTCGCATTGTCCACTGTCCCTTGTAAATTGTCCATTGCCGAACAGAGAAAACCGTAACGACAATGAACAATGGACAAGGTGCAATGGACAATGAATTGTTAGTGAAAGAATATATCCATGCACGACTTGAAAAAACTTATCTCTTATAAAGCAGACCTGTTCACCGAATCGGTCATCCGCGAAATGACCCGGCAGGCGAATCTCTACGGCGCAATCAATTTGTCGCAAGGCTTCCCCGATTTTGCCGCCCCCGAAGAGATTAAACGCGCCGCCTGTGATGCCATCAATGCCGACATCAATCAATACGCCATCACTTGGGGCGCAAAGAATTTTCGCAATGCCATTGCTGAAAAATCCGCCTGGTATTTGGGGCTTGACGTAGACCCGGAGCGTGACATCACCGTAACTTGCGGCTCAACGGAAGCGATGATGGCGGCGATGATGGCGATTACCAACCCCGAAGATGAAGTCGTCGTCTTTGAACCGTTCTATGAAAACTACGGACCCGATGCCATTCTGTCCGGCGCAACGCCGCGCTTTGTGACGCTGCACACACCCGATTGGTCTTTCAATGAAGAAGAATTGGCGACGGCGTTCAACAACAAAACCAAGGCGATCATTATCAACACGCCCAACAACCCGACGGGAAAGGTCTTTACTCGTGCCGAACTCGAATTTATCGCCCGACTCTGCCAACAGTGGAACGTCATCGCCATCACCGATGAAATCTATGAGCATATTCTCTTCAACGGCAAAGAGCATATTCCGATGGCGACGATTGACGGTATGAAAGAGCGCACTATCACAATTAACGGGCTATCAAAGACCTACAGCGTTACCGGCTGGCGTGTCGGTTATGCCATTGCGCCGCCGGAAATCACCCAGGCAATCCGCAAAGTCCATGACTTCCTGACCGTCGGCGCGGCGGCTCCGCTACAAGAAGCGGGCGCTCTGGCTCTCAGACTGCCGCCGGACTATTACGACAAATTGCAGGCAATGTACACTGAGAAACGCGAACGTCTGCTCGGCGTTTTGAAACAGGTCGGCTTTACCTGTTACGACCCGGACGGAGCCTATTACGTGATGACCGACATCAGCGCCTTTGGCTATGACGATGATCTGGCATTTGCAAAATTCTTAGTGAAAGAGATTGGCGTTGCGGTTGTGCCGGGCAGTAGTTTCTACCACGACCCGAAACTCGGCAGCCATCAGGTGCGCTTCACCTTTTGCAAAAAACCGGAAACCCTCAGCGCCGGAGAGGAACGCTTGCACAAGTTAAAAGCCTTTATCAAATAATAAACTTGCTCAGATGAGCGATTGTTAAAGCGCGAACTGATTACCGCTTCTCAAGCGATGAAGATGCATTATTGCCAATAAATGCAGGATGCTCGTTGAGCGCGATCAGGGCGCGGCGCAAATTGATAAGCGGCGAGCGGTTGAGTTGGAGCAGCAGAACCGTAGCACGTCCGGCGGGTCTTAAACCGATGATGTGCAATCCGTCTTCGCTCCACGCGAAATGTTCTTGGCGGTTTTGTTGGCGAGGGTGAAAGAGCGATGGTTGAGTATTCGTGCCGGAGTCAATTGCTGAGGTTTTCGCAGCTTTGTAATTGTTGCACCTCTGACAGGCGAGGGCAAGATTATCGCTTACGGTCAACCCGCCCTTGCTGCGCGGCTGGAGGTGTTCAATTGAAAAGCGTTCCGGCGCAAAATCTTCAGGGCTTTGGCAATACTCGCAACGTCCGCCCGCCCGTGCGGTAACCAGCCGCCGTTTTGGCATTGACAGTCTCAGCCACGCCGCTTCGTTCCTTGATTGAGCGCCGCTAAGGCTTGCTGACGTGAGATGCCATGTTGCTTAACCAATTGCGCGACAGCTTCCAGTCGGGCAACCGTAGCCCTTTCGCTTTGTTCCGCAAGGGCAGCAAGTTCGGCGCGTTCACTGTCGCTGATGGTTTCGGCTTCGAGTTTGCGTGACAGCGCCCGCAAACGCAAGCGCAACGGCTCAGGAAAGCTCTGCTCCAGTCGTTGGCGCATCTCCGTCACGGTAGCCTTGCTGTCCGGCGGCGCATTCTCCGCCGCCAAGGCTTCGGCAAATGCCAGTAAACGGCTGTATTGCTGCATGGTCAATTGGCTCAGGACATTTTCCAATTTTTGCGCCGGTAGCATACCGATTACCTCACTTCGTTCATCTTACCGCGAACCACAGACAATGCAAAGCAGATAGTTGACAGCCCCAGCGATTCTTTGCGCCTTGTCGGTCAATGGGTTTACCATTTCCGTCAATCGCCCGGTAAATTTTCGCGGAATAGCTTTTGTCCGGCAAGCGAGGTATAAAAAGCATAAGTCACAACGGCAATGCCGATGAGAATGACCAGATTGCTTGACTGGGCGTACCACGCCGAAAAACCGAGCGCCGACGGGAAGATAAAGAAGAGCAATCGGAAGAACTGCGTCGCTATGGTTGCCAGCAGCCCAAAGCGCATCAGCACAAAGATAAACAATAGCGTATTGATTAGGATAAACGGCAATCGGCTGAGATTGAAGTTGCCGCCCTCTAACGCCGCGAGCAGAATAAAAAACAACACCAGCAGAATCGTTGCCAAACGCTCGCGTTTGAAAATCAGGCTTAATAAGACAAAGAAAAAGAGCGTTCCCAAAGGGTTCAGAATACTAACCCCCGTCATCAAAAGAGTCTTTGCAGTTCGCATAATTCGTGAAAGACGAGGTTCTTACCGGCTCGATTCCGCCGCCCCAGCCTTTTTTCGTTGTCTCCTGTTTTTTGCTTGCAAATCGGTGCATTTATGGTACTATATTGATGTATATTTATTTCTATTTTAGTACCATAAGGAGATTCACTATGTTTACCCCCTTGAATCAATTCAGCAACCCTCAACCGGCATCGCAACGCCAACCTCTTGAAGCGTCCTTGGCGGCGCTGTTTCGCCTCCAACGGCCCCCTGATGATGGCGAGTATGTTTCGGTGCGCCACTTTCTCGACACCGACTTTCCGCAAGCCGAAGAAATTCTCTGCGGGCTGCATCGCGGCGAAGTTGCCGCCCTCGTCGCTGACGATGCCCGCGCCAAAACCACCTTGCTCTTAAATCTCGGCTTGGCGTTGGCGGGCAGACACGCTGCCCCTTTTACCCCCGCTGCCGAAATGACCCGCGGCGTCCTCTATCTGAGTGGCGATGCCGCGCCCTGTCGTCTGCAACAGCAACTCAACACCATGTTGCACCACACCGACAATGCTGAAGTTGTCGAGCAAAACCTCGCTCCCCTGCTCAATTATCGCGTCAACGGCGAACGCCTCGACCTCACCAACGAGAGCCATTGGCAAGCCTTGCGTGAACGCTTCTACGAACGCCATGCCGATGTCATCATTGTGGACGGCGTGAAAGTGATTACGCCGCCGGGGAAAAGCCAGAAAGCCGCCAAACAACAAGTCATGAAACAATGGCAGGACTTAGCCGAGGAGTTGCATTGTGTGGTCATCGTCACGCAGACCACCGGCAAGGCAAATCGCCTGCGGCAAACCGCCATCGCCAATCTGTCTGACCAGGTAGATACGATTTACCAGTTGTCGAGCGATGCGAGACACGGCAGCGATTACCGCTTGCTGAGTTGTGAGCAGAGTCGCTGGGACGTACCGGAAGCAATGAATCTGCGACTTGAGGAAGCCGAACAGTGGTACCACCTGATCCCGCCAGAGGAAGCGGCGGCAGCAAAGGACGAGTTACCGACAATCATAGAGGTAGTGGAGTTTCTGGGCGACGGCTGGCAGGAGATTGACGCCATCACCCGGCATTTTGAAGGGCGGGCAAACTCGCAACAGGTAGCCAAGCTGATTAAAGAAGCCTGCTTGTACGGTTGGATCATGCGGCAGGGGCGAACGCTGCCGTGGCAGTTGGCGAAACGCGGCAAAGAAGCCTTCGCCGAAAGAAAAGCGGCTGAGACAGAAGCGGCAGCGAAGAAAAATGGCAGCGATACGAATCTCGCAGCAGCCTCGGAAAGGGAAAATGGCAGCGATAGAAATACCCTCGAAGGGAAAAATGGCGCTGATGTAGAGAGCAGTATGGTTCACTGTACCAAAGAGATATAGAAAAATGGCAGCGATGCGGTTCATCGTGCAGCGCGACAGCAACCGTCAACTACCGTTCAGACTGCGGGGGCAACCTCTAGGCAGCGATTTGTCTTGATTGCGTCAACGGCTGAAAGATGGCGGCTGTGTACATCCGCGAGGGCGAATTTGTAAAATGCCGATTGCATTAGTTGAGCGATTCGGCGTAGATTTCCTCCGCCTCTCGAAGTCTATTGCTGATTGCCGGTTGTCATGTGGAATCGGGATGCGGAGTTGTGCCGCGTCAGTGTCACCAATCAGCCTGAAGGTTCTGTACCATTCATCCTTGCAAGGAGAAGCGAGTCATGTTGAGCCTCACCCGCATCAGCCATCGCCTATTGGCTTTCGCTGCATTTCTATTGTTGCTGGCAAGCAATCAAATCAGCTTCAGTCAAACAACTGCAACAAAGCCCGAAGCCCGCAAACTCGAATTAGGCAAGCCGATTGAAAGAGAATTGAAAGGCGGTGAATCGCACACTTACGAAATCACCCTCATAGCGAATCAATTTTTGAATGCCGTAGTTGAGCAGAAAGGCATTGATGTCGTGGTGCAGGTCATTGCCCCTGATGGCAAGCAGATATTGGAAGTAGACAGCCCCAACGGAGACAAAGGCGATGAACCTGTCACACTCATAACTGAAATGACAGGCGTTTTTAAAGTGAATGTGCAGTCGCTCGAAAAAAAAGTACCTGTCGGCAAATACGAGATTCGCATTAAGGAGCTTCGAGCGGCTACTGACACAGACCACGTTTTGATAACGCAGAACCGCGCTTTGCAGGAAGCCACAAAATTAACCAGTGAAGCTAGGGGACTGAGAGTAAAAGGCAACTATGATGAGGCGTTGCTACTATCCAAGCGTGCTTTAGCAATCCGTGAGAAGGCATTAGGTAGAGAGAATCCCGATATTGTGGAATCGCTCAACGATCTGGCTGGGCTATATAATACAAAAGGCGACTATATTAACACGGAGCCGCTTTTGATCCGTGCTTTAGCAGTTAATGAAAAAGTCTTCGGCACAGAGCATTCCAAGACTGCCGATGCACTCAGTAACCTCGCTGCATTATACGGAAATAAAGGTGATTTTGCGAAAGCGGAGCCGCTCTTCCTTCGCGCTTTAGCAATTAATGAAAAGGTGTTTGGTAAGGAACATCGCAATACTGCCTCAACGCTTCATAGCCTCGCTGGGCTGTATACAGCAAAAGGAGACTATGCGAAAGCCGAGCCGCTTTTGACTCACGCTTTATCAATCCGTGAGAAATCATTAGGCAGCGAGCATCGCTTGACTGCCTCTACACTTCACAGCCTCGCTGGCGTGTACGACTCAAAAGGCGATTTTGCAAAAGCCGAACCGCTTTATATTCGTGCTTTGGAAACCCGTGAGAAGATACTCGGTGCAGAGCATCCCCTGACTGCCAACATATTCAATAATCTTGCTAGACTGAATACAGCAAAAAGCAACTATGCGAAAGCAATAGAATTGCAAACCCGATGCAATGAGATACAGGAGCGCGACCATATTCGTAATCTCGCTTCCGGCTCGGAACGCCAGAAACTTCTGTATTTGACCAAATCAGACAATGAATATAATTTCACGATTTCGCTACATATCAATTTCGCCCCGAAGAATCCTGATGCTTTGCGCCTCGCTGCACCTGCTGTACTGCGCTTTAAAGGGCGTGCTTTTGATGCCATGAACGATGCGGTCGCGGTGCTTAGGCATCGTGCTTCTGCTGATGATCTGAAACTGCTTGACCAACTCACTAGCCTACGCGCACAGCTTTCCGTTTTGACTTTGCGCGGTCCCGGCAGAGAAGGCAGCGAAAAGTATAAAGCCAATCTTAAGGCTCTTGCTGATGAAGCCGAAAAGCTGGAATCACAAATCAGCCAACGCAGCCTTGAATTTCGCGCTCAACTTATGTCTATCAATTTAGAGAATGTGCAACAGGCGATTCCGACGAATACCGCTTTGGTTGAGTTTGCCGCTTATCGTCCATTCAATCCGAAAGAACCAGATAAAAAGAAACAATATGGCGAGCCGCGTTATGTGGCTTATGTGCTTCGCAAAAATGGCGGTATCTCCCATGTCGAACTTGGCGACGTGGCGACGATTGATGAACAGATTGCCGCGTATCGCCAAAAGATTGATGAGTTTCGCGTTGCTTATGGCAAAAAAGATTCGCGCCGGAAAAGCAGGACGATTCGCGCTAATCGCTTTGCCGTCAGGCGGCTTGCCCGTTCAGTGGATAAACTCGTTATGCAGCCGGTTCGTCGCCTTCTTGGTTCCACTCGGCGCGTCTTTCTTTCGCCCGACGGCAATCTCAACCTTTTGCCTTTTGCTGCGCTGATTGATGAACGCGGTGAATATCTCGTCAAAAACTATCACTTCACCTATCTGACTTCGGGGCGCGATTTGCTGCGACTGCAAACCAAAGCGCCGGGGAAAGCCGCAAAAATGGTCATCGCCAATCCTGATTTCGGCAAAGAAGCTACAGCCAGCAACGATGCGCCGACTACCGGAATGCTCGATAGATTTCTCTTTCCGAGTCTGCCTGCTACCAAAGACGAAGCCGCCGCCTTGCACCGCCTTTTTCCTGAAGCAACAGTAATGACCGCGCAGCAAGCCACTGAATCGGCATTGAAAGCGGCAGACCGCCCCGCCCTTTTGCACATCGCCACGCACGGCTTTTTCCTCAATGATGAAATGATGCTGGAGATTGAAAGTGACGGCAACACTGCCAGAGGCGTACTGCGTCGCAAACTGCAAAATAATGACGCGGAAAAGGAACTGGTCAACCCGTTAATGCGTTCGGGGCTGGCGCTCATGGGAGCAAATGCCCGCAGTGGCGGCAATGGTGAAGATGGCATTCTGACCGCTTCAGAAGCTGCCGGGTTGGATTTATGGGGAACAAAGTTAGTGGTGTTGTCAGCGTGCGAAACCGGCTTGGGCAAAGTGGTCAGTGGCGATGGCGTTTATGGACTGCGGCGGGCGTTGGTCTTAGCCGGCAGCGAAGCTCAGATGATGAGTTTGTGGCCCGTTGACGATGAAGGGACACGGGAGTTGATGATTGGCTATTACAAACGCCTGAAAGCGGGAGCCGGACGCAGCGCCGCCTTGCGCCAAACACAACTTCGACTACTCACCAATCCGCAGTTGAATCACCCGTACTTCTGGGCGAGTTTTCTGCAATCGGGCGAATGGGCGAACCTCGACGGCAAACGCGAAGAAAAGTAAAAAGGCAAAAGGTAAAAGTAAACACCAAACTTACGGAGCGGGCGTTAGAGTACAAGCTTCAGCTTGGTCGTAGCTTGGCGAGCAAATCCAATCAAAGTTGTCCGCAGCTTTGCCTATGATCGTTATGATGGCTTTGCAATGCCGCTTACGACCAAGCTGATGGCGTTTGAAAAAAACGAACCATGCGCCTCCGCCGCCCTGCAAGGGCGGGAAAGGACAGTGTGCCGAACTTTCTGTAAATTCGCCAGTCCCTCATTGATTGCAAAGGGCTTAGCTACATTTTTACAGAAAAAGTGATGCACTATCCGGGAAAGCCAGGGTTTTGCCCGTTTCCGGTGGTTACTCCACCGGCTAATCTTCTGTGCGCCTCCGGCGCAGAAGGTTGGTTCACGATTTATTCAAATACCATTGACTGGAGAAGGAGTCAGGAAAGCGCTTTAGCCAAAACATTCGGCTAAAGCCGGTTACGAAGGCGCTTGTATCCACTAGCTAAAGCGAGTGGCAATTCACGAAAGCCAGTGGCAAGTCAGCTACAGCAAGAGGCAAATCAGTAAAACAACTAAAATGACAAAGCGCTGGCATTCTTTTCATTCTCAATTGATGAATTGACCACAACGCGCCCGACTCGCTAGACTCAACAGACTCCCTATCTGTATAGTAACGGCATCAATCTGAGAATTTTCGCCGGTTCCGGTTTTGTACCGGAGGGGCTGGCGGTTGCCTGTCACCTGTTCTACAGGCTACAATCGCGCCCTCTCAGTTTCGGTGATGATTCTAATCTTTCTCAGTTCAGGCTAAACGTATGATGTATTGTGATAAATGCAACGCTGAATTTCCTGATGGCATGACCTACTGCAAATGGTGTGGCGGTTCGCTCAGAGCAAAAGCAGTGGCGACAACCCAACTTCGCAAATGCTATGCCTGTGCTTCGCCCATTCAATCGAGATGGGAATTTTGTAATGTCTGTGGCGCACGGCAAACGCCCATCACTCAGGAACCCATCAGCATCAGCCCGCTGTGTATGCGTTGCGGCGCGGTCGTGCCTCCCGGGGTTTCCAACTGTCTGCGCTGCGGCGAACGCTTCACCGCCGAACGTCGTCCAAGCCCGCCGCCGGGTAATGTGCCTGCGCCGTCTACTGTGGTAGCGCGGTGCGCCGCCTGTGGCGATGCGCTGGAAAAAGGCGCAATCTATTGTAAGACCTGCGGCAATCCGGTTGCCGGTGGCACGATTGGCTTTCAATCGCCCGTCGCGCCGCCACCGCCACAGCCGCGCCAACCGACGCCGCCGCAAGGCAGCCCAAACCCGGATGCGACGATGGATTTCAGCGCCCTGCGGCAACCGCCTCAGGCACAACCGCCGCAGCCGCCGATTCCGCCACCGCCGGTGAGCCACCCCGACGACGCCGCAACTATGGACTTCAGCGCCATGCGACCCGCGCCGCCCGCTAGTCAACCGCCGCAACCGCCGCCGCCGGATTATGCGAAGACCGAAAACATCCAAAGTCCGCCAGCGCCGGATTATGATGCAACCGTTCCTTTTACGTCCGGGCGCTCACCTGATGAATCGTCCGGGCAGCAGCCGTTTGCATCCAAAGAGCCGCCGAAATCGAGTTCTCTGGAAACTCGCGTCGAACGACCAAGTTTACAAAACATGACGCCGCCGCCCAATCTGCCAACCATGCCGGTTTGGGATGCCCCTGCCACATCGCTGAAAGATTCGCAGCCGTCGAGTGACGCGGCAACGACAGACCTCAGAGAGACCTCAGCGCCGCCCTTTACGCCGCCACCGGCTCCACCCGCGCCGCCGAATGCGCCGCCCGATATCAGCACGATTCAAATCGGTAGCGGCGATTGGCTCGCCGGCGGCTTCGCCAGTGACCATCCGCCGGATGCGCCCGTCAATCAACCCCCGGCGATGGAGACGGTCTTTGACAACAACCCCGATACCATCATCAATCGCAGCGATAAGCAGACGCCGGCACGCACCGCCGAATGGCAGCAATCGCCAACCGTTGAAGCGCCGCGCTATGAGCCGCCGGTCACGCAGACCCATAGCGGCGAGACGGCGTCGCCGTTTCAACGCAGCGCCACGCCGCCATCCGGGCAATCCGTACCACCTCAACCCATGCCGCCGCCCTTATTCCCGACAACCACAGAGACGCAGAAGCGCGGCGGCTTGCCGATTATCCCAATAGCGGCGGCGATTGTCGGGCTTGGCATCGTGGCATTTCTGGTCTATTGGTTCGCGCTCAGAGCCAAACCGACCACTCCCAATGCCAACGTCACCAACGCCAATACCAGCGTTGCCAACTCGAA
>Ga0187894_10001299_pt1 | contig 32328 bp, 24 predicted proteins | sample GBC1701081metaG_FD_136650 | JGI IMG/M metagenome (GOLD analysis project Ga0187894, IMG submission 136650) | White microbial mat communities from a lava cave in the Kipuka Kanohina Cave System on the Island of Hawaii, USA - GBC170108-1 metaG ...
ACTCCTCGACCAGTGAGCTATTACGCACTCTTTAAATGGTGGCTGCTTCTAAGCCAACATCCTGGCTGTCAACGCAGTTCGACTTCCTTTACAAACTTAGCGCTGTTCAGGGACCTTAGCCGGCGGTCAGGACTGTTCTCCTTTTGACGACGGATATTGTCACTCGCCGTCTGACTCCCTGGCCTTGGCCCGTGGCATTCGGAGTTTGGTTGGCTCGGGTAGTCGGGTAGACCCCCAGAAGCCATCCAGTCGCTCTACCTCCACGGGCTGCCGCCAGAGGCTATACCTCAATATATTTCGGAGAGAACCAGCTATCTCCCAGTTTGATTACACTTTAAGTCCTCCCCACAGCTCATCCCATATCTTTTCAACGATAACGAGTTCGGACCTCCAGGCGGTGTTACCCGCCCTTCATCCTGGCCATGGGTAGATCACTGAGGTTTCGGGTCTACACCGTGCGACTGTTCGCCCATTTCGGACTCGCTTTCGCTCCGGGTCCGGGCCGTTGGCCCTTACCCTCGCCGCACGGAGTAACTCGCCGGGTCATTATGCAAAAGGCACGCCGTCACCCCGATTGCTCGGGGCTCCGACCGCTGTGTAGGCACTTGGTTTCAGGTACTCTTGCACTCCGTTCGCCACGGATCTTTTCATCGTTCAGTCGCCTTACTGATACGCTATCGGTCGTCAGATAGTACTTAGCCTTGGAGGGTGGACCCCCCATCTTCACGCCGGGTTCCACGAGCCCGACGCTACTCCATGGGCATCCCCCTTCGACGCGCTACAGGACTATCACCTTCTGCGGTCCGGCTTTCCAGCCGCTTCACACGTCTCCGGGTTCATCCGTCTTCGCTCGCCGCTACTGACGGAGTCGCGGTTGCTTTCCTTTCCTGCGGGTACTGAGATGTATCAGTTCCCCGCGTTCGCTTCTTACGAATATGCATTCATCGTAAGATGGCCCGCCGAAGCGGACCGGGTTGCCCCATTCAGAAATCCAAGGATCACAGCTCGGTTACCAGCTCCCCTTGGCTTATCGCAGGTTCCCACGTCTTTCATAGCCTTCTGACGCCAAGACATTCACCAAGTGCCCTTGTTCGCTTGATCGCACCGACCGAACGCCGCCGGAAGCGGCTCGCGCCGCCCCGTCGTCCGCCCGCCGGTGCCTGTTCACCAAGCGCACATCTGCCTTCAGGCACACGCATTCTCAACAAAACAAACAATCTTGATGCCGTCTTTGCCTTCTTCAGCCGTAGCCACGGAAACACACTCGCCCGCGGAGCGCTGAGCGCCCGCGGACGCCGCGACTACGGCGGCTTCGCATTCGTCTCCGGTTGCCAAAGAGAGCGCCGACGCGAACCTTTCGACGCGCGCCGTGCTCGTCGGGTCGGCCGGGCCGGCCCGATCGCTGCCCTGATTGCAGCGGGGGGGAGAGTTTACCCGTCCCCCCAATCTTGTCAACAATTCAAGCCATGTCCGCTTCCCGGGGCCCGCGCGTTCCGATCGATCGCACTGCGGACGCAAGCGGCCGGAAGTCGGGCGCCGCCCTCAAGTCGAGCGTGAGACACCGCTCAGAAGCCGAATCTGCTGGCCCGGCGACTTCGCGCAGAGGGTCAGAACCCACGATCCTTGGGGAGAGCAGGTGGATCGTTGGGGTTGCGCGGCGGCGGCTTGGGACGATCCCGGTCGCCTCCACCTCCATCGTCGACCGGGGGCGCCTGGGGTGCCCCAGCAGGCTCCGACGTTCCCGGCAGCCTGATGACTGCCGACTTGCTCTGCTCGAAGGAAGTCGCAAGGCGTCGATAGGCCTGCGTCTGCTCCGCCAGTCCGCCGGCGGGCCGGATCGCCACGCCGCCGTTCTCGTGAATGTAAACCTGCGTCCTGCCCGCCTCCGCGCCGACGACGGGCGCGGCGTCGAGGAAGAAGCCATCGATCACGACGCGTCGAGCGCGCTCGAGCGGTTGCTTGTCCGCGACGAGCCACCGACCCTCGTTGTCACGCTCGATGAGGAAGGTCTCCGCGTCAGGCGGCAGCTGAACGCTGGAGACAAGCGGGTCGCCCGCGACGACCTGGACATCGGCCCTGCGCCAGTAGCCGTAGAAGAACTCGTACAGCTCGACGCTCGCCCGCGATTCTCCGCCAAGGGGGCCCGAGCCTGCGGCCACCGCGCTGGCCACGAAGTACACGGTTTGCGGCTCGACATGGATCGGGGTCGACCACTCGGAGTCCTCGCTCGCGATCGCGGGGCGTTCGGCCGCCGCCCGATGCTCCTGCATCAGCCGGTCGGGCTGACCGAAGAACGGATTGGTGAGCCAGACGCGCGCCTTGTAGCGGTATGTCGCGTCCGGGCGAACCGTGATGTCGTGGGCCCAGAGCGTGACGTTGTTGGAATCCGGTTCGCCCAGAGACAGCAGCGGCTCGTTGAATTGGCCCGCGGGGCCGGCTTCGGCGCGCCGGCCGGCGTCGTTCACGCCGCGCTTGGCGAGTTCGTCAAGAATCTCCTTTTCGCGTGCCTTGCGGACTTCCAGCCGCTTGGTGAGCAGCTCTCGCGCCTTGGCCTCGCGCTCGCCTTTCGTGTCCTTCTTTTCCTCTTCGCCGTCGCGACCGCCGCCGCCGCCGAACTGCGCGACGTATTCCCGCGGAAACACAGGCCAGACAAACTCGGTCTCGCCGCACGGGTCTTGCGGTCCGGCATCGGCGTGCCGCGGAGTCGTGTCCTCATCCGGCCAGGAGGGCGATCGACGATCGCTTCGCGGAGGAGGCGGAGCAGGCGGCCGGCGCGGGTCGCCACCCTGTCCACCGGGTGCGCCCTTGTTCAGTTGTTTCTCGATGTTCGCGATTTCGCGCCGAACTTCCTGCAACTCTCGAACTAGTCGGTCGATCTCGGCCTGACCGGGAACGGTCGAAGTCTCCGGCACAACGTCTTTCGCCGGCCAGACCCAACTCTCGCCGCTGATCGTGGGATAGAACTCGGGTCGGCGCACTTCGAGCCTGTGGTCTCGCTCGCCGTTGAGAAGGTCACGCAGTTCGGCCAGCTGGAAGTCGGTCTTGCGGATCATCGAGCGCAGGCTGAACCGCCCCGGCATCGGGTCAATGGTGACTGGCTCGCTCCAGGAGCCGTCGGGTTGGCGCTCCTGTCGCAGCCACTCGACATCGAGAATCTCCACGCGCCCCTGCCACAGCGCCGCGGGGATCGGGGTCGCCCCGTCGCGCGGTTCGTTGAACATCGAGCGCAGTCGCGCCGCGTCGAACCCGGTCTGGACCGAGACGATCCGCGCATCGAACGGCTGGGCCTTGGGGAGCCACTTCGCCAGGTCCGGGCCGATGCGCGCCACCTCGATCGGATCGACGGTTCCCTCATGGACCGCGGCCATGGGCCGCGAGGGCGCGGGAGGAGTCACCGGGGAGTACTCCGCATCGCCTCCGATTCCGGTCGGCAAGATGGCGCCCGAAACGCCGCCCTCAAGCATGCCGGGCACGCCGATCATGGCGAGCGCGGAGGGAGGGAGCTTGAGCACATCGTCGCCGCTCATGGCCGCCTGGAATCGCTCCTCGACCTTGGGCAGAGAGGTGGGCACCGATGGATTGACCTGCTCGGAGTCCAGTCGCGCTTTACGGGCGATGGCCTGCTCGCGGACCGCTTCATCGGCCTTGTCGATCGGAACATCGCGCGAGCCGACCTTGACCGTGCGAGTGCCACCGATGAGTCCGGCCTGCACGACGACCACGCAGAGCAGGAACAGCACGAACAGACCCATGACGATCTTGTCCGCGTGCTGCTCGAACGGGTTGACGCCTTTGAGTTTCACGATGTCACCTCCCGGGCGAGGCTGTGCGCCGCCCGCTACTCACTGAGATTGCTCTCCGGGTGAACCCTGCTGGCCGGCGCCCGCTTCATCCGTCGTTGTTCCCGGCGCGGGCGCATCGTCGGGTATGCCCAGGGACTGACGCACCTCTTTGGGCATCCACTTCCTGGTCCAGGAACGGAGCCAGATCGTTTCAATCGTCAGCTCGGCGCGCACGATCACTCGATCGGGCCCGAAGTCAAACCCGGAGGCCAGCGCGGGGAGCGGGTCCTGCTCCTGTATGCGCAGCCCCACCACCGTCATGAAATTAGTCCTTGGGAAAGCGCTGATGATGCGCGGCAGGTCGTCCGCGGCCGCCTGGATCACCAGGTCGACGTAGCGGATGTCGTACAGGGGATTCGGCGCCACGGGCGCGGCGGCACGTCCGGTGTATGAGAGTGCGAAGTTGCGCGGCACTTCCACCGTGTCGCTGCCGCCTCCGGCCGCGGCGCCCGCTCCGGAGTCTCCCGAAGAATCCGCGAGCGCCGACGATCCTCCCGAGCCGCCGGGCTCCGAGCCGGGGCGCTCGCCTGGCGCGTACACGAGGATTGATTCGATTCGCTTCACCGGCGCTTTCCACACCGGCAACCACGCGCCGATGGGATCCAGATTCGCGTTGGCCAGCGCGCGGACGATCTCCTGATGAACCCAGTACGTGAACTGCCAGTTCCAGGCGGTTTCGAGGTCCGGATCCACGCGGTGCTGCTCGACCTGTGGCAGCGCGCGAAACACCGCCGGCGTCGCATAGAACGTGGCCTTGGCGGCGGCCTGCCGGTACACCTCAAGCCGCTTGGCGCTCAGCGCTTCGCGGACCGCGGCCTCGTCTTCAGCGGAGAGCGGCGCGTCACGCCCGCCGCTCCGGCGCGCACGCTCCTGCTTCTCGTGCTGCTCGAGGGTGATCCGCATTTCCTCCATCGTGGGAGGCGTGCCGGCGCGATGAGCCTTCAGAAGCTCGGCGTGCGCCTTGACGAATCGATCCGGAAACTGCTGGAGGAGACGGAGCTTCGTGCTCTCGTTCGGCGGTTCCGGGAAGAGCGGCTCGGCCACGGTTCCGATGAGCACCGTCTTGTCGCGGCTGTTGAACTCGACGGCGCGCTCGCGCACCGCCTGGCTGCCCGCCTGCACGTCCTTGAGCAGTGCCGACACCGCCTCGGTCGTGGATTCGTTGGGCGCGCCGCGAAACTCCACCGGCTGCATCCCGGAGATGTACGGATCGATTCGGTAGGTCACGTCGAGCGAGTCAAGGGCCTGCATGTCGGCGCTGACTCGCTGCTGCACTGTTTCCAGGTTCGATTTGCCCCAGCCCATGCTGAAGAACAGCATGGTGGGGGCCGCGATCAGCGCCACCACGACAGCGATGACGGAGATCAGGTTCGCTTTGAGCCAGGGAAGGAGCCGTTTCATGAGCCGCTCTCCTGCCCCGCGCTCGCCGGATCGGCGCCCGCGCTGGCCGAGTCGCCATCTGCCGGAGCGCCGGCCGGACGCAACTGCACGAACCACGTCACGGTGTAGCGATGGACCGTGCCCTCCATCGAAGGCGGCCGGAGGCGCTCGGGGAGCGGCGCGAGAGCATCGATCCCCGTCGCCGGAGCGGTCGGAGTTCGTTGAGGACCACGCGACCCGACGGGGGGTCGCGGCGGGGGTGGCGGCGCTTCGTCATCACCGCCCATGCCTCCGCCCCCTGTCGGCGGTCGACGAGGCGGCGGCGAAGTCGATCGATCGGAGTCTCGACCGCTTCCGGCGCCCGCACCTGTGGAATCGGATCCGGTGCCCCACTGTTCGCCGCTGGTGGGCATCGGCCTGTTCTTCTCAATCTCGATCCGCTGATAGGCGATGTCCGTCGCCTTCGGGATGTTCACGAACGAATAGGGGACGCCCGGGCGATTGGCCGCGCCGCGCAGCCACGAGAGAAACGCGTCGTTGATGAAGGCGAGGCGATCGTCTTGAGCGGAATCAAAGACGAGAGTGACCTTGAACGCGCCCGCCGGTCCGGCGGCAGCGCTGCCATCAGCCCCCGCGCCTCCAGAAGTCGCAGGGTCGGGTGGAGGCGCAGAACCGCCGCGATCCCGACCGTCGCCCCAGCCCCCGCCGCCGAACGGCGTGGAACCTGAAGTGTCGCCGGGCCCCGGCGACGCGTCGGGCTTGATGTCGCCGCCCGGCGCGATGTAGGCCGTGTCGAGAGATCGAAGTTCAGCGACGGGACGGCCCCGCGGGGCCTTGCCTTGCCGCTCGGCGAATTCATTGGCCGATGCGAAGAGCTCGCCCACGTCCTTGAGCAGATAGTTGTATAGATCGCGCCGTTCGGTCAGGCGCAGCATGTTTTCAGCGAGGAATCCCGGCTGCGCCGCGCTGCTGGCCTCGTTCCAACGGCTTTTGAGCCGGGTCCCCTCGTCGATCGCGGATCGGATCGGGCCGCGCACCTGCGAATCCGAGGCGATGCTCGCGAGGCTCAGGCTGTCGAGCGCGGGGCGCACAAACGAAAGCCCGCCTGCGGCGAGCCCCAGACCGGCGGCCGCGACGAACCACGGCATCTTGCGGCGCCACAGCGCGTGCCTGATGACGGAGACGGGCATGAGGTTGGCGTTGATGGTGTGCAGACCCAGCCCCTGGAGCGCGAGGCCGTAGGCCGTGGCGAGGTTGGCCGTGGCGGCCTCGAGGTCCGCCGCGCGCGGCCCTTCGATCGTCAGCCGCTTGAAGCGCTCCATCCTGAAGACTTCGAGGCGCAGGCTCTGCGACAGGAGTTTGCGAAGGCCGATCAGCTTGAACGTGGACCCGACGCCGACCAGGCGCGTGATTTTCGCGTCCGGATGCGTGTCCTGGTAGTACGAGATCGACCGTTGCACATCCTGAACGAGTTCGCTGAGGACGGGCTTCATCGCCTCGAAGATGTGCCGCTTGTACTTGGAGGTCTCGGCTTCGGACTTGAGCTTCTCCGCCTTCGGGTAGACAAGTTTGAACGTGTCGGCGAGGGCCTCCGTGAAGTTGTGCCCGCCGAGCGGGAACGTCCTCACCCAGACCTTGCCGGACTCCGCGACGATGAGATCGGTCGCGGTGGTGCCGATGTCGAGGATCACGGTCCCCGGAGTTTTTTCGGTAAATGCGAGATCGAACGCGATGGCGTTGTAGACCGCGACCGGGCTCAGCGTGATGATGTCGGGCACGAGCCCGACTTCGGCGTACGCCGCCAGCCGCTCGTCGATGCGCTCGCGCGTCACCGCGAAGATGCCTACCTCGACATCGGGCGACTGCTCGCTGACGAACGTCTGGTAATCCCACTCCACCTGGTCGATCGGGAATGGAATCTGCTGAACCGCCTCGAATCGCACGAGGTTGGCCACGCCCTTGGGCTCGACCGGCGGCAGTTTGGCGAATCGTGCGAACGAACTGTGCCCGGGGATCGACATCGCGATCGAGGCCCCGCGCAGCGCATCGCGGTACTGGCTCATGAACGCGCCAAGGGTCACGCGGGTCACTTCGTGCTTGTCCACGTCCGGCGTCGACAGCACTTTCTTGTGGGGGATCGCCACGAAGTCGGCGACACGCACCTGAGACCCGTCTCGCTCCAGGCGCAGGGCCTTGATGCCTCCAAACCCGACTTCGATTCCCCAGCACACGTTTGACGACGGCATGTCTGTTCCTCTGGGTCTGCCCGGCCTAGCGATTGCGGCGGGCACTGGCGAGGCGAGCCCGTCCCCACGTTCGGAGCGCCCACTCAGCGCGCACGGGGCATGCTACCCCATCGATCCCACATCCCTAGATGGACGCCCCGGGGCAACGACGGTTCCCGATAACCGCGTGCGGGAGCGGTCGAAAGGCCACCAGCGGGCGACCCGCAACCCTCGTTTTCCGCCGCGTGCGTGGCTTTCGGCCCCGCATCCGCGCCGGCGCGCACGCAGCAACATCGATACGGGCCGGACGGAAACAGGGTTCTAGGCCCCGCGCCGCTAAACCGAGTTCTCCGCTGCGGCGTCTTGCGGTTTCGCCAGGCACACGCCGGTTCGACCCGATGCGAGGGGAGCCAACACCGGGTTTGGCGCACTGTCCGGCGGTACACTTTGGAGCAAGGGTCGTCGGCGTGGGATGCGGGCGTCGCGGTGGGCGATGCCGCACGGCCAGCGGCGCACGCAATCGCACGGCAACTTCCTCTCATGAACCATACGTCGGAGCCGTCGCAAGCGCCCGTATCGCCTGGGCCGGAGCGTCCGGAACCCGGCGCGCTCGGAGCCGAGGCGGAGGCGCAGATCGAGGAGGCGCTCCGGGCCGCGACCAGCGGCGGGTCGGCGCGGGCTTCCGCACGGTCTCACGGGCAGCCCGATCCTGACGAGGTGGAAGCCGCGCACGCCGCCCAGGGTTCACGCCCTCGCATCCGTGGGCCGCGGGTGGTCCAGAGCGGGCGCGAGCACCGAACCGGCACGGTGGTCTCGGTCGGGCCCACCGACATCTTCGTCGAGTTCGGACCCAAGGAACTGGGTGTCGTGCCGCGCCTGCAGTTCAAGGAAGAAGAACTGCCGAAAGTCGGCGGCGACCTGACCGTCGTCGTCGATCGATTCGAGAGCGATGAGAACCTGCTGATCTGCTCCCGCCCGGGCGCCGTGCAAAAGGCGGACTGGGAGATGCTCGAGCCGGGCCAGATCATCGAGGCCCGCGTCACCGGCGTGAACAAGGGCGGCCTGGAACTCGAAGTCGCCGGGCACACCGCGTTCATGCCGGCCTCTCAGGTCGACAGCCGGCGCGTCGAGGACCTCTCCGCGTTCGTAGGGCAGAAGATTCGCTGCAAGGTGACTCGCGTCGATCGAACCGGGCGCGGGAACATCACACTCTCACGCCGCGACATCATGGCCGAGGAGCGGCGCGCCGAGTTCGATCGCCTGAAGGAGTCGCTGAAAGAGGGGGATGTCCGTGAGGGCAAGGTGCGAAAGATCATGCCCTTCGGCGCGTTCGTGGATATCGGGGGCATCGACGGCCTGCTGCACATCTCCGACCTGAGCCATGACCGCGTGGCCAAGGTCGAGGACGTGCTCAAAGAAGGCGACAGCGTCACCGTCAAGATCCTCCGGCTCGACTGGGAGAACAAGCGCCACTCGCTGGGCCTCAAGCAACTGAAAGAGGACCCGTGGCTCGCGGCGACAAAGGAAGTCGTGGACGGCGCGGAACTTCAGGGGCGCGTCACAAAACTCGCCGAATTCGGGTGCTTCGTCGAGGTTGCCACGGGCGTCGAGGGTCTCTGTCACATCAGCGAACTTTCGTGGAAGCGCGTCGGGCGCACGAGCGACGCTGTGCAACCCGGCAAAGTCGTCAAGGTCAAAGTGCTCAAGGTCGACCCTCAGTCCAAGCGCATCAGCCTGAGCATCAAGCAGGCGATGGAGCGCCCGCCCGAAGAGCCCCGTGGCGGCAAGCGCCGCGCCGGTCGCGAGGAAGACAACCGGAAACCGGAAGAGATCCTCAAAGAGACCCCGGCCCTCCGGCGCGCTCGCGAACAGGCTCGTCAGAAGGAGAAATCCGAGGGCGGCCTCAAGAGCGGCCTCGGCGGCTCGCTTGGCATCGGGCTCGGCGATCTTCGGCTTTGAGAGCGAAGTCAGGCGTCACCGGATCGCGCGCAAGCGCCCGAAATCCGGGATCGGGATCCGCCCACCGAGGCTGAACGGCGCCGGGAAATACACGAAGAACGCCTTCCCGAGCATCAAGCGCCGCGGAACAACGCCCACGGTCGGATCAATCTCTTCCTGCACCCACGGGTCCACGCGGTCCCACAGACGCCCGTCCTTGCTCGCCGGGCTGTTGTCGCCCAGCACGAAGAACTGGTCGGGCCCGAGCGTGGCCAAGTGGGACGGATGAGTGCCCAGTCCGGGCTCGGGACCCATCTGCACCGACTCGTAGTAAAGATCGCGATCAAGCCCCACGCGAAACAGCGTCACGGGCGAGCCGGAGAATGACCAGGAGACTCGAGGCCGGTCCGGCGCGAACGCTTCCGGTTCGCGAAGCGCGGTCCTTGTGGTCGTTTCCTGCTCGTACTCGTCGCCGGATCGTCCGGTGGCGTGCAGCAGCCGCTCAGAGGGCCCCCACCCGTACTCGCCGCGCACGATGCTCCGCCCGTTCAGCCACAGATCGAGCGCCTGGTCCACGTGGCGAAACTCGAGGTTGCTCACGCGCCCGGCCGGCAGCCCGGGGAACGCTTCGCGAGCGAGCGAGACCCATGCCGCGCCATCCGGCGAGGCCGGAATGATGCGGCGCATGCGAACCTCGGCCTGCTGTCCATCGATCCGGGCCTGAAACTCGTGGCCGCGCGCCGAGATGTTCGCCAGGACCGTCAGGCCGTCCCGATCCGGGCGGACGCCGGCGCGAACGCGCACATCCGACACAGGGAAGTTGTGCGAGGCGCCCTGTCCCTGAACCTTGTTCGGCCACTCGTTGTAGGCAACCCAGTCCCACACCGGCCAGCGCGCGGTGTCCCATTCCAGCGCGGCGCGATCACCCGATTCATGCCTGTACTCTCGCGAGTCCAGCCCGCTCCAGCCCTCACCTCGCCACGGCGGCTCGAACCACTGGCGCCCATCGCGCGCCGGTTCGAGCGGCGCGAACTCGCTGGAATACACCAGCCGCCACACCGCTTCCTGCACGCGACGCGGCTTTCGCCGGATCGCCCACTCGTCGAGCAACTCGTGCCCGTTCGGCCCCGTCGTCACCCGGCGCGCGAAGATGTCGCCTCCGGCAATCCAAATCTGCTCGCCCGGCAGGCCGACGAGCCGCTTGATGAAGTTCTGCGCCGGCAACTCGGGGTTCTTGAACACGACAACGTCGTAGCGCTTCGGCGGAAACACCTCGTAGAGGTACTTCTGCACCAGGATCCGGTCGCCCGCCCGGATCGGCATGGGCGCGGGCGGGATCGCGTAGCCGGACACCGGCGGAACACGGCCTCCCATCGCCAGCGAGTTCACGCGGCTGGTGCTCGCGGGGTCGGTGGCGGTCGGCTCGCCGTACGCGCCGCGCCCCTGGATCGGTGCGGGCGTGTCGGGAGCCGCCTCGTACCAGGGATTGACCGCCCAGGCCACTCCCGACTGCGGGCTGCGGAATTGCATGTGCGCGCCGAGCAGCGTGGGAGCCATCGACCCCGTCGGGATGATGAACGCCTCGACCACATAGGACCGGAAGATCATCGCCATGGTGAACGAGATGATCAGGGAGATCAGCGTCTCCTTAATCGATCCGTCGTGGTGATGATCGGCCGGGCCGTGAGCCTGAGAAGTCGTCACTCGGTCACTCCAACCGGCGACGCGCCGCGCCGGTTCGTCGTGATGATACGGGACACCTCGCGTCGCCCCGGATGGCTCGCGCTCAGCGCCGCACCCGCACTACGACGACAGTCTGATCATCGGGCGGCGGGTTGAGCCCGATGAACCGGCGAACCTCCCAGACGATGTTGTCCAGCACGGTCTGGGCGGACGCGTCGGGGTTGGCGGCGAGCGAATCCAGGATCGCCTTTCTCAGTCTGGCCCGTCCGAACTTCTCGTTGGAATAAGTGCGGGCATCCACCACGCCATCCGTGTACGCGGCGAGCGTGTCGCCGGGTCTCAGATCGAACACGCCTCGTTCGTATCGCTGTTCCCGATCGATGCCGATGGCCATGCCCCCGGCGGTCAACTCGATTACGTCCGCTGGCGTCGCCGGGCGGCCGGGCGCGGGATGGACCAGAATGGGCGGGTCGTGCCCGGCGTTGCAGTACGTCAGACGCAACGAGCCGGGATTGATAACGCCGTAAAAGAGCGTGGCGAACTCATTCGGCAGCGTGTCTCGAACCAGGGCGCGGTTGACCCGCGAGAGGACTTCATCGAGATCGTAAAGATCCGAGGCGTGGGCGCGCAGGCTCGCACGCACGGACGCCATGAGCAGCGCCGCCGGAACCCCCTTTCCCACGACATCGCCCACCGCGATTCCCAGGTGGCCGCCAAGATCGATCAGGTCGTAAAAGTCGCCCCCGAGATCGAACGAGGGGATGTATCGGGCGGCGATGTCGAGGCGCGGAATCGAGGGCAACGCCCGCGGGAGCATGCGGCGCTGCACTTCGGCCGCGAGGCGCACCTGCCGCTGCACATCCCGGGATCGGCGCTCGCTCTCGATAAGGCGGGCGCTGGCCACCGCCGCCGAGACCTGTTCGATCACGCTCCGGAAGAGCGCCTGTTCAAGCGATGCCAGGCGCAGGGCGTGCTCGGCGAAAAGGCGCATCACGCCCAACGACTTCCCGCGAAACACGAGTTCATCCGCGATGCTGCCCTGGAGCCCCTGACCCCGCACGAGGGAAGCGGCCGGCTCCGACGGCGCCGCGGCCCCGGTGGACGCGGGCATCTTTTCCAGCGCCGCCACCGCCTCGGGCGAGAGGCCCGCGTGTGCGCGCAGAATCAGGTGCTGGCGCTCGTCGTCGTAGAGATGGATCGCGCCCGCGTCGACGCCGAGCACTTCGATCGACGACCGAATCGCCACCTCGAGCACCCCCTCGACGTCGCGCGTCTCCACGAGCATCGACGACAGCCGGAACAGGGTGGAAAGCTCCGCGTTCCGCCGGCGAATCAGGGCGCCGTGCTCAAAGATCTCGTTCACGGCTGAAGCCAGCCGCCCGACGATGTCGAGCACGTGGTGCGGCTCGCCGTCCGCGATCGACCCGGGCGCGCGTTCCACGACAATCGCCCCGATGGACCGCCCCGAGACCCGCAACGGCTCGACGTGCCCGGCGCTCGGCGCCGTCGCGATCGAACCGTCCCGAAGCGACGCCGCGATGAGCGCCGAAGCAGAGTCCGCGTCCTCGATCCGCCACGGCGGAACGCCGCGCGCGTGAACGATCCGTCGCCCCTGCTCGTCGTGCAGCGACACCCGCGTGTGAGTCACCTCTCCCAGCGCATGACACAGCGCGGCGAGGGAACCGTCGGTGAGAAAATCAACGATGGAAAGAGGACGCTCAATCATGCCGGGCGCGCGAGATCGGGGCGGCAAGGGTATCCGCCCCGCGCACCCGGCACGATCATCGAGGCGTCGGTCCGGTCGCGGGCGTCTTGGAGCCGGCGCCGGTCCACACCGTGCGCAGCACGCGCATCAGATCTTCCGCGGCCGCGCCCTGCGACTGGTCCACGCGGTCGACGACCGAGAACCCCTCGGCCACGTCTTCGGCGTTGCCCGTCTGCCAGCCCACGTACGCGAGAATCAGTCCCGCATCGCGCGCCACGGGCGTGTCCCGAACCGAGCGCTGCCGCAGGTGGGCCCGGATGCGCTGCAATCGCTCGTCCCGAGGGAAGAGCTTTTGGTCGAAACGCGCCGCGATCAGTTCCGGGTAAGCGCGCAACAGATTCCGGAGATTGACCGCCGCGGAGAGGAGCATCCCCGCCCCGATCTGCGCGTTGATCCGGCCCGCGGCGGCCATGGCGTCGCCCGGCTTGATCCGGAGCGCCGCCGAGAACCGCTCTTCGGCGTCGAACCAGCGAGCCTCGTCGAGGTGCTGCTGGCCCTTGAGCATGTGCAGCGAATAGAGGTCCGAAACACCCTCGGCTTCCGTCAGTCGTTCGACCCGCGCCGGCCCGTGCGCGAGCAGCAACTGCGCCTCGTTGAGCAGCGCATCATCGATCGCGCTGGGCGGCGGCTTCAGCGGATCGAGCAATCCGAGAGTCGTCGGAATCCTCGAATCGCCCGCGGGCTTGCCGGCGTCTTCTGCCTTGGGATCTGACGCGGCCGGACCGCTGATCAGCGCATCGCCGCTCGAGAGCCGTTCGCGCAGCCGCTCCATCCGCGAGATGAAGTCGCCCTTGAGCTTTTCAACCTCCTGATCGTCCGGAGTTGTCGCTCCCACAGGCATCGGGATCTGCTCAGCACGCGGCGGCGCCGGTGCGCCAAACTCCGGCGTGCCCGGCGCCGGTCGATCCACGAGGCCTGGCTGCCTCGCGGCCGTGGCGTCGGCCGTTCGATCGCCACCCGGCCCCGACGGTTGCTCCGCCGAAGCGCCGGTCGGTGTTCTCGACGCATCCGCGCCGTAGGCGAGATCGATTCGCTGCGACCGGATCGCCAGATCGTCGACGAGCGCATCGAATGGGACTCGTGTCTGCATCGGCGCCGACTCTGGTCTCGCGACGGCGCTACTCGGCTCGGTCGGCTCGGGCCGGGAATCCCAGCGCGTCGGCCCGCGCGAGGGCGCGGGGGCGCTGACGTCGATCCCGGGCGGCGTGAGCGGGCCCACGCCCGGCGGTTCTCCGGTTCGATTGAAGAGACTGTTGGACTCGGCAAGCGGCTTGATTCCCTGAAGCGGGGTCGCCGTCAAATACGTTGTCCCGGAGCGGTCCGTCTGAGTTCCCAGCACCCTCGGCGCCCGCGCTTGGTTTGCGAGAAACTCTCCCGTGGAACGAAGCGATCCACGAATGTTGCCGTAGGGATCGATGGTCGGAGTTGACGCATCCGCGTTGGCGCCGGTGAATTCGCCGCCGACCGCGCCGCCCCCCGCACGCCGCACGATCAGGTCCCCTCCGATCCCGCCGGCTTGTCCGGCGACGGTCGATTCCAGCTGCATCTGAAGCCCGCTCAAGCCCCGAAGATTCTGCGTCGCCAGACCCGAATACGCACTGTCGCGCAGGAAGGGATAGAGCGAATCCTCGGCGGTCAAGCCACGAAAATCGTTCTCCGCCGTGTAGCCGACGCTCCCTCGAAAGTGCTTTCCGCCGCCGACATTGCCCGTCACGATCGCGTTGCGCAGCGCCAGTTCCTGGTTGAAGTCCGGGCGCGCGACGTTGGCTCGCCCGGAGCCCACCCGCGTGTTCGCGTCCAGCGCGCGACCATCGCCCAGCGCGTTCTGCGCCAGCCCGGGTGCGGACAGCCACAGCGCGCCGAGCGTCGCAACCGCCGTTTGACCGAGGCTTGGTTTCATCTCCAGCAAACCTCCGCGGAAAGTCTCAGGATTCTACGGCTCGAAACCCGCCGGGTTCTCGGGAACAGAACCCCCTCATCGCTGAGTAGAATCGGCGCGTGCCGCAAGCGGCTTTGAGCGCGGATGCGACTTGGCTGAAGGACCTTGCCGGTCGTTTCATTGTTTTCGATGGGCCCGACGGCTCGGGCAAGAGCACGCAGTTCCGGCGGGTGATCGACGCCGCACAGGCGGCCGGCGCGGTGGTCTGCGAGGTGCGCGAGCCGGGCGGCACGGCCGTCGGCGAGCGCATCCGCCAGATCCTGCTCGACCCCATCCACGCCGAGATGGACCTGCGCTGCGAGATGTTGCTCTACATGGCCAGCCGCGCGCAGCTGGTGGCCGAGCGCATCCGGCCCGCTCTCGCTCGCGGCGAACTCGTCCTTGCCGATCGGTTCGTCTCCAGCACGCTGGCATACCAGGGCGCCGCGGGCGGACTGCCACTGGATGAGATCCTCTCGGTCGCGCGGGCGGCGTGCGGCAGGCCCGGCTCGCCCGGCGCGTGCTGGCCGGACCTCGTCGTCGTGTTTGATGTGGATGAGGCGACCGCCGCGACGCGGCTGAGCCCGCTCCTCGATCGCATGGAGAGCAAGGGCGCTGAGTTCCACAGGCGCGTGCGCGAGGGATTCCTCGACCAGGCGCGGCGCGATCCGGATCGCTACGCGGTTCTGGATGCCCGGCGCGATCCCGACCTCGTGACGAACGACCTCATGCGCACGCTGCGCCAGCGCCTGGCGGGCGGACGATGACTCCCCTGCGCCCCTCCGTACACGAGGCTGGTATTGCACCGCGCCTGCTCGCGGCGCTCGGCGTCGCGCGATCGGCCCTGACTCGACGCGCCGATGGTGTGTGGATCGCGCCCGTCGATGACGTTCATCGGCGCTACCGTGATTCCCTCAAGGCCGGCGCTGTGCCTCTGCGCGCGCCGGAGCCGTCGCGTGAGCGATCCGGCACGACCGCGGAAATCGTAATGCAACGCGACGGCGAACGGGTCGTTGTTGTAGAACGTTGATGAAGGAGGCGGCGGTGCCCGAGCACCAAGCGACTGGCAAGCCGGGCGGCACCAAAACGCCGCCCACCATGACCGCCGGCGAGTTCTTCCGCCGCCTCGGACCGGCCTCGATCCTCGCGTTCCTGGCGCTGGCGGGCCCGATCGCCGGCGGCTTTTTGATCCTCGGGTTCATGGACACGATCGCACAGTGGCTGCATGGCCACGAGCGCGAAGGCCTGGCCATCTACGCCGGCGCCTTTGCGCTGCTCAGCGGCCTCGCGCTCATTCCGACTTACGCGCCCTCGATCCTCGGCGGCTGGACCTTCGGGATCCTCGTTGGGTTTCCCGCTGCGCTGACCGGCTTCATCGGCGGCGCCGTCATCGGCTACTTCATCGCGCGCCGCGCCTCCGGCGATCGCGTCGTCAGACTCATCGAGGAGCGCCCCTCGTGGGCGGCGGTGCGCGATGCCCTGCTCCCCGGCGGTGGCGTGGGCGCCGGCTTCTGGAAATCGCTGGGCATCGTGACGCTGCTGCGTCTGCCTCCGAACTCGCCCTTCGCGGCGACCAACCTCGTCCTAGCCTCGGTCAAGACACGGTGGCCGGTTTACCTGCTCGGCACGGCGTTGGGGCTCTCGCCGCGGACCTTCGCGGCCATCTGGCTCGGCGCAACGCTACACCACCAGTTCGCGAGCATCCGCGAGGGCCTTGATGCGCCCAAGCCATGGTGGCTGCTGGTCACGGGAATCGTGCTGGTGATCGTCGTGCTTGGCGTAATCGGCGTGATCGCGAAGCGAGCACTGGAACGGGTGACCAACTCCGTCAAGCGCAATAGTCGATAGCCCTAGGGCACAACGCCCGGGCCTCTAGGCGCGCGCCACCTCGCGGCTCGGGGCGAACGCCGCGAGTCGTGCCCGCACTCCGGACAAACGGGTGACGGCAGCCCGCTGAGTGCGTATCGGCACCTGGGGCACAGCCCTCGTCGCAACCGATTCCATCCGATTAACACGCCCGTGAACCAGGCACCTGTTCACAGCAACACCGCGTATGCGGCGGAGTTGATCGCCAAGCCCGCCCTGATCGGCATGACTGGAAGCGTTCGATCTGGGATCACGTGGCTGGTGAGTACGTTGGTGCCCATTGACTTGTGAAGAGTCCGAACACGCTTGCTGCCGCCGCACGGGAGACCCGCCGCCAGCCAGGTGGCGTGCGCCGAACCTGACATCTCGGTCCGCAGGCAGCGCATGGGGAAGCCGACCGCTTCCTCATCGAGCCAGATGCCTTGCCAAGCCCCGCCTCGCGCGACGCTCCATGATGGCAACTCGAGACGCTGTTCGGGCCTGTCGCGCAACTTCAGAAATGTATGCGCGCGAATCCGCGTCGAGGTGAGCGTTTGCCACACCATCAACTCCCGGTTTCCTTTAGGTTCGAAATCGAATTCGTTGATCGCAGCAATGAACCAGGCGACACCGATCGAAGTGAACACCCCAGCGGCCAAGAACAGCAACACACGCCGCATTCGACGCAACAAGCCGGCGCGGCCCGCGACCATCGGCATCTCCAAACGTGATCAAGCCGGCCGCTCCACCGCCTCCAGCCGGCTGCGCACGTTGTCCAGCACGTTCATGTAGTTGATGTACGAGTCGTAGGGCGAGTCGTACGGGTTGAAGTACTTGTGCACATCGCCGTCGGCGAACCATTTCGTGCACATGTAGTAGAAGTGGTCGCTGGTCGTCAGCTTGCGCCAGTCCTCCAGCAGGTACTGGTAGTGCTGGGACTTCTGCGGGTCGCCGGCGCGCTTCGCGCCCGCCAGCCGGTCCTTGATCGAGCGCTCGAGTTTGTACACCTCGTGCAGCGCATTGCTCTGCATCGAGTTGCCCAGCCACGCCGAGAGGTCGCGCTCCGTGTCGGCCCACGACGTCATGTGCGGCGCGTCGTACACCCCGACGGAGTCGAACTGCTCCAGAGCCTCGCTCGGCGTGTTGAAGTGGTTCTCGCCCGGCACGACGTCGAAGACCGCCCCCGGCATCGCGCGCATGAACTCAAAGATGCCCGTGTCCGCCCACTGGTGCTCGCCCAGCGTCTCGTAGTCCATGAACAGGTTGCACACGTAGCCGTCGCCGTTGATGTCGTGAACCCAGCGGGCAAACTTCTCCGCCGTGAGCGGCCATTCGGTCCAGCCGCGGTTGCTGAAGCGGAACGCGATGTCGTCCGAGAGCCGGTAGTTCTTCAGCAGCAGCGCGAAGGGCTTGCCCGGGATCGCGCCCTCCCCCGTGTTCGGCGGCCGATACACGTAGTTGGGCGAGCGGAATCCGAGAATCCGGTCCACGCCCTCGCAGAGCATGCCCTTGAATCGCGGCCGTCCCTCGGGACCCTTGAGCCCCGCGACGAACGCCGCCACATCGTTGTTGTAGGTCAGTTCCGTGTTCCGGAAGACCGAGGGCGTTTGACCGAAGAGTTCCTGGATCCGCGCGGTGTGCCGATCGACCTGCTCGCGGAACTCCTCGCGCGAATAGAGGAACGAGAGCGAATGGTAATAGGTCTCCGCGAGGAACTCGCAGCATCCGCTGGCCGCCAGTCGCCTGAACAAGTCGAGCACATCCGGGCACCACGCCTGCCACTGGTCGAGCACCACGCCCGTGATCGAGTAAGAGACACGGAAGTTGCCCTTGTGCGCCCGCACGAGGTCCAGCATGAGCTGCGTCGCCGGGCGGTAGCACTTGTCCGCGACTTTCAGGCAGACCTCTTTGTTCTTGGAGTCCTCGAAATAGAACGGGTCCGCATCAAACACCGAGTACCGGCGGAGCCGGTACGGCTGGTGTACCTGGAAGTAGAGGACGACGGAGGCCATGGCGCGGCTACGCGGTTTCGCTCGTTTGGGCGTGTCGGTCTATCTGATTCCCACCGTCCTCGGAAGAGGCGCATTGTCGCCGGTCTTGGCTTGGGAGCAAGCATCGGGGCGCATGATGTGCGCCAGCGGCCGTATTCCGCGACTCAGAGCAGGAGAATCCCCGCCGCCATCCACAGCCCACCAGCCGCCATCACCACCGCCGTGTAGCCGACGATCTCGCGCGCCTTGGCCCCGGTGATCGCCAGCAGCGGCAGCGCCCAGAACGGCTGGAGCATGTTGGTCAGTTGATCGCCGTACGCGACGCTCATGACCATCCGCCCAGGCTCGACTCCCAACTGGCGCGCGGCCTCGAGCGCGATCGGGCCCTGCACGGCCCACTGCCCGCCCCCCGACGGCACGAACAGGTTGATCAGGCTCGCCGCCGCGAACGTCATCATGGGGAGCATACGAGGGCTCGAAGTGCTGGCGATCTCATTTGCGAGGAGCGCGGTCAGGCCAGTCTCCTTCATGATTCCCATGATTCCCGCGTACAGCGGAAACTGGATGATGATGCCCGCGCAGCCGCCGGCCGCCTCCTCGACCGCGCCGAGGAATCGCCTTGGCGTGCCGTTGAGCAGGAGCCCCAGCATCAGCATGGTCAGGTTCACCGCGTCGAGCCCGAGGTTCATCAGGCCCGATTGCGACAGATCCGCCGGCACGTAGTACGCCCATGCCCAAGCGCCGATGAGCGCCACCAGCATCACATTGATAATCGGCGTCTCTTCGAGCACGCGCGGCAGCCAGCCCGGGCGATCATCCGTGTGCGCCAGGCGCGGCAGGTGCTCGCCCGCGTGCCCCGCGGCGGACACGTAAAGATGCGCGGGGCGGATCAACGCCTGTGACTTCGGATGCATGCGCGCAAAGACCAGCGGCGCGATCACCAGCAGCCCGAGCGTGATCACAATGTTGTACGGCGCGAAGAGCGTGCGGCTGAGGGGGATCGGATCCACGCCCTGGGCCGCGGCGCCCAGCGTGCTGCGCAGACCCTCGACGGTCGTCGAAGACAGCGGCGCCGAGCCAGAGAGACCGCCGTGCCAGACCATCAGGCCCACATAGCCTGCCGCGGCGAGCAGCGGGTAATGCACGGCGATGCCGCGCCGGTCCATCGCGATGCCCACGCGACGCGCCATCAGCGCCCCGCCGATGAGCCCCAGGCCCCAGTTGAGAACGGCAAGAGTCGCCGCGACAAACGCCACGAGGGCTGCCGCCTGCGCGCCGCTGCGCGGCAGCGCGGCGAGCCGGTCGATGAGCCACGACACGGGCGGGCTCGCGGCCAGCACGTGTCCGGTCACAAGGATCAGGCACATCTGCATCGAGAACTTGAGCAGCGCCCACACGCCGCCCGTGCCGAACCCACCGCCCGCTCCCATGCCCGACCACGCATCAACGACCTGACGGAGGGATGAATCGGCGAGCATGAGCGCCAGCACGACCGTCACGACCGTCAGCAGCACGGCGATGACAAAGGGATCAGGAAACACCGCGCGAAACAGCGCCGAGAGCCGCTCTGACAGCCGTGCCAGCATGCATCAAGACTACGGAATCCCCCTTTGTGCCTCCGTGCCTGCGTGCCTTCGTGCCTTATCCTTTTCCCGTGTTCGGCTCTCACCTTTCCGTCGCCGGCGGCATGGCCAACGCGCTCCGTGAGGCCGAGCGCCTGCGCATGGACAGCGTGCAGGTCTTCACGCGCAACCAGCGCCAATGGTCGCCGCCGCCGCTTGATTCCGCCAACGCCGATGAATGGAGAGCGGAACTTGCACGCCTCGGCTGGCAGGACCGCACGGTTTCGCACAACAGTTACCTGGTCAACCTCGCCGGCCCTGATGCGACGCTTCGCAGGCAATCCCTCGCGGCGATGCGCGATGAGGTCGAGCGTTGCGAGTCGCTCGGCATCCCATTCCTCGTGTTTCATCCCGGGGCGCACCTCGGGGATAAGAAGTCTCCAGAGGATTTCGCGCGATCGCTCGATGCGGGCATCGCGCGCCTGGCCGAGTCCGTCGCCGAGATCCTCCGGAGTACCCGCGGCTATCGCACGGTGCTTTGCCTCGAGAACACCGCCGGTAGCGGCACAACGCTCGGGCGCACGTTCGAGGAACTGGGCCTCATGCGCACCCGCATCCTCGACTCATCCGGGGGCGAGTCCGCCGCCCGCGTCGGATTCTGCATCGATACCTGCCACGCCCTCGCCGCCGGCTACGACATCGCCGCCCGCGAAACCAGTGGTCCCGCGGGCCGCCGTCGCACGCTCGCCGAGGGTGAGGCCCGCGGCCTGGCCATGCTCGACGAACTGGACCGGGTCTGCGGCCTGTCCAACGTCCGCGCGTTCCACCTCAACGACTCCAAGGGCGCCCTCGGAAGCCGACTCGACCGGCACGCCCATATCGGCAAGGGCCATGTCGCCCTCGGCGCCTTCGGCGCGATCGTGAACCACCCGGCGCTCCGGCTCGTACCCAAGATTCTTGAGACGCCCAAGGAAGATGATGCCCGAGGAAGACCCATGGACCTTGCGAATCTGCGCCGCCTGAAGAGTCTGTTGCGTGTGGAATCCGACGCGGCCGGGCTCGCCCGTTCGCCCTCCTCGCCGGAGCCCGGCGAGAAGCGTTCCCCGCGCTCGGGGCGTGTACCATCCCGCCCGGCGCGCCGGCGCGCCATCGCATGAGGCGAATCGCCGTAAGTCTCGTGACTCGCTGGGTGATCGCGATCGCGCTCGCCTTGGCAGCAGCGCCGCTGCTGACGGGCTGCGCTTCCCGCGGGCGGGCCACAGCGCCGAAGCCGGCACGGCCGGAACAGCAGGTCGTGCAGGCCGACGAACTCCTGCGTCAGGGACGCGACGAGGAAGCGCTCGCGCTGCTCACGCGCGCCATCGAGCGCAACCCGACCCTCACGATCGCCCACCTGAAGATGGCCGACATCTTCGAGGGCCGTGGCGATTACGCAGCCGCCGAGCGATCATTCGCCACCGCCGCCGAGCAGGAGCCGGCGAATTTCGATGCCCAGTACGGGCACGGCCGGATGCTGCAGCTGCTCCAGCGCCTGGCCGAGGCGGTGCGCGCCTATCTCCGTGCGCTGGCGATCCGGCCGACCGATTTCGGCGCCAACCTCAATCTCGCCACCACGTATCTACAACTGGACGGGCCCCAGCAAGCGCTGCCTTACGCGCAGCAGGCGGTGCGCATCGACCCCGCCAGCGGCGCAGCCCGCGCCAATCTCGGCGCGGTCTACAGCGCGCTGGGGATGCACCGCGAGGCCGTGAGCGAGTACGAGTCGGCGGCGGAACTCATGGAACTCACTCCCCCGCTCCTGCTGAACCTCGCGGAGAGCCAGGGCAAGATCGAGCGCTACCAGGAGATGCTCAACACGCTCACGCTCGCCATGCGCCTCCAGCCGACGGCCGTGGCGAGCGAGCGCATGGGCTACGCGCTGTTCAAGCTCCGCCGCTACGACGAATCGCACCAGGCGTTCGAACGAAGCCTGAGCCTCGACGAAAACCACTACCCCGCCATGAACGGCCTCGGCGTCCTGCTCCTGAATCAGTACATCCTCTCTGATCGCAAGGACGTCGAGGCCCGCGACCAGGCCATCGCCTACCTGCGGCGCAGCCTGCGCATCAACGAGCGGCAGACCCGAATCGTGGACCTCATCAGCACGTACGGGCGCTAGCGCGCCGGCTTGAGCGCTCGGCCTCCTGCCTTCGATCTCCCGGTGCTCTTCGCTCGGCTTCTCCCGCGCTTGGCCGATCGGCGATCTTCGCCCCCGCTCCTGCCCGGCCTCGCTGAGAAACCTCGCTCCCTCTGTCCCTTTGTCCCTTTGTCCCTTTATCCCTATAACCCACCCGATGCCCAACCCCTCGCTCCTCGAATCATTCCCAGCGCCCACCGATGCGCCGTTCGTCATCGAGCACATCGCCGAGGAGTTCACCAGTCTCTGCCCCAAGACCGGTCAGCCCGACTTCGGCACGATCCGGGTCCGCTTCTGCCCGCGAGGGCCGCGCGACGGCGGCGTGTGCGTTGAACTCAAGAGCCTGAAGATGTACCTCCAATCGTTCCGCAACGAGGGCATCTTCTACGAGGCCGTGACCAACCGGATCCGCGACGACCTCGTCGCGCTCATGAAACCGCGCTGGCTCCAGGTGATCAGCGAGTGGCGCACCCGCGGCGGCATCCGCTCCATCATCCGCGCCGAGCACGGCGACGTGCCCGTGGAGTATCGCGGTCTGTGTCATCCTGGCTAGCCTCAAAAGGGCCGCGCAAGCCTTCCTCGACTCGCGTATCGTTGCACCGTTAGGCGCCTGAGAGATTGAAACATGGAATCTGCGGAAACAGTCCGAATCGGTCATCAAGTGGTTAGAGTGCCGCCCGGTGGGCGCGTAGTGCTCGATCCGCCCTCTCCCATACCTGCGCTCACACGACTCGACAAACCTCGTTGGAACCTCTCCGCGGGCGCGATCGGCATTATCGAGCGCCTCGCACGTACACGCTATGAAGTCGCACGATTGATGCCGGAGGAGGAGACCCTGTGGGGAAGCGCCGCTGACCCGAGTGGTGCCCCAATTCCGGCGCCGAGCAACTCTCCCGCTACAGAGCGCGAGATTGTTGACCCGATCGCACAATCAGTGTGGGCGAGCACACAGATCGAAGGAGAAAGCGTGTATGTCGAGGACCTCAATCTGGCAATCGTCGGGCAGCCACCTCGAAAAGGGGCCTCGCCGGAATACCTAGAGCGCGCCAGATCAACCCGAGCCATATACGAGGCCTACCTCTGGGCGCTCTCGGAGCCATTTCCACTCGCTGGAAACCAGACCGTAACGCGTGAATTCATCACCGAGCTTCACAAGCGCATGTTCGCGAGCACCAAGCCGGACCAGGCTGGAAAGCTGAAGGACAAGCAGAACCGAGTTCAGTGGGGTGGGCACGTCGAACTGGTCGTGTTGCCCCCCAATCGCGTGGCCGAGTTTCTCGATCGTGCCTGCGATCGAGTCAACAGCGCCTTCGTTGTGGCCGACACGACAGCTCGTTACAGCAAGCTGATCGCCGTCGCAGAGTTTCTTGTCGATTTTCTGGCGATTCATCCATTCGCGGATGGCAACGGACGAACGGCGAGACTGTTGTCCACGTATCTTCTCGAACGCGCCGGGTTTCATTTTGCGCGCTTTTACTCTCTAGATGTCATTATTCTCGAGCGCCAGCAGTTGTACTACAAGGCACTCTTCGAGTCCCAGAAGCACTGGCTTCTTGATACAGAGAATGTGGGACCATGGGTTGAGTTCTACCTTGACGCTATTCTCACGCAGTGGCTTCGCGCTCACGAGAAAATGGTGGTCGAGGCCCGGAATCGATCGTGAGCGCTCCCAAACCGCGGTTCGCCGTTCATGACTGGGCAGCATCCCCGAGTGAATCAGACGCTGCTCGCCGCCACGTCGAATCCTCACAAGCTCACGGAACTCCGCGCCATCTTCGAGCCGCTGGGTGTTCGCATCCTCGGCCTCGATGATGTCGCGCGTCCCGGCTCGATCCCCGAGCCGCGCGAAGACGGCGCAACCTGCGAAGAGAATGCGCGCCTCAAGGCCCTCGCCTACGCCCAGGCCACCGGGCGCGCGTGCCTCGCCGACGACTCGGGCCTCTTCGTCGATGCTCTCGGCGGGGAGCCCGGGGTTCACTCGGCCTATTACGCCGGCCACGAGGGAACCCGCGCGCAACGCGATGCCCGCAACAACGCCAAACTCCTCAAGGCACTCCAAGGCGTAACGACTGAGCGGCGCACCGCCCGCTTCGTCTGCTGCATGTGCGCGGCCGATCCCGCAGGCCGCATCCTCGCCACGAGCCGCGGCGAGTTTCCGGGCGTCGTCGGCTTTGAGCCACGCGGCTCAAACGGCTTCGGCTATGACCCGCTCCTCGTCCTTGAGGACGGGCGCACCAGCGCCGAATTGACCGACGCCGAGAAGAACGCCCGCAGCCACCGCGGCGCCGCCGCCCGCGCCATCGCCCCATCGCTCCTCGCCGCCCTCATGAATCAAGATTCACCACAGAGACACAGAGGCACAGAGAAAACAGGAATCTGATTGGTTCGGAGGATGGAACGGATTCGTCGGGCGTTATGCGACTGTGTGCTGCTTCAAGCGGTTCTGAAAACAGATCCAGATGTATTCCTCTGTATCTCTGTGCCTCTGTGGTGAACTCCTATTCGATCGGCCGCATCATCGGGAAAAGCATCACATCCCGGATCGACCGCTCGTTGAGCAGCAGCATGCACAGCCGGTCGATCCCGATCCCCATCCCGCCCGCCGGCGGCATGCCCACCTTCAGCGCCTCGATGAAGTCCTGGTCGAATGTGCGGAACGTCGCCTCATCCGCCTCGATCCCCGCCAGCTGCTCGCGGAACTTCGCCTCTTGCACATCCGGATCGTTCAGCTCCGTGTACGCCGGCCCCACCTCCATGCCGCCGATGAACAGATCCCATCGCTCCGCCAGCATCGGATCATCGCGCTTGGGCCTCGTCAGCGGCGAGAGCGCCGCCGGATAGTCGATCACGAACGTCGGCTGCTGCGGATCGAGCTTGTGCTCGGCCACTTCCTCGAACAGTTCGTTGACGATCAGGATGTCGGCCACTCCCTCGTGCTTGAGCCCGCGGCGCTTGGCCTCCTCGCGCGCCCGCTTGCCATCCGTCATCGGGAAGCTCAGCCCCTGCTGGAACAGCTCTGCAAACGGCACCTTCCTGAACGGCGCGCCGTAATCGATCTTCCATGACTCGTACGGCAGAACAAGTTGCTCGCCCGGGCGCAAGTCGCCATCCGCCTTCTCACCGAGGGTCTGCGTGCCCGCCGCCAGGCGCGCGATCGCCCGGATCGCCTGCTCCGTCAGGTCCATCATCGATCGGTAGTCGCCGAACGCCTCGTACACCTCGAGCGATGTGAACTCCGGGTTGTGGCTGCGGTCGAGCCCCTCGTTGCGGAAGTTGCGGCTCATCTCGTAGACGCGCCCCATACCGCCCACCAGCAGCCGCTTGAGATACAGCTCGGGTGCGATCCGCATGAAGAGGTCGATCGACAGCGCGTTCATGTGCGTCTTGAACGGGCGCGCCGCCGCACCGCCCGCCAGCACCTGGAGCACCGGAGTCTCGACCTCGAGAAACCCCCGCTCATCGAGGAACCGGCGCAGGTGGGAAACAATCGCCGAGCGCATCTTCATCACGCGCATCGTCGTAGGCGTCGCGTACAGGTCGACGTACCGCTTGCGGTATCGCACGTCGACATCCGTCAAGCCCTTCCACTTCTCCGGCGGCGGGGCCAGGCTCTTGGCCCCCATCTCCAGCCCCGAGGCCCACACCGTCACTTCGCCCGCGCGCGTCTTCATCAGCGGCCCCGACGCCACCACGATGTCTCCCAAGTCGAGCGCCTTGGCCAGCTGAAAGCCCGGCTCAGCGCAATCCGCCTGACTCACCGCCACTTGAAGGTCGTGCACGAGCGATCCGGAAGCCTCGGCCGTCGCCTCGGGAGTCTTCTCCGCCCCGCTCGTCGAGTCGCGCATCTGTAGCCACACAAGTTTGCCGCTGTCGCGCTTGAGCATCACGCGCCCGGCGATGCGAACCACCGGCCGCCGATCACTCTCGCGCCCGACCTTGCTCCCCGCGGCTTTCGCGGCCGCCTCCGCCGCCTGATGCTCGGCATCCGCCTTCGCGTCATAGTGCTCGCGCGCTGCGGCGATGCTGATGATCCCCTCGGTCCGCTTCCCGTACGGATTCACACCCAGTGCGGCGATGGCATCGCGGTTCGCCCGGCGCTGCGCCTCAAGCCGGTGGATGCTCTGCGCATCAATGGCTTCACCGGCGTCCTCCGGCGGCTTTGCTGCTGGCTTCGTCGGGCGCTCGGCCATCAGGGCCCCATCCTACGCGGTGTGACGGTGCGGGCCATCGCGCGGAATGCTCAGGCGATGGCGGGGCACGATGACCTTTCACTTGGTTCGCGTCGCCAACCTGAGCAGTGGAATCGCGATCAACAGGACTCCAATTCCAAACACCGCTGTGAGCCCTGCGTACACGAATGGGCTGAAGAACTCCGCGAGTCCAGACATTTCGCCCTGGGCCGCGACGAGTGGCACTTCGATCTTGAACCTGAACAGCACCGCTCCGCCGACACTGGCCGCGATCAAGACAATGCCCCCAAGCATTGCAACCACTCTGCGCGTGGCAGCTTGCTTCACGCCACCTTCCCATCCACAAGATTCACCACCCGATCCGCCCGATGCGCCACCCTCTCATCGTGCGACACGAGCACCATCGTCAGCCCCTCGGCCCGGCGCACATCCATGATCGCATCGAGGATCGAGGACCCAGTCTTCTGATCGAGGTTTCCCGTCGGCTCATCGGCCAGCAGCACCGGCGGCGAGTTCATCAGCGCCCGCGCGATCGCCACCCGCTGCCGCTCGCCCCCGGAGAGTTCCACCGGCCTGTGGCGCAGCCGGTGCCCGAGCCCGAATCGCTCGAGCAGCGCCCGCGCCCGCCCGCGAAGTTCCGCCGCGCGCCGCGTGTACCCCAGTCGCCCCCAGCGCACCATCGCCGCGATGAGCGTGTTCTGCATCACATCCAGTTCCGGCAGCAGGTGATAGAACTGGAACACAAAGCCCACTTGCGCGCTTCGAAAGTGGTCGAGTTCCCCCGCGCTCATCCCGGCCAGCGACCGCCCCTCGAAGGAAACTTCCCCTCCCTCATTTTGGTCCCCGGTCCCCGTTCCCCGGTCCCTCCTCGCGTCGGGCCGATCGAGCCCCCCCAGCAGATGCAGCATCGTGCTCTTGCCCGAGCCCGAAGCGCCGAGCACGGCCACGCACTCGCCCTTGCCCACGCTCAGGCTCGCCCCGCGCAGCACGGGCACATCCACCCGCCCGAGGCGGTACGTCTTGAACACGTTTCTCGCTTCGATCACCGCTGACAATTCTCGCCTTCTTCCTGATGCCTGATCCCCGGTCCCTGGTCCCTTGTCACTCGAACCGAATCGCCCGTACCGGATCCATCGACGCCGCCCGCGCCGCAGGGATCAGCGCCCCCACCGCCGCCGACAGCACGCCCGTCGCCAGCACGATCGCGGCCTTGCCCAATTCCATATCCGTCGGGATCTGATCGAAGTAGTAGATCGACGGGTCCCACACCACGATGCCCAGCGCCCGCCCCAGCCACTCGTGGATCGGATTGATGTTGCTCACGACCAGCCACGCCAGCACGCCGCCCAGCGCCGAGCCCACGATGCCCAGCGCCAGCCCGTAGCGCACGAACAGCCACGCCACCCCGGTGCGGCTGGCCCCGATGGCCCGCAGCACGCCGATGTCCTTCGTCTTCTCGCTGATCATCGACCAGAAGATGGCGAACACGAGGAACACCGCCGTCAGCGAGATGAACGCGAACAGCACCAGCACCAGCGCTGTCTCCTTCTGCACCGCCGCGATGAACGATTCCAGCCCCGGCTTCTTCTCCCAGGTGAAGATCGGCACGGCGCCCGGCGGCGGAGCCCCTCTGCCCTCGGCCTCGGCGAACTCGCGGTAAATCGCGGCCACGCGCTCGCGCAATCCGTTGGCCGTCACGCCATCCGCCGCCTTCACCAGCACCGTCGTCGCCCGGGCGGGTTCGATCTCCGTCACACTCGGCGCGGCGAACGACTCGCGCCCGGTGGGATCTCGCGTCACGCCCCCGTGCCTCGCGCTCTCGCCCTCGCGCACTCGCTCGGCCCGATCGAGGCGCAGCATGTGCTGGAGCGAGTCCAGCGGCACGATCACCCAGTTCGCATCCACGTCGTAGAGCCCGGACCTGAACTCGTTGGCCACGGCAAATCGAAGCGCGCGCGTGTCGATCGCCACGCCGCGCTGGCTCAGCGGCAAGACGCTGAGCGTCACTTCTTCTTCCGGCATGTAGTTCCATCGAGGCTGGATGAACCCGCCTTCGGTGCGCTGGTTGTTCGGGCGTGCCACTTCGATCCCCAGCACCACCGCCGGTCGCTCGGCGCCCGTGACCAGGTCCGCGCGACGAAGCACCTTGCCCGCCTCGAGCCATTTCGCCATGGCCGGCTCGGTCAGCCGGGGGTCCTCGCGTTTGTCGTCCCGCGGCAGCGGCTCCTCCAGCGGCCGCCACCACAGCCGCGCGAAGTATCCCGTCACCCGGTCATACCCCGCCGGCTCCACGCCCAGCACCTGCACGGTCTTCGTGTCACCGCCGGGCAGACCCAAGAGTCCGATCGTCTCGACCAGCGGCGTGGCGGCCGCCACTGCCGGGTCCTTCTCCAGCCGCTCGATCAATCGCTCGTAGTGCGGGATGCCGCGCACCGGCCACGTGATCGAGACATCCCCGATCATGCTCTTGCCCGAATTGAGCAGGAGCGTCAGGAACCCCCCCATCACCGACCACACCACCAGCACCATCGCCGTGCACAACGCCACGGCCAGCGCCGCCAGCAGCGGCATGATCTTCGACACAAGGTACCGGCGCGTCAGCAATGCCTGATACACACCCGTGATGGTAATGAGCGGCGAAGCGCCCCGAGCCGGAATTGATTGAACACAGAGGTCGCAGAGTCGCCGGGGCGACAAAAAAGTAGAAAAACAGAGCAAGGTTTGGCCACCTGATCAGAATTGACGAGGACTCGTGGCTGGCCGGGCGATCGCCTTCCGTCTGTCTTCGCCCGGAGGGCGCACGATCGTTGCCGGGGACTTCAGTCCCCGGAAGAGGGCCTGGCGCTCAAACGTCGTTATTTCCCCAGAGGGGTTTCAGGGGACACCTCCCCTGAACAGGAACTCTTTCAGTGCGCATCGACGGTCTACCATGCCTCGATCGCCATGCCGGACTTGAAGAACAACGCCTTCATCGCCAGACCCCTGTCCATCGGCCCCGTCCGCCTCGCCACGAACCTCCTCCTCGCGCCCGTCGCCGGCTACTGCGATCTGGCCTTCCGCATTGTCTGCCGCGAGCAGGGCGGCGTCGGCCTCGCCTGCACCGACCTGCTCTCGCCTCACGGCCTGCTCCGCGGCACCGCTCGGTCCCTCGACCTCGCCATGACGAGCGATGAGGACCGGCCGCTCTGCATGCAGATCTACGGCAACGATGCCGACATCCTCGCCGACGGCGCCCGCTGGGCTGTCGATCACGGGGCCGATGTCGTTGACATCAACATGGGCTGCCCCGTGGACAAAGTCGTCAAGAAGAACGGCGGCAGCATGCTCCTGTGCGACCCCTGCCGCACCGTCGCCATGACCGAGCGCGTCGTGAGCGCTGTTCAGTCCGCATCGGGCGGCCGAGTCCCTGTCACGGCCAAGATGCGCCTGGGATGGAACGATGGCGAACTCGTGGCGCCCGCGCTCGCCGTCGCGCTCGCTCGCATCGGCATCGCCCTCGTCACCGTCCACGGGCGCACCACGGCTCAGCGCTTCACGGGCAACGCCAGCCTCGACGGCATCCGCGCGGTTGTCGAAACGGTGGCCGCTTCAGGCTGCCCGATCCCCGTCATCGGAAACGGCGATGTGACTGAGCCCACGCACGCTATCCGCATGATGCAATACACCGGCTGCGGCGGCGTCATGATCGGCCGCGGCTCCTTCTCCCGCTCCTGGCTCTTCCGCCAGATCTGGTCCCTTCAGACCCGCGGCGTCGCCGACCCCGAACCTGCTGACTCCGACAAGATCGCCATCATCCGCCGCTACCTCGACCTGATGGTCCGCTTCCGCGGCGAGCACTACGCCATGAACCACGTCCGCCGCCGCATCTCCTGGCTCGCCAAGACCCTGCCGCCCTGCAAGCCCTTTAAAGAAGCGATCCGCATCGCCCCCGATCCGCCCGCGGCTCACGCGATCCTCGACGACTATCTCGCCGGTGGCCTGCGCTCGAGAGGTTTCATCGCAGCGGGAGAATCCGAGCGCGCATCGCACTCAGCGGCAACCATCGAACTCGAGTCCGCGGCGGCGTAGCGCCGTTCATCCGGAACAGGGGTCGCAGGGGAAACCTCCCCTGCACCGCATCCATGTCCGAGGGGTGATCGCAGGGGATACCTCCCCTGAGCCGCGACTCTGCGATTCCGTCAGTCCGTCTTGCTCCTCAACATCTTCTTCAGCAGAGGCGTGAACACCAGCACGATCACGCCCATGCCGATCCCCGACACGACGAAGATCATGAAGTAGTCCGCGCGACCGCCGAAATGCCACGGGAGTTGGACTTCTCCTTTCTCGATTGCTTCCACCTGGGACGCGACCAGCCCAGCCCCGAGGTTGCCCACAAACGAAGAGATAAACCAGATTCCCATCAAGAGCGCGACCCAGCGCAGTGGGGCCGCCTTGGTCACATACGAAAGCCCGGTCGGAGAAAGGCACAGCTCGCCCAACGTATGGACGAAATACGCCATGAAGAGCCACCAAGGCGACACAAGGGTCCCATCGTTGTTGCGCATCGCTCCCATGACCATGAAAAGGAAACCAACCCCGAGCAACACGAGTCCTAACCCGATTTTGGCGGGCTGCGACGGGCTCAACTGACGGCGACCCAATGAGGCCCAGAGCAACGCAAATAGAGGTGCAAGTAGAAAGATCAGGCCTGCGTTGATCGACTGGAACCACGTTGCCGGAACGTCATAACCGAACACGGTTCGGTCTGTGCTCCGCTCGGCAAAAACGTTCATTGTGCTTCCCGCCTGTTCGAAACCGATCCAGAAGAAAATGTTGAACATCATGAACAGGAAGATGCTGGCGGTCGGACCCCGATCGCCCGGACGCTGCGCCGCGACGAACCAGCCGGCGCCAACCACGACAACCGCGAGCAGCCCGCCGAGAAGCACTTGGGCAAGCGTCGCATTTTCGGGTTTTCCTAATTGCTCGATTGCACCGCTAATTCGTCCAAAAAATCCCAGATGGAACGCGTATCCCACGCCCGCTGCCAGCGCGCAATTGATCACAAACATCAGCGCCGAAATATTCGGGCGGCCTTCCGGCGCTAGCCCAATGCCGCGCAAGAACTGCGGACGCCCGAATACATACATGATCAGCCCGGCGATCATGCCGACGGCCGCCGAGCCGAAGCCCCAGTGCCATCCCACCTTCTGGCCCAGCGTGCCACAGACGAAGGCGCATAGGAACGCGCCAAGGTTGATGCCCATGTAGAAGATCGAAAAACCGCCATCGCGGCTCGCATCTCCCTGCCGGTACAACTGCCCCACCATTGTTGAGACGCAAGGCTTGAAGTGCCCGGTCCCCAAGATGATTAGCGCGAGCCCGCCGATAAACGCGGACATGCCGACTTCATTGTGCGCCCATTCACCCATGCCGGAAACGGCCAGCACGATGTGCCCAAGCGCGATGATCAGCCCACCCAGCACCATCGACCGGTGCGTGCCGATGAACTTGTCGGCGATGATGCCGCCGAGCACGGGAAACAGGTACGCCAGCCCCGTGTACCACCCGTAGAGCGTGTTGGCCTCTCCTTCGCTCCACTGGCGGCCAGGATTCACGATGCCATAGCTGGTCTTGTGATCGCGCGCGGCGTTTTCCATGAGATACAGCACCAGCAGCGCGCGCATCCCGTAGTACGAGAATCGCTCCCACATCTCGACGAAGAACAGCAGGAACAGCCCCGGTGGGTGCCCGAGCAATCGCATCCCGCCGCTGGGATCCATCGGCGGCACCATGTCAGTCGCCGCCCCCGCCAGCCCCGCGTTCCTGCCCAT
>Ga0187894_10001300_pt1 | contig 32321 bp, 36 predicted proteins | sample GBC1701081metaG_FD_136650 | JGI IMG/M metagenome (GOLD analysis project Ga0187894, IMG submission 136650) | White microbial mat communities from a lava cave in the Kipuka Kanohina Cave System on the Island of Hawaii, USA - GBC170108-1 metaG ...
CGAGCCGGCGCGAATAGAAGCCGCGCACCGCGCCGAAGATGCGCTCGATCAGCCGCTCGAACCAGCCTTCCTGCTCGTGCTGCTTGAATATCTTCGAGCACATCATCGGCGACAGCGTCAGAGCGATTATCCCTGAGATGATGACGGCGCCCGCCAGCGTGAAAGCGAATTCGCGGAACAAGGCGCCCGTGAGGCCGGAGGTGAAGCCGATCGGCGCATAGACCGCCGCCAGGGTCAGCGTCATGGTGATGACGGGGCCGGCGATCTCACGCGCTCCTGCAAGCGCGCTCTGGAACGGCGTCATGCCGTCCTCGATATGCCGGTGGATGTTCTCGACGACGACGATGGCGTCGTCGACGACGAGGCCGATGGCCAGCACGAAGGCGAGCAGCGTCAGGAGGTTGATCGAATAGCCGAGCGCCAGGAGGAAGATGGCCACACCGACGAGCGACAGCGGGATGGTGACGACCGGAACCAGCGTCGAGCGGATATTGCCGAGGAACAGGAAGATGACGACGATGACGATGAGCGTCGCTTCGAGGAGCGTCTTGCTCACTTCCCAGATCGACGCATTGATGAACTCGGTCGCGTCATAGGCGATGCTCGCCTTGAGCTGCGGCGGCAGTTGCCGTTGCAGGTCGGGGAATTGGTCGCGCACTTGCGAGATCACCGACAGCGGGTTGGCGTCGGGCGTCGTGGTGATGCCGAGGAACACCGCCTTGAGCCCGTCGAAAGCCGAGGTCGAGTCGAAGTTCTGCGGGCCGAGATCGACGGTGGCGATCTGGCCCAGGCGGATGATCGTGTTGTTCTTGACCGCGACGACGAGCTGCAGGAACTGCTCAGGCGTCTCGAGCGACGTCTTGGCGTTGATGTTCTGCTGGATGAAGTCGCCCTTCACGCTGCCGGCGGCGGTGGTGAAGTTGTTCTGCGCCAGGGCGTTGTTGACGTCGAGCGGGGTGATGCCGAGCGCCGCCATCTTGTCCGGATTGAGCCAGACGCGCATGGCGAAGGTCGAGCCGCCGAGGATCTCGGCTTCGGCGACGCCGTTGATCGCCTGGATCTGCGGCCTGATCACGCGGTCGAGATAGTCTGAGATCTGCGCCGGCGCCATGGTCTCGGAGCTGAAGCCCATATACATGAGCGCATAGGGCGTGCCCGTCGTGCGCGTCACCACCGGGTCCTTCGATTCCTCCGGCAGCACGCTCTTGACTTCATTGACCTTGGAAAGAACGTCGGCCAGCGCCCGGTCGCCGTCGGCGTCGAGCTTGAGCTTCATCGTGATGGTCGAGACGTTCTGCGCCGATGTCGATTTCAGCGTGTCGATGCCCTCGGTCGAGGCCACCGCCTGCTGGATCGGCGTGGTGATGAAGCCCTTGATCTGGTCGGCATTGGCGCCGGGATAGGTCGTGGTGATGGTGATCGTGGTGTCTTCGACCTTCGGGAACTGCCGGACCGGCAGGTTCCACACCGAATTGGCGCCCACCAGGAGGATCAGAAGGCTTACGACCGTCGCCAGCACGGGCCGGCGCACGAAAATATCGGTGAAGCTCATGGCTCGCCCCGTTATTGCGTGTTGCGGTCAACCGTCAGGTTGAGCGCGATCGAATTGTCTATGCGGACTCTCGAACCTTGATCGATCTTGTTCTGCCCGGCGATCACGACCTGATCGCCGGACTTGACGCCTTCGATCACATTCACTCTGCCGTCGCGCACCGGGCCCAGTTTGACGAAGCGCCGCTCGATCTCGAGATCCGGCTCCTTCGCATTGGGATCTGGATTCTTTGCCTTCACCACCGCGAAGACGCTGTCGCCGTAAAGCGAATAGGTCACCGCCGTCTGCGATATGGTGACCACCGGCTCGGGTGTCCCGACGATCACGGTCACCTCGGCATACATGCCGGGCACCAGGCGGCCTTCCGGATTCTCGATCTCGCCCCTGACCGTGATCATGCGGCTCGTTTCGGAAACGCGGGCATCGAGCGTCTTCACTTTGCCCTTGAAGGCCTCGCCCGGATAGGTGCTGAACCTCGCCTGCACTTCCTGGCCGATCTTGATGCGGCCGAAATCGGCCTCGGTCACCGTGTAGTCGGCAAAGATCGGATCGACGCTCTGCATCCACACGACATTCTGGCCGGCCGCCACATATTTGCCGACCGCGACATCGCGCAGGCCGAGCCTGCCGTCCCACGGCGCATAGATCGATTTCTGCGCGATCAGTGCTTCGGTGCGCTGGACATCGGCGAGAAGCCGGTCCCTGAGCATGCGCGCCGCGTCGAGATCGGACTTGGAGGCGTAGCCCTTCTTGAACACCTTCTCGCGCCGGTCGAACTCGATCTGGGCATTGTCGAGCTGCACCTTGAAGTTCTTGAGATCGGCCTCTTCCGTGTCGGTGTCGAGCTGGATGAGCTTCTGGCCCTTCTTCACCAGGTCGCCCGAATCGAACAGGAGCTCTCTGACCACGCCGCCGACCTGGGGCGCGACCTCGATGCCGTTGACGGCCGCCAGCGTGCCGATGGCACCGATCTGCGGCTCCCACTGGTCCTGGCGCGCTTCCTCGGCCGAGACGGTCTCGACCGGCTTCGGCGCCGCCTGGATGAAGCCGGCGATCATCTTCGGCTTGAAGTCGAAGGCATACCAGGCGATGGCGCCGCCGAGTCCGCCCAGCAGCACAATCACAAGTAGGAAGTATATGATGCGGCGCAACATGGGCGTCTAGATAAGCCGATTAAGGTTGGATGTAAATGATATAAACTTGCTAGATGGGCCACTACTGACAGACGACAAGATATTTCGGCAAAGTATTTCGTTACGAAATATTTCACTACTTTACGGTGCGATTGTGAACCGTTTGGCGGTTTTTTGAGCACCCGCTTGTCTTTCCAAAGTGATACGTCTAAGCATCGCTGAACCAGTCGAAAAGAAGCTGGGTAACAACTAAAAAAGCAACGGGTGAGGATAAAGGCAGGGGGGCTCATGGAATATTTCCTAGAGCAGCTCATAAACGGCATTACGCTCGGTTCGATCTATGGACTGATCGCCATCGGCTACACCATGGTCTATGGCATCATCGGCATGATCAATTTCGCCCATGGCGATATTTTCATGGTCGGCGCCTTCATCTCGCTGATCGCCATCCTGGCGATCGGACTCACCGCCTCGGCGAGCTTCGCGCTTCTTCTTCTGGCGCTCCTTCTCGTCCTCGCCATCGCAATGATTCTCGCTTCCGCCTACAACTGGACGGTCGAGCGCGTCGCCTATCGCCCGCTCCGCGGCTCGTTCCGCCTGGCGCCGCTCATTTCCGCCATCGGCATGTCGATCGTCCTCCAGGAGTTCGTGCGCATCGCCCAGGGCGGCCGGCCGAAGCCGATGCCGGCCCTGATCTCGGGCGGCGTCGATCTCGTCCACACCACGACCGCGCAAGGCGAGTTCGTGGTCCGTCTCTCCACCATGCAGATCATCATCATCGTGACGACGCTCGCTCTGATGGCGCTGTTCACGGCACTCATCACCCGCACCTCGCTCGGGCGGGCCCAGCGGTCCTGCGAGCAGGACATGAAGATGGCGTCCCTCCTCGGCATCGACGTCAACAAGACCATCTCCATCACCTTCATCATGGGCGCGTCGCTCGCCGCCGTCGCCGGGCTCATGTTCTTCCTGCGCTACGGCGTCATCGACTTCTATATCGGCTTCCTCGCCGGCGTTAAGGCGTTCACCGCGGCCGTGCTGGGCGGCATCGGCTCGATCCCGGGCGCCATGCTGGGCGGCCTTGTCATGGGTCTCATCGAGGTGTTCTGGTCGGCCTATTTCTCGGTCGAATACAAGGACGTCGCGTCCTTCGCGATGCTGGCGGTGGTTCTCATCTTCCTGCCACAAGGGCTTCTGGGCAAACCGGAGGTAGAAAAAGTCTGATCATGGCGCCTGGTCAAATCGCACAAGCACAAAAGGGACAAGGCGCAGTGACCGCCTCCTCTTCCGCCCATTCCGGCACCGATTTCAACCGCATCCTCATCGACGTCGCCCTCACCGCGCTGATCGCCTTCGCGATCCTGGGCCCGATCGTCGGCCTCAAGACGGAAGCGCCGCAAGGCGGTCTGGTGCTCCAGCAACGCTGGGGATGGGTGGCGAGCTTCGTCGCCATCATCGCGGCCGGACGGCTGGCACTGCATCTTCTCGTCTGGAACCGGCCGTCCTGGGTGACGCCGCAACATGTGAAGCGCTGGGGCTGGAGTGCCATGGCCGTCGGCGTAGCGGCATTTGTCATCGGGCTCATCACCACGGATTCCCCTTTGGGTTTCCTGGCCCAGATCCATGCGCAACTACCGGCCTGGTTCGTAGCCTTTGGCGTCTTCGCCTTCCTGGCGGGCGCCTGGCTCGCTTATTCGGCGGCCAGCGAGACGGTGGAAGGCAAGGCCGCGCAATCAGGCTTCGTCCAGGCCGTCGAGCCCTATGGCAAATATTTCGGCGTGGCGCTTCTGGTCATCGGCGTCCTCCTGCCCTTCATACCGGGCGTCGACCGCCGCATCGTCGATCTCGGAATATTGATGCTCACTTATGTGATGCTCGGCTGGGGCCTCAATATCGTTGTCGGCCTCGCCGGCCTCCTCGATCTCGGCTATGTCGCCTTCTATGCGGTTGGCGCCTATTCCTATGCGCTCCTCGCCACCATCTATTTCCCGCTGTGGTTCGGCGACGGCATCACGCCATGGAGCTTCTGGCTGGTGCTCCCTCTCGCCGGCCTTCTTGCCGGTCTCTGGGGCATCATCCTCGGTTTTCCGGTGCTGCGCCTCAGGGGCGACTATCTGGCGATCGTCACCTTGGCCTTTGGCGAGATCATCCGCGTCATTCTCATCAACTGGTATGATTTTACCAACGGCCCCAACGGCATAAGCGACATTCCGCGCCCGAGCTTCTTCGGCATTCCCTTCACCAATGACGAGAACGGCTTCGCCGCGACCTTCGGGCTCTCCTACTCGCCGATCCAGCGCATCATCTTCCTCTATTATGTCATTCTCGTTCTGGCGCTCATCACCAATTTCGTCACCATGCGCTTGCGCCGGCTGCCGATCGGGCGCGCCTGGGAAGCCTTGCGCGAGGATGAGATCGCCTGCCGCTCGCTCGGCATCAACACCACCAACACCAAGCTCACCGCCTTTGCCATCGGCGCCATGTTCGGCGGCTTCGCCGGCTCGTTCTTCGCGACGAGGCAGGGCTTCGTCTCGCCCGAGAGCTTTGTCTTCATGGAATCGGCCATCATCCTCGCCATCGTCGTCTTGGGCGGGCTCGGATCGCAGATCGGCGTCGTCATCGCCGCCATCGTGGTGATCGGCGCCTTCGAGCTCTTCCGCGAGCTGGCCTTCCTCAAGGCGATCATGCCGGACGGCTTCGATCCGGCGCAGTACCGAATGCTGGCGGTCGGCATCGCCATGGTGCTGATCATGCGCTGGCGACCGCGCGGCCTCGTCACCAAACGCGATCCGTCGATCTTCCTCAAAGAGAAGAAGGCTGTCTCCGCCGATCTCGTGGCGCAGGGACACGGCTGAGATGGCGAACTGGAAAGACAATCCCGTGCTGCGCGTGGATCATCTCACCATGCGCTTCGGCGGCCTCGTCGCCATCGACGACCTCTCCTTCAGCGTCGGGCGCAACGACATCACCGCCCTCATCGGCCCCAATGGCGCCGGCAAGACCACCGTCTTCAACTGCCTCACCGGCTTCTACAAGCCGACCGAGGGCATGATCGTGATGCGCCACACCGACGGCAAGGAATTCATCCTCGAGCGCATGGACGATTTCCGCATATCGCAATTCGCCAAGGTGGCGCGCACCTTCCAGAACATCCGGCTCTTTGCCGGCATGACGGTGCTCGAGAATCTGGTCGTCGCCCAGCACAACACCTTGATGCGCGCCTCGGGCTATACCGTCGCCGGCATTCTCGGATTGGGCGGCTATCGCCGCGCCGAGAAGGAGGCGGTCGAGAAGGCGAAATATTGGCTCGATCAGATCCATCTGACCGATCGCGCCGACGATCCGGCGGGCGACCTGCCCTATGGCGCCCAGCGCCGGCTCGAGATCGCGCGTGCCATGTGCACCGAGCCCAAGCTGCTCTGCCTCGACGAGCCCGCCGCCGGCCTCAATCCCCGCGAGTCCGACGATCTCAACAAGCTTCTCCTGGCGATCCGCAAGAACCAGGGCATCGGCATCCTCCTCATCGAGCACGACATGAAGGTCGTGATGGAAATTTCCGACCATGTGGTGGTGCTCGATTACGGCCAGAAGATTGCCGACGGAACGCCGGCCGAGGTGAAGATCGACCCGGCGGTCATCCGCGCCTATCTGGGCGTCGATGAAGAGGAGGCGCCGCCAATAGCCGCGAAGCTCGTGACCGAGGCGATATCGCGCGCCGAGCACGAGGCGTCATCGGCCCGGAAGGGAGGCCACTGATGGCAAAGCCCCTTCTCACCGTGCGTGGCGTCGAGACCTTCTACGGCAAGATCCAGGCGCTCAAGGGCATCGATATCGATGTCAATGAGGGCGAGATCGTCACCTTGATCGGATCGAACGGCGCCGGCAAATCCACGCTAATGATGACCATTTGCGGCACGCCGCGCTGCCGGGCGGGAGCGATCGAATTCGACGGCACGGACATCACCCAGAGCCCGACGCATCAGATCGTCCGCCTCGGCATCGCCCAGTCGCCGGAAGGCCGGCGCATCTTTCCGCGCATGACCGTTCTCGAAAACCTGCAGATGGGGGCCGCGGTCAGTAACCCTGCGCATTTCGAGGCGGATCTCGCCCGCGTTTTCAAGACCTTCCCCATCCTCGAGAAGCGCCAGGCCCAGCGCGGCGGCACGCTGTCGGGCGGCGAGCAGCAGATGCTGGCCATCGCCCGGGCCCTGATGGCGAGGCCGCGTCTGCTTCTGCTCGACGAGCCCTAGCTCGGGCTCGCCCCCTTGATCGTGAAGCAGATCTTCCAGGTCATCCGCGAGCTCAATGCCAGTGAGGGCCTGACGGTGTTCCTGGTCGAGCAGAACGCCTTCCATGCGCTGAGGCTCGCCCACCGCGCCTATGTGATGGTAAACGGCCGGATCACCATGTCGGGAACCGGCAAGGCGCTCCTGGAGAGCCCCGAAATTCGTGCCGCCTATCTCGAAGGCGGAGCTCACTGAGGAACCCGAAAGATGTCTCTCTTTGTCGAGGACAACCCCTGGATCTTCCTGATCATGACGGTGGTGATCGGCGGCGGCGCGGCCTATCTCGCCGGACGCGCCTTGGCCTCCAAATGGCGCCCCTGGGCGACGGCGGTTCTCTATATGATCCCCCTGGGCCTGGCTTTACGCTTCTTTCACTATGCGCTGTTCAATGGCGATCTTTTAAGCCTGCATTATTTCATAACTGACACGCTGGTCCTGATCGCCGGCGCCAGCCTGGGTTACCGGCTGACCCGGGTCAGCCAGATGGTCAGCCAGTATCCCTGGCTTTACGAGCGTTCGAGCCCGTTTTCCTGGCGGGCCAAAGGAGCTTCATGAATTTGGATCAAGGGCGGTGCCGCAACTGCATGGCCCTTTCCAATCGCACCCATTTGAGCAAAGATAGGCTCAAGGGGTGTGCAACCCCCGAAGACCGATCAAGGTCATTACCCCAAGGGAGAATCAGATGAAGAAGTTTGTACTATCGGGCTTAGCCGTAGGCTTCGCGACGGCCCTCGCCGCCTCGACGGCCTGGGCCGATATCACGATCGCCGTGGTCGGCCCGATCACCGGGCAATATGCCGCCTTCGGTGAGCAGATGAAGAAGGGCGCCGAGATGGCCGTGGCCGACCTCAACGCGGCCGGCGGCATCAATGGCGAGAAGGTGGTTCTGGAAGTGGGCGACGACGCCTGCGACCCGAAGCAAGCCGTGGCCGTCGCCAACCAGATGGCGTCCAAGGGCGTGAAGTTCATCGCCGGGCATTTCTGCTCGGGCTCCTCGATCCCCGCCTCCAAGGTTTATGAAGAGGAAGGCATCCTGCAGATCACCCCCGCCTCGACGAACCCGAAGTTCACCGACGAAGGCGGCTGGAACGTGGCGCGCGTCTGCGGCCGTGACGACGCCCAGGGTCTTGTCGCCGGCGACTTCCTGGCCAAAAACTACAAGGACAAGAAGATCGCCATCATCGACGACAAGACCGCTTATGGCAAAGGTCTGGCGGACGAAACCCGCAAGGCGCTGAATGCCGCCGGCGGGAAGGAAGCCGTGAACGAATCCTACACGGCCGGTGAGAAGGACTACACCGCGCTCGTGTCGAAGCTCAAGGAGGCGGCGATCGATGTCGTCTATGTCGGCGGCTATCACACGGAAGGCGGCCTCATCCTCCGTCAGCTGCGTGAGCAGGGCTCGCAGGCGCTCATGATCTCAGGCGACGCCTTCGTCACCGACGAGTTCTGGAGCATCACTGGCCCGGCCGGCGAAGGCACGATCATGACCTTCGCGCCCGATCCGCAGAAGTTCGACTCGGCCAAGGCCGTGGTCGAGAAATTCAAGGCGTCCGGCTACAATCCGGAAGGCTACACGCTCTACACCTATGCCGCCATCCAGGCCTATGACCAAGCCGTCAAGGCGGCTGGCGGCGCCGACGACAACAAGAAGCTCGCCGAGTGGCTGCGCGCCGGCAACACGCTGAAGACCATCCTTGGCGACCTCTCGCTCAACGAGAAGGGCGACATCAAGGACGCGAAGTATGTCTGGTACAAGTGGCATGACGGCAAATATGCCGAGGATGCCGAGCTGAACAAGTAATCAGCCTGGACGCTGAAACGGAAGAGCCCGCATGGCGCGCCATGCGGGTTTTTTGTTGCGTCGTGCGATCTCGCTCGTTCAGCGGATGCGGAACTGCAACCCGATCCCCGGGCCGTAGAAGCCTGGCCCGTAATAGCCGCCATAATAGGGATAGCCGCCATAGCCATAGCCGTAATAGGGTTCATCCCAGTAGCGGTAGAAACGCGCATGGCGGCGGCGATAGCAGCCGTCCCACGGATCGCAATATCTGGCCCAGCGCCGATTATGACGCCATCTGCGGCTCTCACGCCATTTACCCTTGCGGTAATAGTTCTTGCGCCACTTTTTCTTGTAATGCACCTGAACCAGATTGCCGCTCTGGGCCGTCTGCATCTTGACCGGCGTGGAAGCGGGCATGGCCTGGCTCGTTGCCGGCACGGCAAGAGCGACGCCTGCGGAAACGGCAGCGGCCATCAGTAATGTCTTGATGTTGAGCACGACAAGGTCCCTCCTCTCTCGATAAGACCTCAAACAAGTCCTGAAGATTATCTAGATAGGAAGGGCTTGTGGCCAATCAAAGGCGTCGACGTTCACGCAACATTTCGTAACAAAATAATCCGTGGTCAGATAATAGCATCGAACGCCACGTCATTGCGATTTTCTCGGCACTCGTCACGGGGTCCACGTGACGCAAGGAGCCCGCATGGCATGGCAGCCATGCGGGCTCCTCATCGAACTCGGTCATCCGTCAGTCGATGCCGAAATACAATCCGACACCCGGCCCACGATGTTCGCGGTACGGCCTGTAATAGCCATAATAGGGCTCGTCATAGTACCGATAGCGGTAGGACTTGCTGTAGCGATGACGCTTGTAGCAGCGCCTATCATCGGCATAGCGGCAATAGCGCGAAGAATACTTTCTCTTGTGCCACTTCCTATGCCTGACATCGACGATGTTGCTGTTCTTGGCGGTGTCGATTTTTACCGGCGATGAAGCGGGCATGGCCTGAGTCGCAACCGGCATGGCGAAAACGACGCCGGCCGAGATGGCCGTGGCCATGGCCAAGGTTTTGATGTTGAACACGATAAGGTCCTCCTGTTTATCTCGCTGAGACCTGGCTAACCTGAGATGCCCTCGGTCAAATCGGCTCAATGCCGATAAAAGGCATCTTGACCAGGGCAACGTTCGGCAGGAAGGATCGTTCCGAAGATCAAGGGAGTCGGCGATGAAAGCCTATTTCGTCCAGATTAAATGCGAGCTGGGCAAAGCCTACCAGGTGGCAACGGCCATTGCCGATGCCGAGATCGCGTCCGAAATCTATTCGACATCGGGCAATTATGATCTCTTGGCAAAATTCTATCTGGAGCCCGAGGCCGATATTGGCCATTTCGTGAATGAGAGGCTGCACAAGATCAAAGGCATCAAGGATACGTACACTATCATCACGTTCCGCGCTTTTTGACCCCGCCATGCGTGCGCTTATTGCTCTTCTCGGTCTCCTCATTGTCGCCACATCTTCCGCTAGGGCAGCTGACAATGCCGAGCGTGCCGTGATCGGCTTCTCCCCTGACGGACGCTACTTTGCCTTCGAACAATATGGCGTGCAGGATGGATCGGGTTTTCCCTTTTCGGAGATCTTCATCGTCGATCTCGACGCCAATGAATGGGTGAAGGGATCGCCGTTCCGCGAGAAGGTGGAGGATGATGGGGCGCTCGTCAGTGCCGCTCGCGCCAGATCCGCCAAGGCGGCGCAAGCGCTCCTCACCCAGTTGAAGGCGGCCGAGCCCGGTGAGGTGCTCGCGTCGCAACCCATAACCGAGGCATCGCCGGACCGGCGGCGCCTGACCTTCGACCCCTACTATATCAGCCTGGGGAAACAATCCGCCAATCGCTACACGCTGAGCCTCGAGCTCGTTCCGTTTGCGGCGCCGGAGAGCTGCTATGCCGAGGACGGCAAGCAGATGGGTTTCAAGCTCACCATTGCCGACAATGACCAGAACGCGGCAAAAGAGGCTCACAAGGACAGCGCGATCCCCTCCTCGCGCTATTGTCCGCGCGACTATGACATTGCCGATGTGATCGCTTATCGGTCTTCATCCGGCAGCGAACGCCATGTCGCGCTGATCGGCGTCTACACGCCGGGCTTCGAGGGGCTGAACCGCCGCCTCATCGCCGTACCTTTCACTCTACCCTAATCAGCGATCGCCTTGAGATAGCGCTCGACCGAGCGCGCCACGGCACCCTTGCCGCCTTCGAGGATGCGCATGTTCCAGAAGGCGCTGTAGACCTGCCCGTAGTCGAAAGGCTCGAGCGCCCGGGCGATGCGCTTGATGGCGCGGGCGTTGAGCGGCCAGGTATTGGGATAGCTGTACATGAAGCTCACATGTTTCCGGTCCATCACCACCTGCAGGATGTCGCCGGCAAGCAGAACATTGGGCTTGCCCTTGCGCTTCCAATGGCAGACCGTGCCGCCCTCGAAATGCCCGCCGCAACGGACGAGGGTCAGGTCGGGCAGGATGGATTTCGTCTCGCCTTCCCAGAAGACGATCGCCGGATCGGGACGCGTCACCCATTTGCGGTCGTCGGCATGGATATAGATCGGGATGCCGCCAAAGGCCCTGCTCCATTCCACGATCACCGAATAATAATGCGGATGCGAGATGCCGATCGCCTTGAGCTCGCCGCGCGATTTCAGCGCCGCTACAGTTTCATCATTGACCAGGCTCACGCAATCCCACAGCACATTGCCGTCCGGCGTCTCGGCGAGGAGTGCCCGCTGCCCGATGGCGAAATGGGGCTCGAGGCCGATGCTCAATACCCCGTCCTCGTCCTTGATGATGACCTTGTGGTCACCGCCGAGCTCTTCCAGCGTCGTCCAGTCCTGGCCGGCCCAGCGCACATATTGCCGTTCGTCTTCGCAAATCATACAGGATTGGGGGGGCGCATCGCTCGCGGCATATTGCACGCCGCATTGCCGGCACATGAAATGGATCATTCGAAGCCTCCCGGATAAGCCGGCGAGGATAACGACGCCTCCCGCGGCGGGCAAGGCCGCCACGGGAGGACACTCTTGTCGTAAGGCTACTGCTTCAGCGGCTCGAGGCCCTGTGCCGTCTTGGCGAGGCGCGCCAGGTTGATGAATTCGGCGCGATAGCCGAAGGCATCGCTGCCCTTGGCGCCTTGCGCCAGAGCAATCACGTCGTCGTAAGAGTACGATTTCGTATATTGCCCGCCGCGCAAAAGCTGGCCGAAGGCCGCGACGGCGACGGCGAAGCGTGCTTCCTGCGGCGCCGCTTCGACCGTCGTCGCGGCCGCGCCGATCTTGACCGGCTCGCTGATAAGCTTCGAGTCCTTTTCGCCCGGCAGCTTGTAGCGGATCTTCACGAAGCCATACTCACCAGCGCCGGCAGCCGCGGGCGTGCTCGTTTCGCCATAGCGCAGATCGTCATTGAGCTTCGCCTTTGAATCCTTCGGCGTGATCTCGTAGATCGCCGTCACCGTGTGCCCCGAGCCGATATCGCCGGCATCGACCTTGTCGTTGTTGAAATCCTCGCGCTTCAGCATGCGGGTCTCATAGCCGATGAGACGGTATTCGGAGACAGTGTCGGGATTGAACTCGACCTGGATCTTGACGTCCTGGGCAATGGTGAAGAGCGTCGCGCTCACCTCGTCGACCAGCACCTTGCGCGCCTCGTTGATCGTGTCGATATAGGCGGCATTGCCATTGCCGTTCTGCGCCAGCGTCTGCATCATCTCGTCATTGTAGTTGCCGCGGCCGAAGCCCAGGACCGAGAGCGTGACGCCGGTCTCGCGCTTGCGCTCGACGAAGCTTTTCAGCTCCTCGGGATCGGTGATGCCGACATTGAAGTCGCCGTCGGTGGCGAGGATCACGCGGTTGATGCCGGTCTTGTCAAAACTCCGCTCGGCGAGCTGATAGGCCTGGCGGATGCCTTCGGCGCCCGCGGTCGAGCCTCCCGCCATCAGCCGGTCGAGCGCGCCCACGATCTTGGTCTTGTCCTTGGCCTTGGTCGGCTCGAGCACCGTGCCGGCGCTGCCGGCATAGGTCACGATCGAGACCGTGTCTTCCGGGCCCAGCGTCTCGACCAGCATCTTCATCGCATTCTGCAGCAAGGGCAGCTTGTCGGGTGAATCCATCGAGCCCGACGTGTCGATGAGGAAGACCAGGTTGGATTTGGGCTTCTCCTGGCCGTTGAGCGAAAAACCCTTGATGCCGATATGCATGAGCTTCGTGTCGGGATTCCACGGCGTCGGGAAGACCGACACATTCGCCTTGAACGGCACGGCCCGGTCGGCGGGACCGGCATAGTCATAGGGGAAGTAGTTGACCATCTCCTCGACGCGCACCGCATCCTTCTGCGGCAGGAGGTTCTGGTTGAGCGATCCGCGCACGAAGCTGTAGGAGGCCGTGTCGACATCGACCGAGAAGGTCGAGACCGGCTCGTCCTTGGCGATCTTCACCGGATTAGTCTCGATGTCGGTGAATTTGTCGCGGCCCTGGTCGCGGTAATAGCTATCGATCTGGTCGCCTTGCGCGACGATGCCCGAGGCCGGTGCCTTCTGCAGATAGCCCACGCTGCCGGCATCGACGGCCATCTTCTGTCGTGCCATCGTTCCCTGCATTTCGAGGCTGGGCAATGGTGCCGGCGACGGCGGCGATTCCGCCAGTGTGTCGATCTCGTTTTCGGCCGGTTTGGCCGCGAGGTTCTCTTGCTTGAGCTCAGCCTTCCTGGGCTCGGGCGTCGCCACCTCGTCCTGATCAGGTGATGTCGTGAAGGGGATATTCTGCGCTTCACGCAGGAGGCCGCTATTGACGACCACTAGCGTAAGGACGGCCAAGCTCGCACCGGCCATCAGGCCGTGGCTCAATTTCAATCCATGCATCTTTGTGCTCCCAGGAATGAGACCCCTCACCCGCTCGATGAGACGGAGGCCCCTTGCCTTTCCTTGGGAACGCGTCGAAAAAATTTCGTCATAGCGCGCCATTGCCCGGACGATGCCGGCGGCCTTGGCCTGAGGCTCCGGGTTCGGGCCCTTCTCGGCACGGAAACGCGCTTTGAGTTCGTCGAATTCGTCAGTCATCGTTCGTCGTCGCCATCTGGCTGAGTTGCTTGCGCACTTCATGCATGCGCCAGGATACGGTGGCTTCCTTGATGCCGAGGACGTCCCCGGCCTCGGCATGGCTCATCTCCTCGGCCAGCACGAGCAGCGCCGTCTCCTTGAGATCGGGCTTCAGCCGGTCGATCGCCCGATAGAGCCACTGCACGCGCCGGTCGCTGTCGGCCCAGTCGGCTGTCCTATGCGCCTCGACCTCGACAAAGGCCGTCTGCATGCGCCCCAGGCTCTTCTGACGCCGGGCCTGGTCGCGGCAGTGATTGAGGGCGATCTGGTAGATCCAGGTCGAGAACCGGCTCCGGCCGCGAAAGCTGCCGATCTTTTCCGCGAGCGTCATGGCCATCTCCTGAGCGGCGTCCTCGGCTTCGGCGCGGTTGCCCAGGAAGCGGTAGGCGACCCGGTAAAGCAGGCCGTAATGCCGCTCCAGCAGAAGCCGGAAGGCGGCACGGTCGCCGTCCTGCGAAAGCCGGACGAGATCGAGGTCGCTCGCACTCATGTTTTCAAAGGGTTTGACGCAAGCCGGTGGCAAAAGCTTGGAGGGTTGGAGGAAAAATTTTACCCTCTCTCGCACTTCCCGGCCAAATCTGTTAGACCGCCCCCGAAAACGCCGAAGCGAGCAGAAAACCCCATATGATTCCGCGCTATACCCGTCCCGAAATGGCCGCCATCTGGGAGCCCCAGACCCGCTTCCGCATCTGGTTCGAGATCGAGGCGCATGCCGCAGATGCCATGGCGGAGCTCGGCGTCATCCCCCAAAAGGCCGCCGAGGCCATCTGGGCCAAGGGCAAGGACGCCGTTTTCGACGTCGCCCGGATCGATGAGATCGAGCGCGAGACCAAGCACGACGTCATCGCCTTCCTGACCCATTTGGCAGAGATCGTCGGCCCCGACGCGCGTTTCGTGCATCAGGGCATGACCTCTTCCGACGTGCTCGACACCTGCCTCAATGTGCAACTATGCCGCGCCGCCGACCTGCTGCTGGCCGATCTCGACGATCTCCTGACAGCGCTCGAGCGCAGGGCCAAGGAGCACAAGAACACCGTCACCATCGGCCGGAGCCATGGCATCCATGCCGAGCCCACGACCTTCGGGGTCAAGCTCGCTTACGCCTATGCCGAATTCTCCCGCGCCAAGGAGCGCCTGGCCTATGCCCGCAAGGATGTCGCGACCTGCGCCATTTCGGGCGCCGTCGGCACCTTCGCCAATATCGATCCTCTTATCGAGGAGCATGTGGCGAAGAAGATGGGTCTGACGCCGGAGCCCGTCTCGACCCAGGTCATCCCGCGCGACCGTCATGCCATGTTCTTCGCGGTGCTCGCCGTCATTGCGAGCTCGGTCGAGCGGCTGGCGACCGAGATCCGTCATCTCCAGCGCACCGAGGTGCTGGAGGCGGAGGAGTTCTTCGCGCCCGGCCAGAAGGGCTCGTCCGCCATGCCGCATAAGCGCAACCCGGTGCTGTCGGAAAACTTGACCGGCCTTGCCCGCCTGGTGCGCTCGGCCGTCGTGCCGGCGCTCGAGAACGTGGCTTTGTGGCATGAGCGCGACATCTCGCATTCCTCCGTCGAGCGCGGCATTGCGCCTGATGCGACGGTGCATCTCGATTTCGCCTTGCGCCGCCTCACCGGCCTCATCGACAAGCTCGTCGTCTACCCTGAGAACATGAAGAAGAATCTCGACCGGCTGGGCGGTCTCATCCATTCGCAGCGCGTGATGCTGGCGCTGACCCAGAAGGGCATGGCGCGCGAGGAAGCCTATGCCGCGGTCCAGCGCAACGCCATGCCGGTGTGGCGCGGCGAAGGCGATTTCCTGAAGCTGCTCCAGGCCGACAAGGACGTGACCGCGAAACTGTCGAAGGCCGAGCTCGCCGAATTATTCGACCTCGGCTATCACACCAAGCATGTCGACACGATCTTCAAGCGCGTGTTCGGCTGACCTCTCACCGGAACGGCGAGCGGTCAATTGGTGATGACGATGCGCGTGCCGCCTTTGCCGTACTGGCGAACGAGGCTGTAGAGCCGCGCTGCATTGCCCGGCGCCAGGCGGATGCAGCCATGCGAGGCGGGCCGGCCGAGGGAGCGCAGATAGCCCGTGCCATGGATGGCATAGCCGCCGCGGAAAAAGATCGAATGCGGCATCGGCGAGTTGTCGTACTTCCTCGAGTAGTGCATGCGCTTCAGCAGATAGGGGCGGAAGGCTCCGCGCGGTGTCCAGTAGCCGCGCCGCGCCGTCGACACCCGCCAGCTCGCATAGGGCCAGCCATTGACCGAGACGAACATGGTTTGGCTCGAAATATCGATCCTGACCGCGACTTTCGCTTGCGCAGCGGATCCCATGACGAAAAGACTCAACAGACCGGCAACGGCGATCGCCGCAGCCTTCCGGAAAAACCCAATACGCATGATACCAACCCTCACAATCTCAGCCGCGATAGGAAAGCATACCAAGCCCCGTTCTTCAACAGGTCTATCCTTCACGTCACCGTGATTATTCCTAAGCCATTACGGCGCGGAACGCATTGAAATTGCGGAATTATGTTTAAGTCGGACTGGATGAGGAGGGTTAATCGAACAAGAATTCCCGGCCCACTTTGACCCGCCGCGCCCCGTCATAGGCGATGATGTCGGCGGTCGCGTAGGTCTCCGACAAGGTCGCCGGCAGGAAGCTTCCCGTGCCGACGATATCGAGCGGCGCCTTGGCGGCGCCCATGACCTGGCATTTCTGCGGATCGAAACCCGAGGAGCCGACGATCTGGGCATCCTTGTAGCCCGCTTCGTCGAGCGCCAGGCGAGCATGGATGATGGAGGCGACCGACACGCCCTTGCCGAACAGGATGCGGCGCACCTTGTCGACCAGGATGTTGCCGGGATCGAGCTGGAAGGCGCGCCCGCCCAGGACCTGTTCGACAATGTTGTATTCGCCCGACACGCCGAGCCAGTGCCCGACACGCTCGACCGACTTCTCGTAATCGAGCCCTTCGGCGAAGCGCCCACCATGAGTGTCGATCCTGATGCCGAAGGTCTTGCCCTTGAGATGCAGCTCCTCCTCTTCATAGAACCACTTGGCGCAGCGCAGCGCGTCGGTGATCTCCTCGCCCGTATAGTCGACGAGAACGACGAGCGTCTTGGCGTCGGGGATCGTCGCATTGAAGAGCTTCATCGCCTCGAGCACGTCGCCCCCGGTATAGCCGACGAGCGCATGCGGCATGGTGCCCATGCCGGACTCGGCGCCGAACAAGGGCGCGGTCAGATCTTGCGAGGAGCCGATGAAGCCTCTCACCTTGGGATCGGCGCGCTTCGCCGCTTCGCTGCCGATCGCCGCGCCATAGGCGGCGAGGATGTTCATTTCAGCGCCGCTTGCATGGCGCGCATGCATGTCCATGAAGCCCGCGGTCGGTATGGCGCGGCACATCTCATAGGCGTTGTTCGCCGACACGCACGGAAATCCGGTCTTCTGCAGGAGCAGCGTCTCGATCTCCGACAGCTTCGCCATAGAGCCGGTGATTTCCATCATCTTCATTTCGGAGGGCACGAGGTCGCCTTCGTTGAAGAAGCGCTTCACCTGAGCGCCCGGCACCAGCCGGTTGATGAGGCGGATCGTCGGTTCGAGTGCGGCCACGACGCGCCGGCGCATGAACACCGCGAAGGTCACTTCGGAATCGCCATGCGCCTTCACGATGCGCGACGTGTTGGTGAAATATTTGTCGGTCTGCGCTTCGATCGAGCCGGCGCTGAGGCAGATGTCGACGATGCGGTCCAGGACCTCATCGCGCCGGGCGGTCAGGGGAGTTCTCTGATCCATGCATGCCTCACAAGATCACGATCACTTTGGATCGGATCGATCCAAAGTGATAAACGTGATCGCATTTAAATGGGGCGCGTGATCGGACGGAAAACCGGTACCCACTTTTCCTGATCACGCGCTCCTGACGCGATTTTGGACGCTATTGGCCTTACCGTCAAATCTGGGCGAGGCGGTCCTGCATGGCCTTGGCGCCGGCCGTGAGCAGGCCGACATCGGTCGCCGCGGCGATGAATTTGAAGCCGTGTCCGACGAAGTAGGCGCAAGCCTCGGGCGAGCCGCCGAAGGCGCCCGGCACCAGCTTGTTCTTCCGGGCCGCCGCGGCGATCGATTTGATGGCGGCTTCGAGCTTGGGAATCTTGAGATCCTTGCCGAGGCCGAAGCCGAGCGAGATCGACAGGTCATTCGGTCCGACGAACAGCCCGTCGAGGCCGGGCGTGGCGGCGATCTGATCGAGATTGCCGAGCGCTTCCTCGGTCTCGATCATGGCGAAGATGAGGGTCCGGCGATTGGCCTCTTTCAGATAGTCGGCGGGCACCAGGCCCGCCGCCTGGACGGCGGCATAGCCGCCCCAGCTGCGCCCGCCGGTCGGCGCATATTTCGCCGCCCTGACCAGGGCCTGCGCCTCAGCCTTCGTGTTGACCATGGGCGCGATGACCGCCGATGCGCCGGCATCGAGGGCCTGGCCGACGAGGCCCGGATCGTTCCACAGGATGCGCAGCACGAGCGGCTTGCCGGAGGCGGTGATCGCCGGCGACATGGCCGCCACGTCGGTGAAGCCGGAAAGGCCGTGCTGCATGTCGACGCACACCGCCTCATAAGGCAGCCTCGCCACCTGCCCTGCGACAATTGCGCCCGGCAGCGTCATCCAGCTGAAATAGAAGGGTTCCGGCTTTTCGAGCCGCACCCTGAGGTCGACGCTCATCTCAGGCTTCGGCTTGCAGCTGCTGGATGGCCTTGCCGAGGAGTTCGTCCATGGTGCGGCGGATCTGGTGATCGGACTGGGCGACACCCTTGGCGTCGAAGTCCTTGCGGACTTTACGGAAAACATCGTCGTCGCCGGCTTCCTCGAAATCGGCCGCGATGACGGATTTGACATAGGCCTCGGCTTCGGCGCCCGTGAGGCCCAGTTTCTCCGCGGCCCATTGCCCCAGGAGCTTGTTGCGCCGTGCGTTGGCCCGGAACCTCATCTCCTCGTCAAGGGCGAATTTCCGCTCAAAACCTTCCTCACGCTTGTCGAATGTCGTCATTCCGGGTCTCCCTCTTCGCCAAAATCCTAAAATCATGCGCAAAATAGATCGTGGCGGATGAGATAGCGGCTGACCGGCCCCAAATCAACCGCGCTTGATTATCCGGGCCCTTCGGGCTAGGTGCATTGTGCAGCGCAACCACAGGCACTATGTTTGGGCCATGGCGGCAAAGGTTGAGTCGCATAACCTCTCGATATTGGTGGCGTAAGTCCCCCTTGCGGACGTAATTTGCGAGGGCAACAAGGGTTTTCTGGATGAGGATTGTGAATATGAACACCAGGCGCACCCGCATTTATGAGGGCAAGGCCAAGATCCTGTATGAAGGGCCTGAGCCCGGAACCCTGATCGTTCACTACAAGGACGACGCAACCGCCTTCAATGCCCAGAAGAAAGCCGTCATCGACGGCAAGGGCGTGCTCAACAACCGCATCTCGGAAATGATCTTCACGCGGCTCAACGAGTTGGGCCTGCCCACCCATTTCCTCAAGCGCCTCAACATGCGCGAGCAGCTCGTCCGCGAGGTCGAGATCATTCCGCTCGAGGTCGTGGTGCGCAATGTCGCCGCGGGCTCGCTCGCCAAGCGTCTCGGCATCGAGGAAGGCACCGCCCTGCCCCGCTCGATCATCGAATTCTACTACAAGAAGGACGAGCTCAACGATCCGATGGTCTCCGAGGAGCACATCACCGCGTTCAACTGGGCCACCCCCCAGGAGATCGACGACATGATGCATCTCGCCATCCGCATCAACGATTTCATGTCCGGTCTCTTCCTCGGCATCGGCATCAAGCTCGTCGATTTCAAGGTCGAGTTCGGCCGCCTCTATGAGAACGATATGATGCGCATCGTTCTCGCCGACGAGATCAGCCCCGATTCCTGCCGCCTGTGGGACATCAAGACCCAGGACAAGCTCGACAAGGACCGTTTCCGCCGCGACATGGGCGGCCTCGTCGAGGCCTATCAGGAAGTGGCCAAGCGCCTTGGCATCATGCCGGAGCTGGCCGAGCCCGAGCGTTCCCGTCCGCAACTGGTGAAGAGCGACTGATCATCCTTCCCCCTTGCGGGGAAGGTGGCGCGAAGCGCCGGATGGGGGTAGGCAGCTGCGTAATGTGCGAGGAACTATGAAAGCCAGGATCAAGGTCACGCTGAAGAACGGCGTGCTCGACCCGCAGGGCAAGGCGATCGAGGGAGCGCTCGGCTCCCTCGGCTTCTCCGGCATCGAGCATGTGCGCCAGGGCAAATATTTCGAGATCGACCTCGAGAGCTCGGACAAGGCGAAGGCCAAGGCCCAGCTCGACGACATCTGCAAGAAGCTTCTCGCCAACACCGTCATCGAGAATTACGAGATCGAGCTGGCTTAGCCGCTGGCAGATCCAAAGCGGAGCGCAAGCGGCCGACGCCTTTCCGATAGAGCATCGCCTCTTCGGCGCCCGCCAGGAGGTCATCGCTCGGAACGAAGCCATCGACGATCTTGTTGAACGGAATGGTCCCGCAACCCGGGACGAGACAGTCACACTTGCCTTTCGGACACTGATTGAATTTGCAAAGCCGGCCGAGATACTCATTGCTCTTCGGCTCGAACAGAAAGACATCGACCTGGTGTCCAACGACACCGCTGCCCCGGCCGATCCGGTAGGCGTCGTGCAAAGCGCGCACCTCCGCCCGCCGCAACTCGTCGAGGCGATCCTGCGAAGCGAGCCACAGCGCCAGGTCGAGATCCTTGCACTCATGCCACACCTCGATGCCTGCGCGACGGAAATCGCTGAACCGTGGGACCTCCTTCCATAGTCTCTTCGCAACCGACCCGATAACTGCGATGGCCTGGACTTCCGGGAAATCCATCCACGCCTCCGTTACGACATCGGCGGCTATTCGGAACTGCCGCTGGTGTTCCAACAGATAGCGATTTTGTTCCTGGATCTTGGCACGCCGCATCCCATCACCCGAGCAGCTTCATGAAATTGCGTTTGTGCTCGAAGCGCTGCTTGAGTCCAATGATATAGGCTGCCTGCTCGGCAGCCCCTTGCAGTGAAGCCATGCGCGCGACGAGCTTGGCCGCTTGCCCATAGGCATCATTGCCGCCGGTATTGGCGTATCGCTCGACGCGCTTGGCATAGACTGCCAGCGCTTCACGCGGATGCGTTTTCTCGCTCGCCTTCGCGAGTTCGTCTTCCGTATATGTCGACGCGCCATGTTTGCGCACCGCCGCCCAGGCCGCGTCGAACGACTTCTCATAGATCAGAATGTCGACGAGAAGACCGGCCGGGTGCCCAAAGAACTTTCGCCGGTCACCGGTCATGCGGACCTCCAGCAGCTTCACGGCACTCTCCCGTGCAGCATTGCCGCCAAGCTTCACCAGTTGCTTATAGAGTTCGAAACTGGGCGATTTCTCGAATGCGCGCCGCAGAAGGGCTTGCGTATCCCCCTTGCGGCCGGCCTTCAACATCAGCTTGGCGGTGAAAAGCACGAGCCGCTCGTCCAACTTGTCGTCCTCGAACAGCCAGAGGCCCTCCTCGGCCCTGCGAAGGGCCTCGTCCTTGCGCCCTTGGACGAGACAGAATTCGGCCAGTTGCAGATAATCCCAAGGCGAGGTCAGGTCCTTCGTACGCAGCGCAATGCGGGTCTCGGTGTCGCCATCGCGCTCGGCGAAGAAATCGAGGATATGCATGAGCGTATGATAGTCGCCCTGCGGCTCGTTATTCGATCGGACTTTGCCCGCTCGGGACGGCAGCTTCTCCCAGGCGGCAGCGGCGAGCCGACGATATTCGGCGAGCCCCGCCTCGCCTAACATGTCTTCGTAGTGGTCCGCGGCTCCGTTGAAAGTGTCATAGTCGCTCTCCGTTTCGCGCGTGAAGAGATTGCGAGCAAGCTCCACAGGATCGGGTCTCACCACCATGGCCGCTGCGAGGTGAATGTCGCGCGCATGCTCCAGCAGCCCGCCGCAGTGACCGTCGGAATCGTCGATGCTGCCCATCACCCCCTCGAGACGATCGATCGCATGTTCCGACAGATTGAGCGCAAGGGCAGCTTGGCCGTCCTGCGCAAAGGCTGCAACCGCATCGAGGGCTGAACGCACACCGTCCGCCCAATCCCGCGCCTCCGAGTACTCGACATAGTCCCTTATTCTCGTCGCATCGTTGATCAGTTTCAGCAAGCGTCGCTCGATGTCCTTTTGACTGCCCTGCAACGAAGCGGTCGCCGAAAGGTCGAGTCTGCGAAAAAGGGCAGGATCATCCGCCGCCAGTTCGACGATCATTTCGACCAGCACCTTGACATCTTTTTTCTTGAGATGCTCGCGAATTCGCGTGAGTGCGCCTACAGCCTCCTCGCCTTCACTGCCTGCGGAGTTGACAGCAAGCGCAGTCGCCACCATGTGCTTGCACACTCCCCAATCCTCGAAAGCGGGACAAGAACAATCGCCGCCTATAGCCTTGCCCTGCCCGTTGAGCTCGACCCGATAGTCCTCGCTGCCTTCGACCTGCGCCAGCACGCGGGCCTGCTCGACGGCGAGAAGGACGACGTGCCCGTCGCGATGATAGTCCTCACCCCGCGCAAAGACCTTCTCGCCGGCACGTTTCCGCAACGCGTTGATATCGAAGCGCGGCGTGCTCTTGGTTTTCATAAGGGGTGCAACAATCCGTCAGTTTCGATCAGGCGCAAGGCTTGTGCGAGCGAGACGTTGCCTTGCAAGTGCCACCACTGTCCCGTATGTCTGTGCCACAAGACATTGAACCGGTGTTCCGCCCCGCTGTCCTCAATATGGTCGAGACGTGTGAACGCCAGATCAAACTCTTCACCGGCATTCTCGGGAAAACCGGAGCGGTAGCGCGTGATGAAGCTGTATTTGCTGCCCCGCCATCGACCAAAGATATCGACCGGGTAGTTGAACGCGGTCGGGCGGATTTCGGGCAGGTAGCGCGGCTTGAAAAGCTCAGCGATGATACGTTCGCCGGCGACCGCAATGGCCGCTTTCTCCTCCGAGGATAGCGTCTTGATCCGAACCCATTGTCCTCTGCGCTTCGCCATTCGCATGACCTCCACCGTCCGATTGTGCCATGCGCAACTGATGCTGGAAGGATCAACAAAGCGATTTCAACAGATTCTCCAATTGGACCAAGCGACTTTCGTCAGGAGCGGATCCGCTCGGCATTCTCCAGCGCTTCCAATAGATTGGGCGTCGACCAGGTGGCGACCCCGGTTCCGGCGAAATCGCGATCCGTCGTCCATATATCGGCATCGACATCCCAGGCAAGCGCGAGCACATGAGCGTCTTTGGTCGATCCGTTCCGGCTCGCAACGGCTAACAGCGGCTCAAGCGTCGTCACCGGCACTATCGTTATCTCCTCAGCCAGTGCGTCTATGATGGTCAGTAGATCCGGCCGCTTCAGGCCGAGTTCGATACGCCGGCGCGCTTCTTCGATGACCCGGTCCGTCGTAACAAGAACTGCATTGCGCAGGGCTTCCGTGATCGCGCCCGCACTTCTTCCACCTGCAGCCGAGATCAGAATCGCCGCATCCAGAACGAGCGTCGCCGACGGCGCTCTCATGATTTTTTCGACCGCTCCTTCAGAAACGCACGCACCGCCTCGACGGACCAATTCGTAGGATCGACCCCGATAGCTGCCAGCGCTGCGTCATCCGCGGCACGATCACGTCCCTTATTCAGTTCTTCGGCACGCGCGAGAATGACCGCCATCCGGTCGGGGTCGGAGCGTTTGAAGGGGATCAGCAGCCCTACGGTCCGGTTCCCAGACTTCACGGCGGTCGGTCCCGGCAGGGCTTCGATTTTTTCCCCGGACATCTTCTGCAGGTCTCGAATGCTGATATGGCTCATGCTACTTACATACGCCTATATGTAAATCCGGACAAGCCCCTCACTGGACGCATCGAAGGGGCTTTTTAACCGACCGGAATCTCGCTATGCAGCGGCCATGAAATCGGCCGTCATCCTCTTTCCCGGCATCAATCGCGAGCGCGATATGGCGCGGGCCCTCGAAGCTGTCACCGGCGAGAAGCCCCAGATCGTCTGGCACACCGAGACGACGCTGCCCAAGGTCGATCTCGTCGCCGTGCCGGGCGGATTCTCCTATGGCGATTATCTGCGCTGCGGCGCCATCGCGGCGCGCTCGCCGATCATGGCCGACGTCCGCACCAAGGCGGCCAAGGGCCTGAAGGTGCTCGGCGTCTGCAACGGCTTCCAGATCCTGACCGAAGCCGGCCTCCTGCCCGGCGCGCTCTTGCGCAATTCCGGGCTCAAATTCGTCTGCCGCGAAGTGAAGCTCAAGGTCGAGAACACCCGCACCTTCTTCACCAACCGCATGAAGCAGGGCGATGTCGTGCGCTGTCCCGTGGCCCATGGCGAAGGCAACTATGTCTGCGACGCCGATACGCTGAAGGCGCTCGAGGATGAGAACCGCATCGTCTTCCGCTATGCCGAGGAGACCAATCCCAATGGCGCGACGAGCGACATTGCCGGGATCATGAACAAGGAAGGCAATGTCATCGGCATGATGCCGCACCCCGAGAACATGATCGAGCCCTTGCACGGCAACAGCGATTGCCGGCCACTCTTCGAAAGCCTGCTCGCGGCGTGAGCGCCGAGGTCACCGTTTTCGGCGCCCGCTACAGCGTATATGTGCGCGCTGTCCTGATGGCGCTGGAGACCAAGGGCGTCACCTACGCCCTCGAGCCCGTCGACATATTCTCCGCCGACGCCGATCTCGAAGCCTATCGCAAGCTTCATCCTTTCCTGCGCATCCCCGCTTTCCGCCATGGCGACTTCGTCCTCTACGAGACGGCAGCGATCAACCGCTATGTCGATGAGGCTTTCCTCGGGCCTGCGCTGCAGCCCGCGGCGGCCGAGAACCGCGCCCGCATGACTCAGATCATGTCGATGACCGATGCCTATGCCTATCGTGCGCTCGTCTGGGACGTCTATGTCGAGCGCATGGCGAACCCAGCCGAAGGCAAGCCCGCCGACGAAGCCCTGATCGCCGCGGCCCTGCCCAAGGCGCGCACCTTTATGCAGGCCCTGCATTACCTCATGGGCCGGCAGGCTTTCCTCGCCGAGGAGTTCCCCACCCTCGCCGATTTCCATGCGGCACCCGTCTTCGGCTATTTTCTCGAGGCCGATGAGGGCCGCCGGCTCGTCGCGGAATTTCCGCGCGTCGCCCAATGGTGGCAGCGCATATCGGCGACGCAGGCATGGGCTAAGGCCATCGGTCCCTCCGAAACGGCCCCCTCGGGATGAGCCCATTTGGCGAGTTGTTATCCAGACCCAAGCCCGCTAAGCAGACCCCTTCCCGAGACCCGGTCCAGCGAAAACCATGATTCCCAACGACATCAAGATCACGCCCGAACTCGTCGCCCAGCATGGGCTCAAGCCCGACGAATATGAGCGCTTCCGCAAGCTCATCGGCCGCGATCCGACCATCACCGAGCTCGGCATCGTCTCGGCGATGTGGAACGAGCACTGCTCCTACAAATCCTCCAAGAAATGGCTGAAGACGCTGCCGACCAAGGGACCGAAGGTCATCCAGGGCCCGGGCGAGAATGCCGGCGTCGTCGATATCGGCGACGGCCAGGCCGTCATCTTCAAGATGGAGAGCCACAATCACCCCTCTTTCATCGAGCCCTATCAGGGCGCGGCCACCGGTGTCGGCGGCATATTGCGCGACGTCTTCACCATGGGCGCCCGCCCCGTGGCGGCGCTCAATGCCTTGCGCTTCGGCAGCCCCGATCATCCCAAGACCCGCCATCTGGTCTCGGGCGTCGTCGCCGGCATTGGCGGCTATGGCAATTCCTTCGGCGTACCGACGCTCGGCGGCGAGGTGAATTTCCATCCGCGCTACAACGGCAACATCCTGGTCAATGCCATGGCGGTCGGCCTCGCCGATGCCGACAAGATCTTTTATTCGAAGGCGGAGGGTGTGGGCCTCCCCGTCGTCTATCTCGGCGCCAAGACCGGACGCGACGGCATCCACGGCGCCACCATGGCGTCGGCCGAATTCGACGACAAGGCCGAGGAGAAGCGCCCGACCGTCCAGGTCGGTGATCCGTTCACGGAGAAATGCCTGCTCGAGGCCTGCCTCGAATTGATGGCGTCTGGCGCCGTCATCGCCATCCAGGACATGGGGGCCGCGGGCCTCACCTGCTCCGCCGTCGAGATGGGCGCCAAGGGCGATCTCGGCATCGAACTCGATCTCGACAAGGTGCCGTGCCGCGAGGAAGGCATGACCGCCTATGAGATGATGCTGTCGGAATCCCAAGAGCGCATGCTGATGGTGCTCCGCCCTGAGAAGGAGAAGGAAGCGGAGGCGATCTTCCGCAAATGGGGCCTCGATTTCGCCATCGTCGGTTATACGACCGACACGCTGCGCTTCGTCATCAAGCATGAGGGCGAGATCAAGGCCGACCTGCCGATCAAAGAGCTGGGCGACCAGGCGCCGGAATATGACCGCCCCTGGGTGGCGCCCAAGGTGCCACGCGTGCTCAAGGCGGAAGATGTCCCGGCACCCAGAGATCTCAAGGCCGCGATCCTCAAGCTCCTCGGCTCGCCCGACATGTCGTCGCGCCGCTGGGTATGGGAGCAGTATGACCATTTGATCCAGTCGAATTCGGCGCAAATTCCGGGCGGCGATGCCGGCGTCATCCGCATCGAGGGGAGCAAAAAAGGTCTCGCGGTCTCGACCGATGTGACGCCACGCTATGTCGAGGCCGATCCTTTCGAGGGCGGCAAGCAGGCGGTCGCCGAATGCTGGCGCAACCTCACCGCCGTCGGCGCCGATCCGATCGCCGTCACCGACAATCTCAATTTCGGCAATCCCGAGCGGCCCGAGATCATGGGCACCTTCGTGAAGGCCATCGAAGGCATTGGCGAGGCCTGCCGGACGCTCGATTTCCCGGTCGTCTCGGGCAATGTGTCGCTCTACAACGAGACCAATGGCCAAGCGATCCTGCCGACCCCGGCCATTGGCGGCGTCGGCCTCCTGCCCGATCTTTCGAAGATGGCGACGCTCGCCTTCAAGAAGGAAGGCGAGGCCATCCTGCTGGTCGGCGGCCATGGAACTCATCTCGGCCAGTCGATCTATCTGCGCGAGATCCTGGGCCGCGAGGAAGGGGCGCCGCCGCCTGTCGATCTCCTTAAGGAAAAGCGCCATGGCGACCTGATTCGAGCTCTCATCAGATCGGGCCAAGTCACTGCCGTTCATGACATTTCCGACGGCGGGCTGGCCTGCTGCCTGATCGAGATGGCGCTCGCTTCAAGAACGCTCGGCGCCGCCGTCGGCACGCTCGATCATGTCGCCCTCTTCGCCGAGGACCAGGCCCGCTATGTCATGACCTGCCCGGCCAAGGAAGCGGCCAAGATCATCACCCAGGCCCATGTCACAGGCGTCGACGTCATCCGCATCGGCACGGTAACCTCCACGGCCGGATTGATTGTCGAGGGGGCGGCTTCTATATCCTTGGAATCCTTGGCCGAGGCCCACGAGGGCTGGTTCCCGGCCTATATGGGAACCAAGGCAGCCTGAAGGACCTGAAGGAGACGACAAGCATGGCCATGAACGCGTCCGATATCGAGCGTCTGATCAAGGAAGCTCTTCCGGATGCGCATGTGGAGATCCGCGATCTGGCGGGCGACGGCGATCACTATGCCGCCAACGTCGTTTCCTCCTCCTTCAAGGGCAAATCACGGGTTCAGCAGCACCAGATGATTTATGCCGCGTTGAAGGGTAGGATGGGCGGCGAGTTGCATGCTTTGGCGCTGCAGACCAGCGCACCGGAGGATTGAATCAAGGATGCCCGATCCGATCGCGATTGCCCTAATTCTAGCGATTGTTGCGGCGGGTCTGGTGTTTGTTGTGCTGCGCATATTGAGCAGGCGGAAGGAATATGACTGGCAGTTGTCTTATCGGACCCGCGAACCGAACACGCTGATGAGACAGAGCAACGCCGCCTTGTGGCTGGCCGAAAAGTCGGCGGAAGAGCGTCATGAAGAACATAGGGACTATCTGAGAGAGCGAGCTAAAAATGACCGACATCAAGACCTGGATTGACAATGAAGTGAAATCGAACGACGTGGTGCTGTTCATGAAGGGCACGCCGGAAATGCCGATGTGCGGCTTCTCCGGCCGCGTCGTGCAGATCCTCGATCATCTCGGCGCCGATTATAAGGGCGTCAACGTGCTGGACTCGGGCGAACTGCGCCAGGGCATCAAGGACTATTCGAACTGGCCGACCATTCCCCAGCTTTATGTGAAGGGCGAGTTCGTCGGCGGCTGCGATATCGTCACCGAGATGTACCAGTCGGGCGAGCTCAAGACGCTTCTGGCCGAGAAGACCGACGCTTGATCTGACCGGCGCGAATCTCGGATGGCGCGCGGGCCTTACCGCGGCCCCATTCGCAGGGCGCCGTCGAGTCTTATCGTGGCGCCATTGATCATCCTGTTCTCGACGATGTGAACGGCGAGGCTCGCGAATTCGGCCGGATCGCCGAGGCGTGACGGGAACGGCACTTGCGCCGCGAGGCTCTGGCGATAGTCGTCCGACACCGTCATCAGCATCGGCGTCATGAAGATGCCGGGTGCTATGCTGTTGACGCGGATGGCCGAGGAGGCGAGATCGCGCGCCGCTGGCAGCGTCATACCAACGACGCCGCCTTTGGAGGATGCGTAAGCCACCTGACCGATCTGGCCTTCATAGGCGGCGATGCTCGCCGTATTGATGATGACGCCCCGCTCCTCGCTTATGGGATCGAGTTTGGCCATGCGCTGGGCGGCGAGCCGAAGCATGTTGAAGGTGCCGATCAGATTGACGTTGATTACTTTGGCATAGTCGGCGAGCGGCAGTGCCCCCTCCCTTCCCACCGTCCGGCCCGATGGCGCAATGCCGGCACAATTGACGAGTACTCGCGCCGTCCCATGCACTTCAGCCGCTTCATCGAGCGCATCGGCGGCCGTTTCCTGCGTCACGTCGCAGGCAAGTGCGAGGCCGCCGATTTCCTCAGCGACCGCCCTCGCACCATCGAGACTGATATCGAGGACGGTGACCTTGGCGCCCTTCTCCGCAAGCGCCCGCGCCGACGCAGCCCCTAGTCCCGAGCCGCCGCCAGTCACCACCGCCGCAATCCCCGCAATATCCATGATCGCTCCTTTCCCAGCTTGGCCCTCGGACTTTAGAGCACCGGCCAACCCCACGCATCACGCATGGCTGGCCCTCCCGGCTGGTGATTGACCTGCCGTGAGGCTTCGGGCAACTGAACTGCCCAACCCCCATGGCGGTCACTCATCAAACGACTTCGCACGCCTCCTCGCTCGCTTTCCTGGCTCTGTTGGGTGCAGGCATAGCGGTTGGCTTCTCGCCGATCTTTGCCCGGCTCTCGGACCTTGCTCCACTCGCTTCCGGCTTCTACCGGCTGGCTTTCGCCGTCCCCGCCATTTGGCTCTTCGCTTGGGCGAGCGGCGATCGGATCGATCCGGTTTCTGCGCTCAGCCGCAGCGACCGCATCCGCCTTCTCCTGGCCGGCCTTGCCTTTGCCGCCGATATCGCCTTCTGGCATCTCGCCATCGCCCACACGACCGTGCTCGAGGCGACGCTTCTCGCCAGCACCGTGCCGATCATGGTGACGGTCGCTTCGGTTTTTTTCTTCGGCGAGAAGCTCAAGACCTTGTTCATCGCAGGCCTCGGCCTGGCGCTGATCGGCGTGGCGACCCTTGCCGTGCAGCGCACCGGCACGGTCGTGACGCCGACCGACCGGTTGCTCGGCGGCATCTATGCGCTGCTCGCTGCCTTGTTCTTTGCCGTCTACCTCTTGATCATCGCCAATGTGCGCCGTCACAGCTCGACGACGACCATCATGTACTACATGTCGTTCGTGGCGGCGCTCGGTCTCCTGCCCTTTGCCTTGGCCATGAGCCCCACGCTGCTGTCGTGCTCGCTCGAGGGCTGGCTGATCCTTCTCGGCCTCGCTGTTATCAGCCACGCCGGCGGCCAGGGGCTCATGACCTTCGCTCTGGCTCACTTGCCCACTTCCTTCTCGTCGATGACTGGCCTCCTGCAGACCGCCGTCGCCGCCGTCATCGCCTGGATCCTGTTCGCCGAGCCATTGACCCCGATGATGCTGGCGAGCGGAGCTGCGATCCTCGCCGGCATCTGGCTGTGCCGCAAAGCCACGACGAGTTGAAGCCATGGACCAAGCGAAGCCTTTCGCCGCCTTGCTGCTCACCATGCTGATCTGGGGCATGACGCCCGTCTTCCTGCGCTCGCAGTCCCTGGGAATAGGTCCGGCCGACTCCCTCGTCATCCGCTATATTCCGATTTCCCTCGTTTGGATCATCGTGCTCGCCGTGACCGGCGGCTGGCGCATCGCGAGACGCGATTGGCCGCGATTGCTCGTCGTCTCGCTGATCGGCCTCTTCGGCTATGCCTTGGCCTCGATGTATGGCTTCGCCCATGTGCCCGCGGGCATTGGCGGGCTCATCTACGCGACGCAGCCCTTGTTCGTCGCTCTTCTGGCGGTGGTGATGCTGGGCGAGAGGCTGACGCTCTCCATCATCCTCGGACTGATCCTCGCCATCCTGGGCACTGTCCTGCTCTTGTGGACCGATCTCACCAACGTCGATCTGGGCCAGTCCTACCTCATGGGCGCGGTGCTGCTGCTTCTCGCCTGTTTCGCCTGGGCCTTCTACTCGGTGCCGGGCAAGGCGATTTTCCAGCGCTATGGCCCCCTGCCCATCACCGCGATGAGCACGATCATCGCGACACTGCCGATGCTCGCTTTGGCGTCACCCAACACCATCGACACGCTGCACGCCATGACCTTGCGGCAATGGCTGGAGGTGCTCTATCTCGCTTCGTGCTCGACCTTCATCGCCATGCTCGGCTGGACCTATGCCTCGGCGAAGCTTCCGGCCACGACGACCGGCCCGTTTCTCTATTTGATTCCGGTGATTGCGGTCCTAGCCGGCGTGCTCATCCTCGGCGAGACCGTGACCTGGCTGACCGCGCTGGGCGGCCTGTGTATTGTCCTGGGTGTTGCCGTCGCCCAATTCGGGCCGCGATAGATCACGCGCCGAAGGCGGGTCCGGCATGAACAGAACGCAGTTTGACCAGTTGGTCGAACACCCTATCCTGCGCGGCCCAACTTTCGAGGCGCCCATGAGCGAACAGACCCTGCCCAGAACCACGCCCTGGTACTTTTTGCCGTCGGTCATCATTGTCGCCGGCTGTCTCGTCGCCATGGTCAATTTCGGCATTCGCTCGAGCTTCGGGCTGTTCACCGGTCCGATCTCGGAAGCGCATGGCTGGCCGCGCGAGACCTACAGCATCGCCATCGCCATCCAGAACCTGCTCTGGGGAATCGCTACCCCGATTTCGGGCGCCCTCGCCGATCGTTATGGCAGCGCCCGTGTCCTCATGGGCGGGGCCGTGTTCTACGCCGTCGGCACCGCCCTCATGGCCGGGGCGGCGAGCCCCGCCATGCTGCATTTCAGCGGTGGCATATTGATCGGCATCGGCATCGCTGCTTCGTCCTTCGGCATCGTCATGGCCGCCTTCGGCCGGCTGGTGCCGCCGGAAAAGCGGTCCTGGGCCTTCGGCATCGCCACCGCGGCGGGCTCACTCGGCCAGTTCATCTTCGCGCCTCTGGGGGGCGCCCTTATCCCGGCCTTCGGCTGGTATCAGGCGTTGCTCATCCTCGCCGCCTGCGCTTTGCTCATGATCATCTTCGCTTTCCCCTTGATGGCGCAGAACACCTCGAAGAGCGCGCTGCCGCCCGGCGAAGCCGAGATGACCCTTCGCCAGGCGATCAAGGCCGCCTTCGGCAACCGCTCCTACAATCTGCTCACCGCCGGCTTCTTCGTCTGCGGCTTCCAGCTCGCTTTCGTCACCGTCCATCTGCCGCCTTATCTGCAGGAGCATGGCATCAGCGCGGGCTTCGCCGGTCTCGCCATGGGCGCCATCGGCCTGTTCAATGTCGCCGGCTCCTATTATTCGGGCATCATCGGCGGCAGACACTCCAAGCGCATTCCCTTGAGCATCATCTATCTCTTGCGCTCCATCGCCATCGTCGCCTTCATCCTCCTGCCCGTCACCGATGTGACGACGATCGCCTTCACCGCCTCGATGGGGCTTCTGTGGCTGTCAACCGTTCCCCTGACCATGGGCCTCGTTACCGTGTTGTTCGGCACGCGCTACATGGCGACCCTTTACGGCTTCGTGTTCCTCAGCCACCAGGTCGGCTCCTTCTTCGGCGTGTGGCTCGGCGGAAGGCTTTATGACCAGTTCGGCTCCTATGATCCGGTCTGGTGGATGGGGGCGGCACTCGGCGTCTTCGCGGCACTCGTCCATCTCCCGATCCGCGAGCAGCGCTCGGCCAGATTCGTGCAGC
>Ga0187894_10001301_pt1 | contig 32319 bp, 32 predicted proteins | sample GBC1701081metaG_FD_136650 | JGI IMG/M metagenome (GOLD analysis project Ga0187894, IMG submission 136650) | White microbial mat communities from a lava cave in the Kipuka Kanohina Cave System on the Island of Hawaii, USA - GBC170108-1 metaG ...
TTGAGGACCGTCAAGAGTACCAGTGGCGTGGCGAGTTGTACGATGAAAAGATCTTGCGCAGTCAGAAGCAGACAACTACGGACAGCATCTCCGAATCGGCCTGTTTGTTGAGTGCCGAAAAGGGCTACAGCGCGATTGTCGCGCCGACGACCTCGGGCCGAACGGCGCGCATGATCGCGCGCTTTCGTCCGCACGTGCCGATCGTCGGTGTGGCCCACGATGAAGCAAACGCGCGCAAACTGATCATCAGCTTTGGCGTTTATCCACTGAGTATCGGCGAGGGACAGCAGAGCGTGGAGGAAGTGTTTCGTGCTGCTTGTGTGGCGGCGGTCCAACCCGGCTACGTTCCCTGGGACGAGGAGTTTCAGTTGTTCAAGGAAGGCGATCAGGTCGTGGCGACGAGCGGCACGCCGTTAAAAGAAATCGGCACGACCAATCTCATTCAGATAAGAAAAGTGTAAGCTAAGCTCTGAATGAGCAAACAGTACGATGCGATTGTCGTGGGTGCCGGGCCGAATGGTCTGGCGGCGGCAATTGAATTGGCGAGGAAGGGGAAGAGTGTTTGTGTTTATGAAGCGAACGATACTGTCGGCGGTAGTGCGCGTTCCGCGGGTTTAACTCTTCCGGGCTTTGTTCACGACACGTGTTCTGCGGTCCATCCGCTGGCGGTTGGTTCGCCGTTTTTCAAGGGTCTTTCGCTGGCGCAGTATGGCCTCGAATTTATTAACCCACCGGCGGCGGTGGCGCATCCGTTTGACGATGGCGCCGCCGTTTTGCTTCACCGATCCGTCGAGAAAACAAGTGCACAACTCGGCGTTGATGCACGTGCGTATCAGAAACTGCTGACGCCGTTAGTAAAGAACTGGGAAACACTCGCGCCCGCCTTACTGGGACCATTGCGCTTTCCACGACATCCGTTTGCGCTGGGACGTTTTGGTTTGCACGCGATCCGATCGGCTTCCGGACTTGTTCGAGCGCATTTTAAAGAAGACCGGGCACGCGCGTTGTTTGCCGGTGCTGCTGCGCATTCGTGTCTTTCGCTGGCTGAGTCTGCGACGGCGGCGTTTGGCTTGGTGCTGCTGGTTCTGGGGCACACTGGCGGCTGGCCGATACCTCGCGGAGGCACACAAAAAATCTCAGACGCTCTGGCAGCGCATCTGAAGAGTCTCGGCGGTGAGATCGTCACCGGTGTGCGTGTTGAGTCGATCGAGAGTCTGCCACGATCGCGTTGTGTGTTGTTTGATGTGACTCCTCGCCAGCTCTTGCAGATCGCCGGCGGACGTTTACCTGCAAGCTTCAGCAACAAACTGAGCAAATACCGTTATGGTCCGGCGGCGTTCAAGATGGATTGGGCGCTTGATGGTCCGGTGCCGTGGCGTGCGAGTGAGTGCGCGCAAGCAGCGACTGTTCATCTCGGCGGTTCGTTCGCGGAAATAGAAGCTTCGGAATCGAGTGTTTGGGAAGGGAAGTGTCCTGATCGCCCGTTTGTGCTGGTTGCGCAGCCGAGTCTTTTCGATCCCTCCCGCGCGCCCGAAGGTAAGCACACGTTGTGGGCTTACTGTCACCTTCCCAATGGTTCTGAGGTCGACATGAGCGAGCGTATCGAAGATCAAATCGAGCGTTTTGCACCTGGCTTTCGTTCGCGAATAATCGGGCGCAGCGTGCTGACGCCTGCACAACTCGAGATTCGCAACGCAAACCTTGTCGGCGGCGACATCAACGGCGGCGTCCAAACGCTCGCACAAATGTTCACGCGTCCCACGATCCACACCTACAGCACGCCACTCGAAGGCGTCTTCATCTGCTCTTCCTCGACACCGCCCGGCGGCGGCGTTCACGGTATGTGCGGCTATCACGCCGCACGCGTTGCCCTCAAGAAGTCGTTCAAGCGTGTCGGAGAATGATACGAACCTCGGTGTCTTTGTATCTCTGTGTTTGTTTTCCCAAGCGTTATTGGAACCACAGAGGCACAGAGAACACTGAGAAAAAGGGAGACTTTCCCGGCAAAGCTAGTTCACCTTTAGCGTTCTCACCAGTGGCCCTCGGTTTGCTTTTCATAATCCAGGACTAACTGAACGGAGGACTGCAAGATGCCTGGAAAAGAACTGGCGAAAGATCCTTTCTCGTTAGGCGCGTATAGCTAGCGCGCTGCACAATTGATTTCAAGTGTTCTCCTGGGATGCAAGCATAAAGCGTGTTCATCAACTTGCTGGGAATCCGACGGCGGCGAGGGAACTACTTACGTTCTATGCGACTGTCCTGGAGACTCAAAAAGAGATGTACGAGTCGTTGCGCGGGCGTCGTGGCTGGCTTCCCTCAGGCTCACTGGAACAAGATCTGCCAGTGTTGCTCAATTATCTACCATCCTTCACGCAATCCGTGATATCGGTTTCCCCGCCGGCTCTCGCCGAACAAGCCGATGTGCGTGATGAACTACTGTTGGAGTATTGGGAAAATCGCTCTGACAAACTGTTTTTCCCCAAGGCTTTTCTACAACCTTACGCGCAGTGGTCAGTTCGATCTGGCGCCTTCATCCGCCAGTCTTCAGCACCCGAAGGCCGTTGTCCGTATTGTTTCGGTAAACCGCAGCTCAGCTTTCTCAACGTCGTCACCGAGTCGGGCTCCGAAAGTGGCAGCCGGCATTTGCTTTGCGCGACCTGCCTGTCGTCGTGGGAATTCCGGCGCGTGGTGTGCGCGTCGTGTGGCGAAGAGCGGCCGTTCAAACTTGAATATTTCAAGAGCGGCGAATATGACCACATCAGAATTGAAGCGTGCGAGTCGTGCAAGCAGTACATCAAAGGCGTCGATCTGACGCGTCTTGGTTTCGCTGTGCCTTTGGTTGATGATGTTGCTAGTGCGGCGCTCGATCTATGGGCGACTGAAAAAGGCTACGCTAAGATCGAGTTGAATCTCGTCGGGCTTTGAAAGCGGTTGACATTCAACGCTTGTCGTCCTAGTCTGTTTGCGTCCCGCCTCTTGTTTCCCCCAAATCCCTGAAGCCCCCCGAGGTACCGAACTGCATCCACTGTCGCTGGAGTTGAGGTATGGATGTCTCCAGAAGAACGTTTATCAAAACAACCATCGTTGGCGGGGCCGGTGTGTCAGTGTTCGGCTTTTCGCTTGGTCCGATCTACGCGCAGACGCGTGGACTGAAGATCGATCGCACGACTGAAACCCGCAGTACGTGTCCGTATTGCTCGGTCAGTTGCGGCGTCATCATCCACACCATCGGCGACAACGCAAAGAACGTTACGCCGCAGGTCGTGCACGTTGAAGGTGATCCCGATCATCCGATCAATCGCGGCACGCTCTGCCCGAAAGGCGCATCACTCGAACAGGACATTCTCAACGAACGCCGGTTGCTCAAACCGCAGGTGCGGCGGCCGGGCTCGGATCACTGGGACGATATTTCCTGGGACGACGCGTTCAATGAGATCGGACGATGGGTGAAGAAGACTCGCGACGAAACGTTCGTCGAGAAAGACGAGCGCGGGTTTACGGTGAACCGTTGTGAAGGAATTGGCTGGACCGGCGGTTGCACCGATACCAACGAGCTGAACTATCTGGCGGTCAAAACAATGCGCAGTCTCGGGGTCTGCTACTTCGAAACGCAGGCCCGAGTTTGACACGGTCCGACGGTCTCCAGTTTGGGGCCCACCTTCGGACGCGGCGCAATGACCAATGGCTGGATCGACATCAAGAACACCGACATGATGTTGGTCATGGGTGCCAATCCAGCCGAAAACCATCCGTGTGGCTTCAAGTGGGCCATCGAAGCAAAGCTGAAACGCAATGCGAAGATGGTCGTCGTCGATCCACGTTTCACGCGGACGGCTTCAACCGCCGATCTCTTCCTTCAGATCCGCGCCGGAACCGACATCGCTTTTCTCGGTGGTCTGATCAACTACGCTATTCAAAACGATCGCGTCGCGAAAGAGTATCTCGTCAACTTCACTAACGCTGCGTTCATAGTTAAAGAAGGGTTCAAGCTGCCTGAAGACGGGCTCTTCTCGGGTTTCGACGGTCAGAGCAATTACGCAAAAGACACCTGGAACTACGAAGCAGCCGGAGGCGGCGGTGGTGCTTCGCAAACGCCTGCCGGGCAATCGCAGTCGGCGACCGGCGGCGTGATGAGCAGCCCGACTGGCGGCGCTCATCAGGCGGCGGGCGGTCCGGGAGCCGCGGGACAAGGCGGTCCGAAGCCGCCACCGACGCTGCCCGCGAGCGTAGCTTACGATCTCACGCTGCAACACGAGCGCTCGGTTTTTCAGTTACTGAAAAAGCAGTACTCGCGCTACACACCTGAGATGGTGGAGCGCATCACCGGCATCCCGAAAGATCAATTCCTGAAGGCTGCGGACCTGTTCACCTCGGTGCGCAAGAATGGCGACACGAAAAAAGCCGCCACGATCATCTACGCTGTTGGCTGGACGCAGCACACTGTAGGCACGCAGATCATTCGCACTGCGGCGATGCTGCAACTGCTGCTCGGCAACGTCGGTCGCTCCGGTGGCGGCGTCAATGCGCTACGCGGTCACTCCAACATCCAGGGCGCAACCGACATGGGCGGCGTTTTCGACATCTTTCCCGGCTATCTGAAGATTCCCGCCCCTACGGATACCGATCTGGCCACTTTCTTAAAGCGCACCACGCCCACGTCGTCAAAACCGAGCGAGTGGGATTCGTACAACTACTGGTCCAACACGCCGAAATTCATGGTGTCGTTCTTGAAGGCGCTTTACGGCGACGCCGCGCAACGTGATAACGATTTCGCGTATCACTACCTGCCGAAGATCGATCGCAAGTACTCCTGGACCGAGATGTGGGACTTCATGTACCAGGGCAAAGTCAAAGGTCTCTTTGCGTTTGGCATGAACGGCGTCGCGATTGGTCCAAACTCGCGCAAGAACATCGACGCACTGAAGAAGGCCGACTGGCTCGTCGTCTGCGATCTCTATCCCGAGGAGACGGCTGAGTTTTGGCGCGCGCCCGGCACGACGGCAGAAGAGATGAAGCGGATCAACACGACGGTCTACCGTTTGCCCGGCGCGGGTTTTGCGGAGAAAGACGGCACGTTTGTTAACTCCGCCCGCTGGTTGCAGTGGAAGTATGTGGCGCTGCCACCGCCGGGACAGGCAAAGGTGGACCATGAGATCATCGCGCGCATCTTTCTGAAAGTGCGCCAGCTTTACCAGGCGGAAGGCGGCAAGTTTCCCGATCCGGTGCTCAACCTTGCGTGGTCATACGCCATCACGGAGAGTCCTTCGTTCACGGAGCTTGCAAAGGAGATCAACGGGCGTGCGCTCGCGGATCTGACTGATGAACAACTCGCGCCGGGACAAACGATCAAGGCCGGTCAGCAACTTCCCGGTTTCGCGTGGTTGCGTGACGACGGTACGACCGCTTGCGGCAACTGGTTGTACTCCGGTTCGTGGACCGAAGCAGGCGCGATGATGCAACGGCGCGGCACCGAAGATCCGTCCGGTCTGGGCATCTATCCGAACTGGGCCTGGTCGTGGCCGGCGAACCGGCGCGTCATGTACAACCGTGCCTCGTGTGATCTTTCCGGCAAGCCGTGGGATCCGGAGCGCCGGCAGGTTTGGTGGAGCGAGAAGGACCAGAAGTGGGTTGGCAATGATGTGCCGGACTTCAAGGCGGATTCGAATCCCAAGGATCACATGGGACCGTTCATCATGAACCCGGAAGGTGTGGGCCGCATCTTTGGACCGCTCGCCGCGTTTGCCGATGGTCCATTTCCGGAGCACTACGAGCCGATGGAGAGTCCGATCGCGAACCCGCTGCATCCGCAGCAGTCAAACAACCCGGTGGCTCAGAAGTACCATTCTGCTGCCGACAAGTTTGGCACGGTCGATCAGGGCTTCAACGTCGTGTGCACGACTTATCGCTTGACCGAACACTATCACTATTGGACCAAGAACAATCCGATGAACGTGCAGTTGGTGCCGGAGCCGTTTGTGGAAATACCGGCGCAGCTCGCGGATGAGTTGGGCATCACTGGTGGAGAGAGGCTGAAGATCAGCAGCGCGCGCGGAATTTACATCGGCAAAGCGATGGTGACGCGCCGCATCAAGCCAATGATGATCGATGGCAAGAAGATTTACCAGATCGGTATCCCGATTCATTGGGGTTATCGCGGCATTAAAGAGGACGAGGGCAAAACGGGATTGACACCGGCAAATGACTTGTCGCCGGCGGCGATCGATCCGAATGCGTACACGCCCGAGTACAAGGGCTTTCTGGTGAAGATCGAGAGGGCGTGATGGACGTTCCGAGGACAATGCAAATCCAGGAGATCTCGGCGCATCCTGGTCCTGTGCCCGGACGCGGCACGCAACGCGCCGTGCAGGTTTGCAAATACATCGACGTGACGACATGCATCGGTTGCAAGGCGTGTGAGGTGGCGTGTGTCGAGTGGAACGATCATCCGTTTCGGGAGACGACGTTCGACGACACGTATCAAACGATGCCGTCCACCGAATGGAACTATTGGAACCTGATCAGGTTTGCCGAGCTGGAGCGCGACAACAGTTTCATGTGGCTGATGCGCAAAGACCAGTGCATGCACTGTGAAGATCCGGGTTGCTTGCGTGCCTGTCCGGCTGACGGCGCGATCATCAAATACGAGAACGGCATTGTCGATTTTCAACAGGACAACTGCATCGGGTGTGGCTACTGCATCTCGGGTTGTCCGTTTGACATTCCGAAGTTTAATCCGCAGACGAAGAAGGTCTTCAAGTGCACGTTGTGTTCGGATCGAGTGGGGCAGGGACTCGAGCCGGCATGCATCAAGGCGTGCCCGACTGGTTGTTTGCACTTTGGAACGAAGGACGAGATGGTCCAGATCGCGCACAGCCGCGCTCATCAGTTGAAGACGCAGTCGGGCTTCGCGAATGCGGGTGTTTACGATCCGCCATCGATTGGCGGGACACACGTGATTTACGTGTTGCACGACATCACGCAGCCGGAGCTTTACGGTGGTCTGCCGGCGAACCCGGTGATTCCGCCGAGCTACACCTACTGGAAGTGGCTCGCGAAACCGGCGGGATTGGTGGCGGCGGCGCTGGGAATATTGGCCGTCTTCTTCCACCGAATCACGTATGGACCGAAGCTGCCGGAGTCCGAAGCCGAGGCGGTGGTAACCGAGCATCCGGATGAAGTGGACGCCGGGCGAAAGGAAAAACCGTAGTGAGAGGTATCGCTCTTTGGTGCCTCTTGTGCTTCTTTGTGGCTTAAAGGAGAGACGGACGTGAGTGGATCGGCTGAACGTTTCGATGAGAAGGCTCGTGCGGCGTTCGCACGTCATGGGCGCACCCTGATTCGTCGCGGCGAGCTGTTGCGGCACCCGGTCTACACCCGTGTGTTGCACTGGACGGTGGCGATCTTCTTCGTACTCGCGTTGATCTCCGGTTTTGCGCTCTACTCACCGTGGCTCTATCGCTGGTTCACGCCGCTGTTTGGTGGTGGACCAATGACACGCTTCCTGCACCCGTGGTTTTCGCTTGGCTTCACAATCGCGTTTGCGTTTCAGTTTGTGAACTGGCTCAGACCGATGCGCTGGACGCCCAACGACAGTCGTTGGATGAAGCGCCTCAAGGCTTACATCACTAACGCTGATAAAGCTGAACCCCGAGAGACGGGCTTCTTTAACGCCGGACAGAAGATTTACTTCTGGCTCCTCGTCTTCGGGACCGTGTTCCTTCTTATCACGGGTCTCCTGATGTGGTTCGACAACCTGACTCCACGCTGGTCCGTGGCCATTAGTTACGTAGTTCACGACATCGCCGCTTTGGCGTTGCTCGCCGGGTTCATCATTCACATCTACGAAAGCACCGCCCAACAGCCTGGCACGTTCCGCTCAATGATCGACGGCACCGTAACGAACGACTGGGCCCGCACCCACCACCCCGCGTGGTACGAGGAGGTCACTGGCCGAGACCGCGATCGCGACGATCGTGGGACATGATTCCAAAGTTCACTGGATGGCCCAAGCAGTAAAGCTGACCACGTTTGACCTTTCACTTCAGTAAACATCTCGTTTCTTCTGTAATCCTGTCAAAAGAGACTGATGCCGGCGAATAACCCGGAGTTTACAAAGTGTTCACAAACTACGCTGGAAAATAGGGTAGACTCCTGCCATTGAAACTCGCGGCAATAGACATCGGGTCCAACTCCATCAAACTCGCGGTCGCTGACGCGGCTGACAGCAGTTCGTTTGCAGTCGTCACGCGGCAAAAAGAAGTGATCCGGCTCGGGCATGAGACGCTGCGCAAGGGTCGTCTTTCCCGATCGGCGATCGATCGGGCGATAAGTTGTCTTCAGCGATTCAAGACAATCGCGGAAGCTCATCAACCTGAACAGATCATCGCCGTTGCCACTGCTTCAGTCCGCGAAGCAAACAACGCCTCGCAATTCATCAAGGAAGTCGAACAACAGACCGGCCTGCGTGTAGAGATACTCTCCGGAATCGAAGAGGCACGCCTTATTGGCCTCGCCGCGTCGCATGGCTGTGCGCTGAATGGCGCCACGAACATCAACGTCGACATCGGCGGCGGTTCGACGGAGATCTCGCTCGTTCGTAACGGCACACCGCTTTCACTGTTTTCCATGAAGATCGGAGCAGTTGGTCTAACCGAACGTTATCTCAGTTCTGATCCGCCCAAACCAAAACAACTCTCTAGTCTCAAAGCCGAGGTTCATGCCGCGTTCGAACGTCCGCACCGTGAGTTGCGGCAAGCGCATTGGCAGCAAGCATCGGGTACGTCAGGAACCATACTCTCGATCGGCGCCGCGCTTCGTCAAATCGCTTCACCGAATGGCAAGAACCAGTCGGTGCAACCGACGGAAACCGACATTCCTCTCAGTCAGCTCGCTGTCTTGACCACCAAACTTGCCACTATGAATCTTGGCGAACGGCGGGCGCTTGCAGGACTGAGCTCACAAAGATCAGAGATCATCGTGGCCGGCAGTCACATCCTGGAAGCGGCAATGCGCGCGTTGGGCATCAACGTGATACGAACGTGTGAGTGGGCCTTACGAGAGGGCGTGATCATCGACTGCTTGCGTGAATGGGAAGATGAATCGCGTCCGCCGGCGCCGAATTTTGCAGATCAAAAACTGCGCGGCGTGCATGCGGTCGGACGCCGTTTCGGTTATGAAGAGACTCATGCGCGGCAGGTCGCCAAACTGGCCGAAAAGATTTTTGATAGTCTTGCACCAACCGAGAATCTCTCGCGCCATCATCGTACGCTCATGCTTGCCGGCGCACTGCTGCACGACATCGGTTATCACATTGCTCACGAGTCGCACCAAAAGCACGCGCTTTATTTGATCACCAATTCCGAGCTCACCGGTTTCTCCGAAGCAGAGCGGGCGGTGATCGCGAATATCGCTCGTTATCATCGCGGCTCACTGCCGAAAAAGCGCCATCCCGAATACGCGGCGCTCAATCTCCCGGATCGTGAGATCGTTTGTAAGCTTGGTGGCATTGTAAGATTGGCGGACGCATTGGACCGCAGTCACGATAGTCGCATCTATGATGTCCAGTGTCGCGAGAAATCAGGCGTGCTGCATTTTGATTTGCACAGCGATGCTGATTGCGAAAACGAGTTGCTCGAAGTCGAGCGAAAGCGGCAACTGTTTGAACAGTCATTCAATCGAACTCTGAGTTTCAGCGTGCGGCGGCAGAAAAAGCCGGCCGCGCCTGATTAAAACTTATGGCCAAAGCGAAGAAAATTCGCGGACTTGATTGCCGCGCACCGGCGGTTTCCGGCATACGATTGGTGCTCGTAATGCGATTCAAGGAGTTGCTGGAATGGCGCAAAACCGCGCTCGATTGGAGTGATCCGGAAGGCGTTCACTCGATGCGGGTTGCTTCACGCCGTTTGCGAAGCACGTTACGCGATTTCATGCCTTACCTGCCGAAAAGGAGTTTTGCGTCTGCTCTAAAACAGTTGAAGAGTTTGGCTGATGCACTCGGTGAAGTGCGCGATCAGGACGTTGCGATCCTGGTGCTCGAGGATATCGAGAAAAAAGCACCCGCCGAACACTCTGCCGCACTCAAGCAGTTTATTGAAAAGAGAAAGCAGCTTCGCGAACATCACCGCAATGAATTGAAAGCACTCCTGGCGAAGAGCGAATTGAAAAAACTGGAGTCAACCTTCGCCACGGCGGTCGAAGCAGCAACCGCAACGGCAGAACGAAAGCGCAAGCGTATTACGCCGCCTCTGTTTTCAAAAGTATCGCAGGCCATCATTCGCGATCGCCTGAAAGAGCTCGAGAAACGAAGTGGTGGATTATTTCGACCGCTCGATGTGGAAGCGTTACACGAGCTGCGCATTGCAATGAAGCGTCTGCGTTACGCGATCGAACTGCTGGCGTCGTGCTTTCCTCACTCAATCTCTTCACACGCGAAACGAGCCGCGCGGATGCAGACCGTCCTCGGTGACCTGCACGACTGCGATAGCTGGATCATGAGCATTGGCGATGAGATTGATCCAGCGAGAAAAGAAAACGCCGTAGAGAAATTGGCTGCGTTTGCCTGGTTACTGAATCACTTCACGAAGCTGCGTACGAAACACTTGCACCGCGCGTTCGCGCGTTGGCGTGAATGGGAAGCTCATGATACGAGCGGCAAATTGCGAGCGGCCATTAATCAGGAAAAACCGGCCCGGCAGGAAGCGCCCGTTCAAGTAGCGCGCGAGTCGCCGGATCAAGGTGTGGGCGAACAAATGCGGCAGGCCTTGTAACCGTGCGATGCGGCTTCAGATGCCGAAGCGAATGTGACCGTGTTTGCGGCCGAGATCTGTTCCACCCAATCGCAGTCTTCCAGGTGATAGATTCCCAAAACTCGGTTGCCGACGATCGGTTGCGGTGGTTTTGCCGGCGACGGCAGTGGATACACGTGCGTCACGGTTTGCCACGAAAGCGGACTGCGTCTCGGCGTTGGCGCGGGCGGAAGCGAACTCTGTGCGGCTTGTTTGAGACGCGCGCTTCGCGCCAGTTCGTTAGCTTTGTAAACACCCCAGATCCAAGCCGAGAGCGTCATCGCGATTGTCGCTACAAGAAAGCCGAGTGAAAAACCCAAGCCGCTAAATTGAAATAGAACGTAGGCGCCCCAGTACCACCAGAAAAAGTATTGCCGGTAAAACTCCCAAGCGTAAGAGAACGAGTTCTGCACGACCTTGGTTGGATCGCGCTGCACCGGCAGTGAACCCGGGCTCGTCGCACTGAATACCGATTGGACCGAGCTTGACGCCGGTGTGGTGGGCATCGGGCGTTCTTTGCTCTTGTCCTGCCACGGTAACCAGCGAGCGGCTCTTTCGTCTGTAGGCGCCTCTGCACGCGCCACTTCTCTCGTCTTTGTTTCCGTTTCCAGATCGGCCGGAGCCGTCATCCACGCGGGCAAACGCGACGGCGCCTGCACCAACTCCAACAGACGGGGAACAGAATTCGGTCGTCCGGAAGCGGCGCTCGCGAGAACGTCTGCGAGCCGGGAATGCTCGGTTCCGATCTCTCTGATCTTCGTGAAGAGAGTCGACGACGAGGGATCCTGAAAGTCGGCCTTGGTAAACAACATGTTCTCGTCGTGATATTCCTGCCACAGGGTTGGCCGTTCTGCGAGTGACAACAACGACAGGTAGATCACGAGCGCCGAAAAGTTGTCGAGACTCTGGTCGAAATGTTGCGCCGTTCGGTGTGGATGCTGGTAATGCTGATGACCGACTTCAGACGCAGACCATCCATTCATCGCCGGCACGAAGATGCCGTCATGATCGATCAGGCGCAGTTGTCCGTGTTCGACGATCACGTTGCCGTGTTGCAGATCGCCATGGGCGATGCTCGACGCTGCCAACGCATTTACGACGCGCAGCCATTCGTCCGCCAGGTGCAGCAGCACGTCGCGCCGGTGGAGCATTTCGCCGACGTACAGATCGAGCGTTGGTCCATCGATCCACTTCATGAAGAGAATCGGATACCGCTGGCCGCCGACCAGTATGCCTTCTGGCGCGTACCGGAAATCTGAAAGGCATAAGACCGGCAGCGATTGAACGTGCTCCTGAATCGCGAGATAACGCTGGTCTCGATCGCCGAGGTAACCACGGAAACAGCGCACGGCGAAGTCGCCCTGTCCGTTCATCGACTTGAGTTTGTAAACGTAAGCAAACTGGCCCGAAGTAACGATCGGCATGCCGAGGCGGTCAACGGCGGGCATCGTGTTTCGCAAAACGGGGCTCGCGAAACAGACTGAGGGGCACTGAATGACCTCGGTGAAGTGTCTGGCGGACGGCCAGTATCTGGGAATCTGTCCTGAATGCGAGGGCGAGGCTACCACTAGCTGATACTCCGCTGCTGAATTTCGAGGCGTATCACGGCGATGTCATCGTTTCTTATTCTGCCAGCGTGCCGTTCATTCTCAAAGAATTTTGCGGCCTCCGGCTCGTCAGTGTCCCGCAGAATGTCGGGAAGGTTGTTCTGCTCGAAGCGTTCGAGATACCACGCAGCCGCTGCATCCGAAACGAGAAAAAGTACGTCGTTGTTCTCGCAGCGGCCGGAGTCAATCACGAGCGAATCAGCACTGGTCTTATAAAGAACGGGATCGGAAGCCACGAGCACCGGCGCACTGTTGAAGCTGGCCGAGTTCAAAACCGGCAAACTCTTGAGTAGCGCTCCACTGCGGCAATGCAACAGGCATGAATCACCGAGCGCTATCGCTTTCCACGACGGCGCCTCGCTGTGCAGATCCAGCTCCACGCCGACGAAAGCAGCAAACGATCCTTTTCGTGCTTTCTCTTCCGCGTACCACGGCAGTTTTAGTTGACTCCACGCTGAGTGCAACACGATTCCTTCGCCCGCAACCCAATCATGAAATGTTTCTGCCGTAAGCGCTGAATCACTGCGTACCCAATTTTCCGCCAAACGTTGCGCCCAGTTGCGGGCGTCGAATGCTTCCGTCGCCCCGTCAGCAACGGCAAACCGGCAGTTTTGCTCGTCGATGCCGATGAAGTCTTCACATTCAGACGACTCAAAGCCCGACTTGGGCAACAGCACCTGTTGCGTTCGCAACTCCCAGCCAGCGCTCTGTTTGACAGAACTCATTCGGGCTCCGTGATCTCATCCATCCAGCGGTACGGCGTCATACCCGTAAGGCTCGTGCCGATCTCATAGAACTGTACGATGGAAGACGGATCACCGTTGAATACGAATCCTCGCGAACCTTCGACTGTTTGAACTCCGAGTTGGGCGGCGGCGGCCAAAAAGCCGGCCGGCAACGGACTGGAAATCTTAAACAACGTGCGCGCGAATCCGTCCGGTAAATGATTTTCGTCGCCTGGATACTCGACCTTCGCTGCGCGTCGCGAAGAGATGTGGCAGTTGAATAACAGTACCTGTCCGTCGTCGGTGCCGAGCGACATGATCTGCTGACCGATGTCGAATGGTTCGCCATCGCTCGATTCACCGTCGGTAAGATGCAACACGGTCGGCGGATAACCGCGCGGGTGTTGGACCAGCCATCGTTCGAGTAGCTGTTTCACCCGCGTGAGCGCTTCACACATCGGCGTCTTTCCATCGGCTGTGGGGTGAATCCAAACGGGAAAACGAACAGGAATCTCCACCCAGCCCGCGGCGCCGTCCGAAACCCTCTTGTAACTACTTTTTATCTGTAGCGGATGATCGGCAACGTCGGCGATCGGGATGATCTCGCGGGAGGCCAGCGGGCCGCCAAACGCGCTCCACACCTGCCGGCCATAACCAAGCACGGCGACGTGATAGTAATTCCGGACCTCTTCGGTCTTGGTGCAACGAATAACAAGATCGTGCAGTGTGTGATTCACCACTTCAGCAACAAAGTCGGCCTTCTTGCGAGCTGAGTCGCCACTGAAAGGATCAGACATCGATGCTGACTGATCGATCAAGAGAACAACACAAGTTGGGTTTGCGCGGGTGATCTGGGCTGAATACATTTGCAGTCTATTTACTCAACGACAGGACAGTATAACTGCCGGTTTTGGAAGTTCGCGGCAGACTTAAATACAAAAACAGCGACAAGACAGTAAATAAATGCTCGAACACGTCTGATGCTATTGATGCGACTACCGTCACGGGAAAGAAGTTGGCGATTCCGATGACGAAACCACAAAGAGCCGCCGGGATTAGCATGATGATTCCCAGGAGAATGTACACGATGAGAATCTCAAGCCGGTGTCCGCGCGTTAGTTCCAGGCTGCGTGCGAAGACCTCGTTTACCGAGCCTTTCTCAAGAACCGCGATCGGGTAAACCACCGCAAACGACAGCGTGACGATGATACCCGGAATAACGCACAACGCGTAGCCGAGTGTCTGAACCACTGCTGCAATCAACGCGCAAATGCTCAGTTTGACAAGCTTGGTCAAGCCCCAGCTGTAAGACTCGCGGACACCCGCTGACTTGCCCGTCTGGAGAACCTTCATCAACGAATAGATCAGTGCCGGCGCTACTAACATGTTGCAAGCAGCTCCCAATAGAAACGACCACAGCGACAGTTCCCACTGATTAGTGGGGTCTTCGACGTTGAGCGCGGTGAAGATCTCAAAAGGCGCGACAACCACGACTACGATCCTGGTAATTAGCCAGAGGTTTCTTGTAAAGAGCGAGAGCGTTTCGCTGATCGCGCCATAGACTCCGAAGGGGTAAATTCCGGGCGTGGACTGATCCGGATTGATCAAAGGTTGCCACTCCTGACGGGAACATTGCCTGGCTCGACGTCACCGCGGTGCTCATGCGGGACGACGATGGTGTTCCACTCTACGGTCTGGCGATGATCGAAGACATCACGGATCGGAAACGTGCGGAGCAACCCTAAGTAACCTCTTCCCACCAGCGCGTGCAAGAAAACTTGCAGTGCGGCAAAAAAGAACACAGTTCTACGGAGACAAATTCCGCTATTCACGGTTGAGCACTCTTTGTTTGAATCAGTAATTTTTCGGAGTTGTCGAGATCTCAGTCGAAGCGTACACTGCCGCACAGTAGTTCTGTACTTCGCAAAAACTTGGATTGATCATCCGCATCAGGTAAGCCGATTCCGCTCCCATTTCAGGAATCTCAGAACGGGCAGATGGAAACGTATCTGCTTCGACGACAAAGCCCAGAACCTGAGGTCCCCCGGGGTTGCCAGTAGGTACAGTGCGGGTACCGAGGCAACAGTCGAATCGACGGGCGTGTGGTTCGCCCCTGCTGCCCACCGATCTACTCGCACAATCGCATATCTATGAGATGTAACTCGTCGCATCTCTCTCGTCCCCTATTTGCGATGGTGGGCTTGCTGTTCCACCCGGCATTGGCGGCGTGTGCGCCTTCTGATACACCGCCAGCCACTCTACTAGCGCAAGCGATACAGCAAGATTTCTGGCAACAATATAAATGGCCCATCACTCTCACAATCGCTTTACTCATCCTCCAGAGTTTTTTGATCGCTGGTCTGATACGTGAACGTCGCCGCAAGAAGTCTTTCGCTCCCACGCCGGTCGAAGCTGCTTTAATCAAGAGAGGAGAGTTTAATCGCCGCAGTGAGCGGGAGTTCTCAAGGCTGGTCGAGAACTCTCCCGATGTTATCTGCCGTCTGGATCGCGATCTCAGATACATCTATGTCAGCCCTGCGTTCGAAGCAGTCACAGGCGTTCCGAATGTTAGTTTTCTCGGGAAGACTTTACGTGAGTCGGCAGTGCCTGGCTTTGACTGGAAGGCCTTTGCAGCAGCTTGCCACGCTGCAATCGAATCGCGGAAGCTCGTCCAACAATCGTTTACTTACAACGAACGCCATTATTCGACACGTGTGATTCCGGAGTTCTCTGTTGACGGTTCGGTCGAGTCAGTCATGACGATCACCGAGGACGTGACCGATCGCATCCGCGCGGAACAGGAGTTGGTGCAGCTCACCGTTCGTTTATTCGACATTCAGGATCAGGAGCGACGGAGGATTGCCCGTGAGCTTCACGACGGCACGGCGCAGAACCTCTTTGCGATCTCCATCAACCTGCAAAGGCTCACGCAACTCGACTCGAAGAACAAGGAGATCCAGCAACTAATTGCCGAGTGTCAATCGCTTGGCGAACAATCGCTCAAAGAGATTCGCACGCTTTCTTATCTACTTCATCCACCGCTGCTCGATCAGGCAGGGCTGGTGTCTGCGCTCCAATGGTACGTCGAAGGCTTCACGAAACGCAGTGGCGTCTGTGTCGATCTATTTACTGAACCCATCGGACGGCTTCAATCAGACGTTGAAATGGCGTTGTTTCGCGTCGTGCAGGAGGCGCTGTCGAATGTGCGCCGTCACTCCGCCAGCGAGACGGCAAGTATCAGGCTGGCACGCCGAAACGGCGACGTAATTCTACAAATCGAAGATCAAGGCAAGGGGCTGGCAAGAGCTGGATACAGTATCGACACGAACGGCGCGGTGTTGGCCGGAGTCGGTATTCCCGGAATGAAACAGAGGTTACGCCAGTTAGGAGGAACGCTGGACATAGCTTCCAATCACTGGGGCACTACGGTCAGCGCCGTCGTGCCGGTCGCAAAGGGAGTGAATTGTGGGGCGAATGCTGCCGGCTGACGATCCAGTTGTTCCTTCGCCGGGCTACATAAACGCCCCACACTGAAATACAGACTCCACCGTATTTTGGAGTTTGGCTCGCCCTCTTATTGTTGAGAAATTCCGGGTTTACTCGAGCTTCATTTACGCGCCATCAATCCAACGGAGATTGATAGATGAACTTTGAGAACATTTCGCAAACGCTGATTGTCTGGTTCGCAGCGTTCGGATTGAAAATACTTGGCGCCCTTGCGTTGTGGGTAATTGGCCGGTGGTTGATCCACTTTTCCGTAAGCCTCATCGTCAGGGGACTCAAGAAACGCCCGATCGAGCCGACGGTAATCAACTACCTGGCGTCGACGGTCTCAGTTCTGCTCAATATCACGCTGGTGGTTGCGATTCTCGGTTACTTCGGCGTGCAAACGACGACGTTTGCCGCGTTGATCGCATCTGCCGGCTTGGCAATCGGAATGGCCTGGAGCGGTCTGCTCGCAAACTTCGCCGCAGGCGCTTTCCTGATGATTCTGCGGCCGTTCAAAGTCGGCGACTTCATCACTGCCGGGGGCGTTACCGGCACCGTTGAAGACATCGGACTATTCGTTACGGCGATCGACTCGCTTGACAACGTGCGCAACTACATTGGCAACGGAAAGATCTTTGCCGACAACATCCAGAACTTCTCCACTAATGCTTACCGCCGCGTCGATCTCGAGGCGCAACTGGACCACACGGTGAACGTTGCCGATGCGGTGCAACGGTTGAAGCAAGGAGTTCAGGCGATACCGAACGTGATGGACACTCCGCCGGCTGATGTCGAAGTTTTGAAGTTTTCGCCGTTTGGCCCGGTGCTGGCAGTCAGACCCTACACCAACAATCAACATTACTGGCAGGTTTACTTCGATACGAACAGAGTGATTCGCGAGAAGTTTGTGGAAGCCGGCTTACCGACGCCCGAACAGCACCTCGCAGTTAGTAATCCTGCTTTCTTTGAACAACAGGACGGCCACTCAGTCGCAACCGCGAGCTGATATCGCGCACGGAGATCTCAAATGTTATTCACCAAGACAAAACGAAGTTGTATCGCAGCCTCGACCGTAGTGTTGCTGCTGGTGACGTCGGCTTTCACCCAAAGTCTCTCGCAGACGAAGAAGAAGCGGACCATCAAGTACTACACGGTCGCCGCTAATCAGGTTATGCGAGTGCGTCTGAACGACGAACTGGATTCAGAGGAGGCGCGCGTTGGCGACACGTTTACCTCGACTCTGGTCGATCCGGTCTACTCGAAAAACGGAGTGTTGCTGGCGCCGCAGGGTAGCACCATTGGCGGCCGCGTCATAAACGTTCAGCGGGCACAGAAGAACGGTAAGCCGGCGGTGCTCGACGTTCAATTTACGTCGTTGCAATTGCCGAATGGGTATCGTCGAGCACTCAACGGAAGTTTGACTGACCTCGAGAGTTCGGGTGGCAGGAGTGATAACGAAAGTTCGGTTACGGCGAAGAAGACGAGTCATCGAAAAGGGAAGTTCATTGGCGGCGGTGCCGCGGGGGGTGCGGTCATCGGGGCCATTGCGGGCGGTGGCAAGGGGCTGGCAATCGGTGCTGGTGTTGGTGCTGTGACCGGAGCGATCGCGGGACGGGTGAAAAAGGGTCACGAAGTGAAAGTGAAATCAGGGACGGAGTTCGGAGTGATCCTGAACACCGCTCTTTCACTTCCTCAGTATCGGGCTGGTTGATTTGACGCGGCTATCAGTCCAACGATTTACGGCGTGTGGGAGTGCAGATTCACAGGAGGAATGCACTGAAACGACCATACGCCGGCAGGGCCGGGGTTGACGAGAGTCAAGGGGCGCCCCGGCCCTAATTGCGGGTTCGAACCACTACCGGTCTGCGGAGCCGGTTGCGACTAGCGGCGCCGGAAGTGGGTAGTGATGTCCTAATCGGAACGCCGTGTCCTAATCGGAACGCCGAAGGCGTTTACTAGTTAGAGCCCAGGGTTGGTACAACCCTGGGGCACAGGGCGAGAAGGATGACTACGCTGAAAGCGTTCGCGAGGAAGGCGCCACTTGCCAATGCTTTCAGCATTGGTACCACAATAACCGTTTAGTCCCAGGGTTGGCGGAACGCCACCCTGGGTCACAGGATGAGAAAGACTACTACGCTGAAAGCGTTCGCAAGGGAGAGCGCCACTTGCCAATGCTTTCAGCATTGGGTACCAAAATAACCGTTTTAGTCCCAGGTTGGCGGAACGCCACCCCTGGGCTGAAGTTAGTAAACGCCTTTGGCGTTCAAATTAGGACACTACCCGGAAATTTTAAAGCTTGTGGAAGTGTCGATTGGACGTTCATAATGAGCTAGCAAATACTCACTTAGAGGTTCATCGTGACTCCCCAACGTATTCGGCGAACCCGGTTGGTGTACCGCGATCCATCGTTCCGACAAGCCGTCACGGTCTCTGTTCTCATCTCGATAGCCTATTACGTCACTGCGAAAGTCGGTTTCTGGTTCAGTCTTCAACCCGGATCGGTGTCTACGCTCTGGATGCCAAACTCCATTTTGCTAACCGGGTTATTGCTGACGAGGAAACGGTGGTGGTGGCTGGTAGTGCTGATCTCTCTGCCCGCGCATATCGCCGCAGAGTTGGAAAGCGGTGTGCCGGCCACGATGATCCTCTCGTGGTTTCTCAGCAATTCATTTCAGGCGCTAGTCGGCGCGGCTCTCATCAGGTACTTCCTGCCCGGCGACATTCAGCTTGACCGGACGAAACACCTCGCCATGTTTCTGGTGTTTGGCGCTTTCCTCGCTCCGTTCCTGGCTTCGTTTCTCGATGTGGCTTTGGTGAGATTTAACGCCTGGGGCACGCACAGTTATGGGAAGCTGTGGAAGGTTCGCTTTCTTTCGAATGTGCTGGCTACTTTGACTCTCGTGCCATTCATTCTTGAGTGGGAACAGGCGGATTTCAAACGTATCAGGCAGGCCGCCGCAGCTCGCTACCTTGAAGCGTTGTTGCTGCTGCTGGTTCTGTTTGGTGTTGGGTACCTCGTCTTCAACGCCCAGCAGACTTCCTTTGTAAACAGGCTCTCCAGCTTGTACTGGCCGCTTCCGTTTCTCGTTTGGGCCACCGTCAGGTTTGGACTGCGAGGAGTGACAACCGTGCTGCTGTTGGTGATGTTTATGGCGATCATCGGCGCGACGCACGGGCGTGGTCCATTCATCGCGCCTTCTGGTTCGGACAACGCCCTTTCGATCCAGGTGTTTCTGATTCTTGTGTCTGTTCCACTGTTGGCGCTCGCCGCGATCATCAGGGAGCGTCACGTCTCGGAACAGGCGCTCGCCGAGATCAACGTACGGAATCTGGCGATTCTCCGTGCCATACCCGACATGATGTTTATTCTCGATCGGAATGGCATTTACCTCGACTATTACACGCGAGACGTCGGCAACTTATTGCTTACACCCAAAGAGTTTCTCGGCAAAAGCGTGCGCGACGTCTTGCCGCCGGAATTGGCGGAACGAGTTTACGAGGTGCTCGACAAAATAACCGAGAACGATCCGCCGCAAGTGCTCGAGTATTCGCTACGGATGGGAAATGAAGATCGTTATTACGAAGCTCGCCTGGTGAGTGCGGATGGTCCAAACATCCTGACGATTGTCAGAGACATCACGGAAACACGGCAGGCTGCCGAGGCCATTAGAAGGAGCGAAGAAGGACTATCGGAGAGCTCCAGGATGATTCGGTCGCTGGCCGGTAAGTTGATTACCGCGCAGGAGTCTGAGCGACGGCGTATCTCGATCTTGCTCCACGACGACGTGGGCCAGAGCGTCGCCGCGCTTGGTCTGACGATCAACCGGCTAAAGCGCAAGCTTCCCGACGATCCAAAGTCGACCATTCAGGAGTTGGACCATGTCTACAGGCGACTGGACAGCCTCACTGCCCAAATCCGCCAGCTCTCTCATCAACTGCATCCGGAAGTGCTCGAGCACCTCGGTCTCGTCAAAGCGCTTCGTTCTCACGTTACAGAGTTGAGCAACGAGGAACAGATAGCCGTAAAGTTTGCGGCCGATGTAAAGACCGATCCGGTGCCGCCGGAGATTTCCGTTTGCATCTATCGCGTAGCTCTGGAAGCATTGCGAAACGTTTCCGCTCATTCAGGCGCAAACTCTGCGCAGGTTACGCTCAGCGAAACCAACGGCTGGCTCGTGCTCGAAGTTTCCGATTCAGGCAAGGGGTTCGACGTTGCCAAATTAGGACACGGAACCGGTCTGGGTTTGGCAAGCTCCGAAGAGCGAGTCAAACTCTTGCACGGTTCACTGGAAATTCGATCGGTGGCGCATTATGGAACGCGTTTGACAGCGCGCGTTCCGCTATCAAATTCAAAATGACACGACCTACCATTCTAATTGCCGACGACCACAAGATGTTTGCCCAGGGATTGGCCGGGCTACTGGAAGATGAGTTTGACCTCGTCGGTACAGTGGAGAACGGTCAGGCGTTGATCGATGAGGCGGTGCGCTTAAGACCGGACTTGATCATCGTCGATATTTCCATGCCTGTGTTGAATGGCCTCGACGCAGTGCGCAGACTTAACCAGAATAACGCTGGTTCAAAGATAGTTTTCCTCACCATGCATGCAGACAGACGTTTGCTGCGCGAGGCGTTTCAATGCGGAGGAGTCGGATACGTGTTGAAGCAATCGGCCGGTGAGGAATTACTCTTCGCGCTGCGCCAGGTGATGAGTGGTCAGAATTACATCTCACCCTCAATCGAGAAAGAAGTTAAGAACGAAACGTTGGCAACGCCCGACGAAAAGCAGCACTTCAGCCTCACGCCGCGCCAGCGTGAAGTGCTGCAACTGCTGTGTGCCGGCTACACGATGAAGGAGATTGCGAGCCGGCTGAACATCTCCACGCGCACTGCTGAAACCTATAAGTACCAGATAATGGAGGGGCTGGGCGTCGAGAGCACTGCCGAGCTCATTCAATATGCGATCAAGCTGGGCCTTAGTGGTACGTAGTCGCGCTCCTCACGCTGTCGGATAAACAACTACAACAGAGGCGGCAAGGCCTTACAGGAAATCGGGATCTTGCCTGATTGCCGTATCGCTACCGCACTCGCGAAACTCCTTGTATACCCTCATACATAAAGGAGCAAGAGAGTTTTGAAGGATTTGAGGATAGTTCTGGTCGATGATTCTCCGCTCATTCGAGATTACCTCGATACAACATTGGCGCGGATCAAGGGATGTACAGTTGTCGGCATGGCTGCTGACGGCGTTGAAGCTGTGAAAGTTATCCGCGATCTACGTCCGCACCTGGTCGTGCTGGACGTTACGATGCCGCACAGAAACGGGATCGATGTGCTGCGAGAGATACGCAAAGAAGATTCGAACATGGTGATCATAATGTTCACCGCGGATCCCTCGGTGGTGCTCGAAGAAATTTGTCTCAAGGAAGGAGCCAACCATTATCTGTGCAAGTCGGAATTCCCGGATCTGATTGCAATTTGTAAAGAGCTTGTGAACACTGTCTGATCTCACAGCCACAAAGAAGCACAAAAGGCACAAACCCGTGCGCAAAACCTTGTGCTTCTTGTGCCGGCCTCGATGGTTTAGCGACCGGTCATTCGTTCCATGCTTTCCGGGTAGCGCTCGCCTTGCACCTTGATCTTCGACGCGGCGCTCTCGATCTCATGAAGATCTGCCGGCGTGAGTTCGACCTCGGCAGCTCCGATGTTTTCCTCCAGGCGATTCAGTTTCGTTGTGCCGGGGATCGGAACGATCCACGGCTTCTGCGCGAGTAACCACGCGAGCGCGATCTGAGCGGGTGTCGCGTTCTTCCTCAGGCCAATCGATTTCAGGAGATCGATCAGCGTTTGATTGGCTTTGCGTGCTTCTGCTGTGAAGCGCGGGAGGCGGTTGCGCATGTCGGCACTGCTGAACGTAGTGTCTTCGTCGATCTTCCCCGTGAGAAAACCCCGGCCGAGCGGACTGAAGGGAACAAACCCGATACCGAGTTCTTCGAGCGCCGGCAACACTTCGGCTTCCGGGCCTCTGGTCCAAAGCGAGTATTCACTCTGCACCGCTGCGACTGGTTGAACTGCGTGTGCCCGGCGGATTGTTTGCACTCCCGCTTCGGAGAGTCCGAAGTGCCTGACCTTTCCTTCGCGAATGAGGTCCTTCACCGTACCGGCCACGTCTTCAATAGCCACGTTTGGATCGACCCTGTGTTGATAGAGCAGATCGATCGTTTCAGTCCTGAGCCGTTTGAGAGATGCTTCGGTGACCTCTCTGATGTGTTCCGGACGGCTATCCAGTCCATTCCACTTTGACGGATCCTCAGGATCAGGTTTGAAGCCAAACTTGGTGGCGATCACGATCTGATCGCGGACCGGGGCCAGAGCTTCGCCGACAAGCTCTTCATTCGTAAATGGACCATAGACTTCGGCCGTATCAAAGAAGGTAACACCCTCTTCGACCGCTGCACGGAGGACCGAGATCATCTCTGTCTTATCTTTAGGCGGCCCATAACCATGGCTCATGCCCATACATCCGAGTCCGAGTGCCGACACCTCGAGGTTTCCCAGCTTGCGCTTCTGCATTTGTTTGCTCCTATGGTTCACAAGTCTAACTCGAAACAATTCACTTCGCACCGGGCCGCATCGTCGGCTAAGATCGACGCCAACTCGATGTCCTTACCGGATTCCTCCATCGTCGTCTCCGGCAACAATGCGCCGGCCGCGCCACTCCCACAGCACGATTGGGATCTGACTGGTCGGGTCCCTGACAAGCCCGCTGGTTTGGGCTATGGCTACGTCGTTAACGGTCAGACCATCAGCAGTACACGTGAACAACTAATCGAATTGATACTTCACGGTAGACCAGACGTCACGCTTGTCTGGACACCTGAAACTCCTGAGCCCGTGCGCCCTGAGCAGGTAGCATTTCTCATTGATTCATTCCGGCGGATTGAGGTTAGGGGAAGCGCGCAAGGCCATCTGGTGGGGTTCGGCGTTTGTAGTTTTTGGTGTGCTGTTAGCGCTTGGTTTTCAGGACTGGAAAATGCTCTATCGCAACCTCTTCTCCGTTTTAGGCGCAGTTGCCGTGACGGAAGGAATCTGGAAGTGGATAGCACTCGGACTTACAACCCTCTTCGCCCTTCGGTGCGAGCACGACGAAACAGTTCGCTAAATCGTGCTTTTGCAGTTTGAAGTTGCCAAGGTTCACTTGACCGTTTTGGCGTAGATCGACTGCTCTTTTTTGGTCGCTGCATGAAGGCTATTTTACCTCGCTGACTAGTCTGACCGGATTACCATAACCGCGCAAGAGCAGTCGATCAGATAGCTCGATAATTCCTCAGAAATTAAAGATCGTTGCAAACTCGGAGCGGACGTTGTGCGCCGTGCGACTCGGAATGCCCCGATACAAAGGCAGACCGCCAAAGTCGAGCGCCGATTGATCTGCCGCGCGCGTTCGGTAATAGCCTTCCTCGAGGGCGAACGTCACCCAGTTGTTCAGCTTGTACTGAATGTTTCCCGAGAATAGATCGCTGCGGCCGCGCACCGGCGAGAAGCGTCGCGCGTCGCGTGGCAACGCTTCGTCGAAACCGTAGGAGAGGAACGCGGTCCAACCAGCGTTGCGTCCCTTCGGATCGGCGTCAAAGATTCGCGAGAGCGGGAATCCCACCTGAACGAATCCACCCTGTCCACGCACCGGCCGCTGCGGCGCGATCACCGGCGTTCCATTCAACAAACCAAAGACTACCGTCGATGAACCATCGATCGAAGGACCACTCGCCGTCGCTGTCAGACCACTGTTGTCGTTGAACGTTGAAAGGAGCTGTCCCGCAAAAAAGAAACGCAGATCTGAACCGGCGTAGTATTTGCCAACCAGGGTGACGAATCGTGTCGGCAACTGAAACTCCGCACTCCAGCCGTTACTGCTGCTGCTTACTTCGGCTCCAGACGGAAACGCATCCCGGAACTGCGCCGGCACATTCGCCGCTACTACGATCGCTTTCCGCCGCTGGTGTTCGAAGCTGAAGATGAGCTCGGCGGGCGCGACGCCATCAGCTTTGTCGAGTTGCCATTGCAGCACCGCGCGGCCCTGAACTCCCGGGCGATTCGAATCCACACCTTCACGTTCGCCGAAGCCCAATTGATCGGCAACGTTCGCCGGCAGGTCACCGAATGCCGGCAACACGATCGCAAACTCCGGTGCAAACTTCCACGCTCGACTGCCGCCTATTTTGTAGTTCAATCCGGTTCGCAGTTGCGGCAAACGCTCATAACTCGCGCCGTACCCGATACCGCCGAAATTTGTGTTTTCGATTGTGTTCGGCAGCGTTGACGAAACGAACGGGGTCCAATCCTGACCAAACAACACGAACCCGCTGAGGTTCTCGTCAAAGCGACGATCGATACGCACCCACGCCAAACGAATCGATGGTTGACTCGATCGGATGGAAGAAATGTTTCGGTTGTTGACGCGGGTGAAGTTACCCTCGAAATCCATCTCGAAGCGGCCGGTGATCGTCGTGCTGGGAGACGGATCGAGCCATTCGAAGTTGATACCCAACCTCAAGGCGCGCGCTTTTAGGTGAAACTCAGGCGAGCTGTTTGGTCCAGTGTCACCGGCCAGCAACGGCAACGGAAAGTCATTACCCTGCGGCGACGAGGAATCGTGAATCAAACTGGTCTTGAAGTAGCCGTATGGTTTAAGCCGAACTCCGGTTCCCAGCTTAATGTCGGGAATCAAACCTTCACGTTGTGGCGCATCGATCGGCAAGAGCCGGGTTGGCGCAACCGCCGCGATCACCCGAGGCGGCGAGGATTGCGGCGGCGCCGGCGCGACTGCTGCTCGCGTGGATACTGATGCTGCGACGCGCTCTCCCGATGCAGACGTATTGTTGCTTGCCGAGACGTCAGCCGCTGGTTGTAACGACGCAAACTCGTCCGCAGAGATCAGCCCTTTCTCCTTCAAGAGCGCTGCAAGCCGATCGCGCTGCTTTGCCGGGTCTCCGGCTGAGATAACCGACTCCGCCTCTGCAGTTGTAACCAGACCCTTACTCACCAGCAGCTTTAGCAACGGATCGTTTGTTTTCGCGCTGTCAGATGAAGTTGCTGCGGGCTTCTCCGACGACTCGCGATTGGTTTCCTGGGCTGGAACCGTGATAGTTGCGCACTGCGATAAAAGCAGTCCGATAAAAAAGAGACTACGTGTGTGTGACATCTTTACTCCCCCTTCGTCCCCAAACCTATGGACCGTTCTTCAGTGAGGTTGCAACGAGGCTGGATTGTACTTTGATCAATGTGCCAAGCCTTTCCCGAATGTTGCGAGAAACTGCGCTTTTTTGCGCGTTTCTTTCAAGGATTGAGAGATGCGTAAGGGTGTGGGCCGGGGGTGTGTTATAGAATCCTTCGCATAACGAAAAAGGGAGCAATGATGCAAACAAAACGTCTCGGTAAGTCGGATCTTCTTATTACGCCCATTGGTTTCGGCAGTTGGGCGGTTGGCGGCGGAGGTTGGCAGTTTGGTTGGGGTAGTCAGGACGATGCTGCGTCTATCGCCGCGATTCACCGCGCGCTCGATCTCGGCATGAACTGGATCGACACGGCTGCGGTCTATGGTCTGGGCCACTCGGAAGAGATCGTGAGCAAGGCAGTTGCAGGTCTTTCCGAACAGCCGTACATCTTTACCAAGTGCTCGCTGGTCTGGGACAGCGAGGGCACCATCACCCACAGCCTGAAACGAGATTCGATAAGAAAAGAAGTTGAGGGCAGTCTCAGGCGGCTGCGAGTTGAAACCATCGACCTTTATCAGATTCACTGGCCGGATCCCGACCCCGAAATCGAAGAGGGTTGGACGACACTCGCGGAGTTGAAGCGCGAAGGGAAGGTTCGCTGCATCGGCGTTTCAAACTTCGACGTCGTGCAAATGAAACGCGCCCAGGCAATCGCGCCAATCGACAGTCTTCAGCCTCCGTATTCATTGGTCCATCCCGAAGTGGAAGACGAGATTCTGCCTTTCTGCGCCGCGAACGACATCGGCGTGATTGTTTATTCACCGATGATGTCGGGCTTACTCAGCGGACGAATGACGCGCGAACGCATTGCCAACTTCCCGGATGACGATTGGCGTTCGAAGAGTCAGGACTTTCAGGAGCCGCGCCTTTCGCGAAATCTCGCACTCGCGGAGTTGTTGAGAAAAATCGGTTCGCGTCACGGCAGATCCGCCGGCGAAGTAGCGATCGCGTGGACGTTACGCCTGCCGGCTGTGACGGGTACGATTGTCGGCGGCAGGGGACCAGAGCAAGTCGAGGGAATTATCGGGGCCGGAACGTTTCGTTTGAGTGAAGCAGAGATCGCAGAGATTGAGTCCTTTCCGAATACAGCTCAAGCAGCCTCGGAAATCAGCTGAGACACTTCCTGGACCAATTCTCCAATCTCCATTGGCTTCGTTAGGTATCCCTGCGCGCCCGCCGCTAAGGCGGCCCGTTTGTCGTGTTCATACGCAGCGCCCGAGTAGAAGAGGATCGGCGTTCTCCGGTCAAACTCTCGCAAGCGCTTGCACAGATCTACGCCTGACTCACCGGGCAGCCAGTTGTCGATCAAATACAACTCAAATGACATTGCACCGGCGGCAAGTAGCGCCTCCTCACTGTCGGCGGCAAGTACAACCTCAAAATTCTCACGCCTCAACACGAAGGAAACGAGGTCTCTCGTATCGGCATCGTCTTCGATGAACAACACTCTGGGGTGCAGGGGAAGAGATTCCACTTTGTTTTACAACTGCTCACGCTATCGGCTGTATCGGCCGGCGACTGGGTTTGGTTATCAGTTGACGTAACATCATCCTTGCTTTATGTAGCTGCGACTTCGACGTTCCCGCCGACCGGCCTCTTCTTTGGGCGATCTCGTTGTGCTCCAGTCCTTCGATGTCGTGCATTACGAACGCCTCGCGATACCCTTCAGGCAGTTTTGCTATTACTTCCGACAACAGAATGCGATCGACGACTCTCATTCTTCTCGGGTCCCTGGAACCGGGCACGACCTGAGTCGGCATTTGTCGATCTTCAGTTGCCATTTCCGACCTGACGCGCCGCTTGCGGAAATGCATCAAGACGTGGTTGACGGTCAATCGATGCAACCAGGTCGAAAAGGCCGCGTCTCCGCGAAAGGTTCCGATCTTGCGAAACAGATGAATGAAGATTTCTTGCGTGAGATCTTCAGCGTCGGTGACGTTCTGGGTCATCCGCAGGCAAATCGAATAAACGCGGCGATGATGCGCTTGATAGAGCGCGTGAAAGGATTCGCGATCGTCATCGCTGAGACATTGGATCTGATTTGAGTCGCTCATGACACGAATTCTACTGAGCGAGCGTGAAAGGTTCTTGCTAAATGATGCTCAAAGTATCCTGGTTTTGCTGCGCAAAACAGGGCAGACGGAGGCAAATTCGCGGAATACGTCTGAGAGGGCGGAACCTACGATATCTTCATGCGAAGTTCAAGTCTTATTCTATTGTTCGCGATCATTTGTTGGGCCAATCAGGCGGGAACCTGCAATCGTCGATTTCAACAACGCTCAAGCTCGATCCGCGCATGGCTGAAGCTTACGCAAATCGCGGACTCGCACTGATGGTGTTGGGTAGAGAAGCCGAGGCGCGAACGGACCTCGAAAAGTGCGTCGAGCTAAGGCCGGAGTTGAAAAGCGATCTCGAGCGGCGAATTGGCTTAGCCCGGAAGTTGATGGTCCAAACTGGAGGCGTCGTTAGCAACAATTGAATCTGTACAGCACGTGCGCGGTGAGATACAGGAGGAGTTCGGTTATCTGGTTAGTTGCGCCGAGGCAGTCGCCGGTGATGCCGCCGAGTCGTCTTTTGTAATAGAGACCGGAAAAGACAGTCACGACAATCGTCACAACTACAGCGATGAGTGCCGTGCGCCAGGAGAAGAGAAGGAGCGTTAGCAGAAACGTTAAGGAGCCGATGATGAGTGCTGAGACAGTGATTTGTTTCGCGACGAGCTTGCCCTGTCCTTCCGGCCGCGCGTAAGGGAGCCACCGACACAGTGGCAAAACCGTCCAGCGGCTGGCCGCGTGCGCCACAATCAACCAACGCCAGACCTGTTCCGATCCCAGTTCAGTGAGAATCGTGTATTTACCGAGCACGAGAAAAATCAGCGCTAACGCACCGTAAGTACCGATGCGGCTGTCGCGCATGATCTCCAGCGCTCGCTCTCTGGTCCAACCGCCTCCGAGGCCATCAAATGTGTCGGCCAGTCCGTCTTCATGAAAACCGCCGGTAAGGAAAGCAGCGAATGCGAGAGCGATAGGAACGGCAACCCAAACCGACACCACCCGCAACGCAAGCAGATAGACCACCGCCGTGCTGCCGCCAACGATAATGCCGACCAAAGGAAAGAAAGCCGCTGCTCGGCCTAGCTCTTCTTCCGTAGTCGCGAGCCGATTCGGCACCGGAAGGCGCGTCAGGAATTGAACGGCGAGCAGAAATTGGCGCAGCATCTTTAAGATTAACCTTCCGTCGCGACCAAGAGCGATCCAGAGATTTCACAGAAGTTCTGTTTAATCTGTGGATGGTTTGTTACTCACGTTTGCTTCACTAAAGGTCGCCATTTCACTTAGCAGCCTGGCTGATGCGGCAACGAGGTGCATCGCCAGAGCCGCGCCGGTTCCTTCACCGAGCCGCATTTTCAGATCGAGCAAAGGTTCCAGTCCGATAAAATCGATCAAGGCCGCATGGCCACGCTCGACCGAACGATGGGCCAGGAACAGATAGTCGTGAACGTTGGGACACAGGCTAACGGCAAGTGCGGCAGCCGCGGTCGAGATGAAGCCGTCGGCGATTACACCGATGCGATTGAGCGCCGCGCCGATCACGACGCCCATCATGACCGCGATTTCAGCACCACCGACTTTTGCCAGGACGTCGATTGCGTCATTGGGGTCTGGTTGATTGACGATCAGCGATTGGCGAATCACGTCGATCTTGTGTGCGAGGCCGCGATCGTCTACGCCTGTTCCGCGGTCGGTGAGGTTGGCCGCGTCTGCGCGTGCGAGTGCGGCAGTGATGGCGCTGGCGGCAGTAGTGTTGCCGATGCCCATCTCGCCGATGCCGAATAGTTGAATTCCGTCCGCTTTAGCCGCGCGCGCGAGATCGATGCCAGTGGTAATCAATCGTTCGGCCTCGTCGCGATTCATCGCCGGGCCACGGGCAAAGTTTGCGGTGCCTCCTGCGTTCTTGACGGTGATCAACTCGTTACGGGATGCGAGATCAGCGTCAACTCCCGCATCCACAATTCTGACCTCAATGTCACCGTGCCGGCCGAGCACATTGATCGCCGCGCCGCCTGCGAGAAAGTTGTCGACCATCTGCGCGGTCACTTCGCGTGGATACGCGCTGACGCCCTCAGCAGTAACGCCGTGATCCGCAGCGATCACGTAAATGCGTTTGCGATCTACGTTGGGTGTGGTGGTGCGTTGAATCGCCGCGAGGCGGTTGCCGATTTCTTCAAGACGACCGAGGCTGCCCGGTGGTTTCGTAAGAGTTAATTGGCGAGCGGCGGCTTTTTCCAGCCACAACGGGTCCACCGTTTCAATCTGCACGTTGATCTGGTCGAGTTGTGCTTTAGACATTTGCGAAGTTTCAGTTTTGCGGTTTCAGACGCACGGGCAATCCGGCCACGAGTAAGTAGACTTCATCGGCGGCCTCGGCAAATTGTTGGTTGACGTGTCCAAGCAAGTCGCGAAAAGTTCGGCCCAATGGAGTTTCGGGCACGATCCCGAGACCGGCTTCGTTGGAGACGCAAATTACGATTTGTTTGTGAGACCTGACCTTCGCCAGGAAACGTTTAGAAACGTCTTGCAGCTTTTGTTCGTCCGAACGAAGCAGCCAGTTGGACACGAATAAAGTCAGGCAATCGATAATCGCGACGTCGGAATTAGAAGCCTTAACCAGTGCCTCATCGAGTTGATAAGGTTCTTCGATCGTGGTCCAGTGTGACGGTCTTTCTTCGCGATGACGAGCAATGCGTTGCTCCATTTCGGCGTCGAAAGACTGGGCCGTGGCAATAAAAGTTACGCTGCCTTGGCCCGCCCGCTCCTTTGCCAAACGCAGTGCGAATGTGCTCTTGCCGGCGCGCGCGCCGCCCAACACCAGGATCATCATCGGCGTTGTTCCTCCAGCGCGCGATAAATGAGATCGAGATTCATGTGTCGCCGGAAGTGATCTGCTAAAGCGTCGTAACGACGTTCGCGTTCGGCTTTCGGATCGAGCACTGGTTGGGTTAACTGTTTTCCTAGCAGGCGACGCCAGTGATCAAGTATCCAGCTCAAACCGTCAGCCGAATCAAAAAGCCCATGAAGATACGTGCCCATCACTTTTCCATCGCCACCAACCGCACCATCACAGCGGACCTCGTCGTCACCAACTCGCTGCAAGCGAAACAACGGCCGCACGCCTTCACCCAGGACCGTTTCACCGAGGTGAATTTCGTAGCCAGTGAATTTCGGACTTTCTTCCGAAGCATAAAAACTCGCCGACGCCTGGCGTGTTATTTTCTCGGGCGCTAATGATGTCTTTACCTTCAAAATACCTAAGCCCGGCGCTACTTTCACATCACTTTCAGTTCGGTAAGGGTCGCGGATCTCGTCGCCAAGCATCTGGAACCCGCCGCAAATCCCCAACAACGGCTTGCCCGCCGCGACGTGATCCTTGATCGCCGTGGTCCAACCATTCTGCTTGAGCCACAACAGATCCGAAATCGTGTTTTTGCTTCCGGGCAGGATCAACACGTCCGCCAAACGCGCCTCCTCCCGGCGGCGCGTGTAATAGACAACCACGTCCGGTTGCTGTTCTAACGCGGTGAAATCGGTGAAGTTTGCGAGATAGGGAAAACCGACTACACAGACAATCAACTTCTCTCCCTGCTCACTCGGCGCCTTGACCGCGCGACGCTCCAAAGAAACACTGTCTTCATCATCGATCCCGTGGTTGTGCAAGTAGGGAACTACTCCTAAACACGGTTGGTCCAGCTTCCGCTCGAGATAATCAACACCTGATGTAAACAAACCAAGGTCGCCGCGAAATTTATTGATGAGAAACCCGCAGAATCTAGATCTCTCGGCTGTCTCCAGCAAGCTGTACGTACCGACCAAAGACGCAAACACGCCACCGCGATCGATATCCGCCACCAACATGCACGCCGCGTTGGCGATCTCAGCCATCTTCAAGTTGACCACGTCGCGATCCTTGAGATTCATCTCCACCGGCGAGCCCGCACCCTCGAGCACGACGATCTCGTGTCGCGCCGCCAACCGTTCGTACGCGGCGCTAACAACCTCGAGCAATTGATCCTTCAACCCGTAATAATCAACGCCTTGATAATTCCCAAGCACCTTGCCATTGAGAATCACCTGCGAGCCGATGTCCGAAGTTGGCTTGAGCAAGATCGGATTCATATCTACATGCGGCTCGATACCCGCCGCCTGCGCCTGCATCGCTTGCGCGCGTCCGATCTCATGCCCGGCGGTCGTCGCGAAAGAATTGAGCGCCATGTTCTGTGCTTTGAAAGGCGCCACGTCGAAACCGTCCTGCCGCAGGATGCGACAGAGCGCTGCCACCGTCAGCGACTTGCCGGCATCCGAACCCGTGCCCAAAACCATTAGTGCTCTTGCCGTCATACTTTTCTCCGACAGGATCAACAAGGTTCACAAGATGCTTGCAA
>Ga0187894_10001302_pt1 | contig 32301 bp, 28 predicted proteins | sample GBC1701081metaG_FD_136650 | JGI IMG/M metagenome (GOLD analysis project Ga0187894, IMG submission 136650) | White microbial mat communities from a lava cave in the Kipuka Kanohina Cave System on the Island of Hawaii, USA - GBC170108-1 metaG ...
TCCAGGCTGGCAGCGTCAGCCCATTGCAAATCGTCAAGAATCAAGACCAGCGGGTGCTCTCGCCGCGCGATGCAGCGTATAAATTGTTGGAACACGAGTTGAAACCGGTTCTGCGCTTCGGTTGGCGCAAGGAGAGAAGGCGCAGTCTGCCTGCCGATGATCTTTCCGATTTCGGGAATTACCTGAGTGATCAGACCTGCGTTAGGTCCCAAAGAGTCGAGCAGAGTGTCGCTCCAATAGGCAATCCTGTTTTCACTCTCAGTTATTATTTGTTGAGCCACCGTGCGCAATGCTTGATGCAGCACACCAAAAGGCAGCTCGCGCAGAACCTGATCGCATTTACCGGAGCCAAGATAGCCGCGCTGTCTCACAATCGGCTTGCAAAGCTCATGGATGAGAGTTGTCTTTCCTATTCCTGGCGGGCCGGTGACCAGCGACATCAGAGTTGATCCGTCACAGGCTTGCTGGAACGCCTCCGCCAATGCCTCCAATTCGTGGTCGCGACCATAGAGGGTCTGTGGTATGACGAATCGATCCGAAATGTCCTCAGTAGCCAACTCAAATGAGTGGATGGTTCCCAGGGCCGCAAAACCATCGATACATCTTTGCAGATCTGTCTGAATGCCGGTTGCGCTCTGATATCGCTCATCTGCATTCTTGGCGAGCAGGCGCATAACTATGCTTGAAACGGCTGGAGGCACGTCTTCCCGGACCTCTGGAGGCGATGCAGCTTAGCTAACACTTCCGTGAGCTGATGGGCCAGATTTAAAACGTCTGTAATTGAAAACGGCTTATTCAATTCCTCAGCCAGCGAAACACCGTCGATGTCTGCCAGCAAAAGTGCACAGCCGTTGGGAGTGTTATGGATTTCCAGGTAACGTGGGATGCCAGGCGTCTCGACTTGCGTGAGCGTTTCAAATTCTCGTCGCAATTTCGCTGACGCGAAATCGACGAGAGTGCCGGGGCGAGCCGTTTTCAACAAGAATCGAGTGCCGCGTGAATCGACCACACGATGGACGACGTGCCATGAGTTCTTGCAGATTTCGGATAGCGGTTGGTACTTAGGGGGATTCATGCTGTCTCAGTGGCAGCAGGGCTTACTTACTCGCATTGTCCACAGCCTGACGAATACGCTCCCTGGCGGCGAGGTTCAAGGTGGCTGAAGGGGAATCATTGATCAGAGTTATACCGCCAAGGGCGCGTCTGATGAAATTGAGCTGATTCAGGTACCGAGCACACCAAACGCAGGCAAGCAGGTGTAATTTGACTCTCAGACGTTCTCTCAAACTTAGCCGGCTATCAAGCGATTGAGATATCAAGGGGATGATCTCCCGGCATGGCTGAGAAATTCTTAAAAGCTTGCGTCGTAACGCCCTCACGCTTTCAGGGTAGATGTCCAACTTTACCTCGGCTGATCGATTAAAACGAGTTCCTGGTCGCTATCGTAATAGTAAACGGATCTAAGCTGCCAGATCTCCGCAGTTATTAGTCGCGCCTGATTCCGGAAACCTTACAAGCAGGGTGAACATAAGGACCTTTCGCCTACGTCGGGTGCGGTTCAATTCGTTATGTTGACGCTTGCCGATCGCTGGAAGCCCACTCTCCGACGAGCCGTCTGGGCACATGGTCTAACACAAAGTTTGAAGCAAGTTTTATTTTTGAGAAAATTTCAAGTTATGCCCGAAAACTGTAGGCACATTTCACGTTATGCCGGAAAAGAAGGCGCGAAGTCAGGCGCCGCGCAACTCCTGGATCATCTTGATGCGCGCTTGCGCTTCCTGACTAAATTGCTTCAGTTCTTCCGCTGACAGCAATCCTTCGCCGATGATATTGGCCAGCAGTAAGAAAGCGTTTGATCGACGCGGGTCGTCGAAGGCAACCGCCATCCTTTTATCGTGATCGCGAATCAACCGGTACACTTTGCGATAACAATCGTGATAGTCGGTTTTACACTCAGCGGCCTCCCGCACTACTTCGAGCACTCGCTTACAGAACCGTTCCAAAGCAATGCTATGGAGGCGACGGAAAACCCGCCAATCCGATTCATGGATGTCCATCTCTTCTACCTTTCCGATCGTCTAGCAAGTCACCGTACGATTGACCTTGATCTTTTCGCGTGTGACCCACTTCATGACCGATTACTCAACTTGCAAACTGTTCTTCAACCGTAACGGCGAAGACCAGTGTGCCAATCACTCCAATGACTCCCGCGATAATAAATGGTAGCTCAGGAGCTATAGTCCAAAGCAGACCACCGATAGCCGCTGCCGGAGTTATGGATAGACTACGCACCAGGTAATAAAGACCCACCGAGCGCGCACGAACATTCTTCTGTGCCAGCTCAACGATCATCGCCTTACGCGCAGGCTCTCCGATTTCACGTAGACCACCAACCACGAATGCGAGAATCATGAACCCGTAGTTCGAAGCGGCCATTACAGCAAGCGGAAAGAAGGCAAAGCTCACAAACGTGATAATCACAAATGGTTTTCGCCCCACTCGATCGGCAACCTTTCCGGCGGGGATGTAGACCAGGATCGAGGTAACCATTTGAATTGCTATCAGTGTTCCGTATTGCGCGACGCTGAAGTGCTGCACGTTGGTCACGTAAAGTATTGTGAGCACGCCGCTCATTCCTGCGCACATTCTGATAATCACGTCCGAGACGAGTAGCCGTTTCAACCCGGTATGGAACGCGCGCCAAACTCCGACGATGCTGGTTGCGGGCAGAGCATTAAGTGTGACGTTTATTCTGGACACGAGAATCATGGTGACCAGCGCGAGCACAAACGTGATCAGAAATGAAACATGAATCCCCTTTACCACGCCGAGGGAGGCGATTAAACCGCCGCCTGCAATCGGTGCGATCACGATCGGCACGCGTTTGAGAATCGATTGCATCGTGAAACCCATTGTACGACGTTCGCGTGGCAGAGCATCACCGATGACCGCGAAGATTGCGGGTGAGGCTGGTATCTGCTCGGGATGGGCAACGAAGTGGACCTGCATACTCCGCACTTTCACGGCAAGACCGTCCTTTACAAAGGGCATCGCACTGATGTCATCGAGCTGCTACCTGCCAGCATGGCAACAGTTGACATGAAGGCCGACAATCCGGGGACATGGATGTACCACTGCCATGTCGCGGATCACCTGGATGCAGGGATGGTAACTACTTACAGTATCTTCCACTGAAAAACCGACGGATCGAAAAGACAAGCGGTCTATGAGCGGGCTGCGAATTGTAGCGCGCTCATAGTAACAACCTCAGTGAACTGAATGAGGCGGACGCCGAAGTAGATCTCTTTCTCGACCTCAGGGTGTTCGCAGAGGCATATGACCGAACCCACAGGAAAACTTTTGTGCCTCTTTGTGGCTAATTAAATCCACCCACCGCGATTCGTGTCGTCCGCGGGTTATTGTCCAGTTGTCGCCAGCCAGGGCAACTTTCGCCCGAACATGGTGGGCCAACATAACGCCAGATTCGTCCGTCGACATGCCGTTGATACAGGTGATCCCCAGTGGCGATGATCTCACGCGTTCTCGGGTTGTTATCAAGCCGTTCCCATCCGGGACAACTTGTTCCACTACACGGCGTGCCTGTATAGCGCCAGATCTTTCCGTCGTTGTGTAGTTGATAAAGTTGAGTGCCCACGGCAGCAATCGCGGTGGTCCGCGGATTGTTGTCGAGTTGTTGCCAACCCGGACATGAGTTACCGCTACAAGGTGTTCCGGTGTAGCGCCAGATTCGACCGTCAGCGTGAAGCTGGAAGATTTGATTTGCCGTGGCGGCGATGCTTCTCGTATTCGGATTGTTGTCCAGCATCTGCCAGCCCCCACAGGCTGTCGCGCTGCACGGTTTTCCCGTATAACGCCAGATCTTTCCGTCGTTATGTAACTGAATTAGCCCAACCGGCGCCGCAGCAATCGCGACTGTCCGCGGATTTCGATCGAGCTCCTGCCAGCCGGGACAACTGGGGCCACTACATGGCCTCCCTGTGTAACGCCAGATCTTTCCGTTGTCGTGAAGTTGAAACAGTTGGATTCCGGCCGCAGCGATCGTTCTCGTGCGCGGATTGTTGTCCAACAACTGCCACCCAGGACACGACGCTCCGCTGCACGGTGTTCCGGTGTAGCGCCAGATCTTTCCATCGTTGTGACGCTGGAATAGCTGCGAGCCTGCCCCGACTATCTGGGCTGTTCTCGTATTGTTATCCAGCAGCTGCCAACCGGGGCAGAATTCGCCGTCACATTCCGTGCCCGTGTAGCGCCAAATCTTTCCATCGTTGTGCAGTTGATAGAGCGGATCGGTGTGGAGTTGATAGACCGTGTCTCCACCTCCCATCCGCGGCGGATCGGTTGCAATCATCAGGCCCGTGCGTGGATTGTTATCCAGTTGCTGCCAGCCGGGGCAACTGTTGCCATTGCAAGGTGTGCCTGTGTAGCGCCAGATGCGACCGTCGTTATGCAGTTGAAAGAGATCATTTCCCATTGCGGCGATGGCCACAGTTCGCGAGTTGTTATCCAAACGCTGCCAACCGGGACAGTTTTCGCCGCTGCACGGCGTTCCGGCGTAACGCCAGATCCAGCCATCATTGTGAAGTTGGTACAACTGATCGCTCGCTGCCGAAATCGCCACTGTCTTGCGATTGTTGTCGAGACGTTGCCAACCGGGACAACTCTCCCCACTACAGGGCGTGCCTGTATAGCGCCAGATCCATCCGTCATTGTGAAGTTGGTAGAGTTGACTGCCACCAGCGGCGATGGCGATCGTTTTCGAGTTGTTATCAAGTCGCTGCCAGCCGGGACAGTTTTCGCCGGAACAGGGCGTTCCTGTATAGCGCCAGATCCAACCATCGTTGTGAAGTTGGTAGAGTTGATTGCCTGCGGCGGCAATCGCTACGGTCTTGGAGTTTCTGTCGAGACGCTGCCAACCAGGGCAGGAGTTTCCCGAACACGGAGTGCCGGTGTAGCGCCAGATCCAGCCGTCGTTGTGAAGCTGATAAAGTTGACTCCCCGCAGCGGCAATACTAACGGTCTTGGGGTTGTTGTCGAGGCGCTGCCAGCCAGGGCACGAGTTTCCCAAACACGGACCGCCGGTAAATTGCCAGATCCAGCCATCGTTGTGCAGTTGATAGAGGACCTGGTCGTGATGCGTGCCAGACGCAGCGATCGCCACGGTCTTCGGGTTGTTGTCGAGCTGCTGCCAGCCTGGGCAATTACTCCCGCTGCACGGCGGGCCGGTGTAGCGCCAGATTGCCGCACCGCTGACTCTGCGATCATGTGTAGCAACTCGAGTCCAGCAAGCCACAGAGGGAACCCATCGTTTGAACCCGCTCGCGGAGATCGAACGCAAAGCAAACAACATGTAATCGCCCGGGGGTGCGGCCTCGGGGCTGTAAGGTGATCTCACGGTGACGGTTGAAGAGGTTTTGGAAACGATGTCGAGTTGAATCAATCTTTGATCGGTGTCGAATGAATGAGTGGTACTGCCTGCGCGGACGAGCACCACCCGTCCAACACTCGATCCCTGCGCTCCGCCAATCGAGATATCAAATTGTCGACCATCAGCCGCAACCAATCCCGGACACGACGTCACTACCGGTCGATCGCTCCTGCCCATGTACCACGGTGAGAAGATCTCAACTCGTTCTTCAGTCATCTCAGGACCTTCGCAACCATGCGGCACGTTGCATTGCGAGCCACTGTGTTCCTGGCTCGCGCTCGCTGTCCAAACACGGCCATCCGGCAGCAATAGTGCGACACCGTGATAGTTTCGCGGCACCGTCGCGGCTGAACTCAGCAGCCACTGGTTTGTTTCCGGATCGTAGATCTCCGGCTTCAGGACCGCGGCCATGTCATGTTCCGAAGGCCCAATGCCGCCGCTAACAAAGATCTGTCCGGTCGGTAAGATCGTCGAGTTTGCGTAGTTGCGTTCGGTCGCTCCGATCTCGTTTGGGCGCGAACCCATGACTTGCCAGGTGGGATTGGCCTGGCCCAGGTTCTTTACGTAAGCATTTATTCCATTGAGCAGAGCGACGCGCATTTGCGGATAGCCGCCGAGCGACGGCACCAGCGGTAGCAATACCGCACTTCCCTTCCAACTTTCTTCAAAGTGGATTTGCCCTGGTTCACTCTCAGGCACGAGGTCGTTTCCGGCAAGACTCACGGTGTTACTGCCCGGATCGAGGTAATAGTTTTTGCGATCAATATCGGCTGGTGAAGCGATGAAGAATTTACCGTTTGGAAGTAGCGTGACACGCGGATAGGTGTGCCTTGTGCGTAGCACAACGCCGGTCGACGTCCAGGACGTCGCACCGTACGTCAGCCTCTCGATCAGTTCTCCGTTTCCTGTGTCGCGGCCGGGGAAGTTGAACATGTCGTTGACGCCGGCCACCAGCGTCGGATACCAGTGCGCTGTTCCGCCCGTGATCTGCGTAAAGTTGCCGCCGCCTGGATCATACCGCGCTGACTCGGGAATGCCGTGTCCGTTAAGTTCCCAATAACCAAGCAGGCCACCCTGAAAAATCACGTTGCCCATGTTGTCGTGCGCGTGACCGGAACAGAAAGCGTCTTTGCTGCTGCCGTAAGGAGCGGGCGAACCGAGTGGCGCGCTCCAGGCGCCGCTCGCAATGTCGTAAAGGCGCGCCTCTTCGCGTCCCCATGAGAAACAGCAGTTGTAACTGCTACCGCCGACGACGAGGATCTTGTTGTTACGCAGGAGCGTGGCGTGGACGGCGAGCAGGTGACCGGGTGCGGAATTGCTCATGGTCCAGCTGCCAAACGTCGGATCTTCTTCAGCGGTCGTTTTAAAACAGAAGCAGGCAGCGACTATGAACAGGACCGTGATAACAAGCAATCTCGATTTGAATTTCATGGTGGTGAGCCTTTCCGCAGAATACCCTCATGCGTTTCGACAAAGCGGACTCCCCCAAGGGGCTGGCCTTTTTGAGGGCTGGATTTATCGAGTCCGCGAGGAGCAAGCTCGTGAGAATTCAGCCGTTATGGAAACGCGGCGGACAATATTCCCGTTTCGGTATGAAAGTCAATATTTTAAAATACTGAAGAGCGCTTATGAGGCGTCAGCTGAGTCGCGATCGAAGATAGAAGAGACGCGGTGACACCCGCGGATTTACGTCGCATAGTGCTGGCCCTCAGTCTCACGAAGAGATGTCGGACATGCGCGAGTTCCTCAAAAAGCTCTTCGGTCGAAGGCCTCCACAACAATTGGGCCTCAAGGTCGGGCCTCGCAAAGGGCCTCCGCGTGTCCGGGACGAGGACGACTACAGTTGGTTAGAGCCGCCGATCACGCTCGTTCATCCTGAGCCATGGGATGAGTTCTGGTATGAACATCTCTCCCACGGCGTCGGTGATTTCGTCCACCTCTTTTGTGATGACGGAGAACTGGTGGACACAATGCGCGCGCACGGGCTTAAGACGGTCTTATGCGTCGGCAACGGAATTTCTCAAGAACCACGGGCGCTGGCTTGAGCAGGTTTCGATCGCATCTTGGTCCTGTTGGATTGCGGCTAGCCGGTTGCACTACTGAAGCAAGTGAGTCCGGCTTCGTTGCTTCAATTAGACGCGTGGGAGAGACGCTGAACCCAACTATCGCCGCTTCACCGTTTCACGCAGCAGGAATAAAGCGAGAATACTTCCCGTAATAATCCACGAAAGGGACACAGTTCTAATCGGACGAAAGCTTGCCGCCTGGTTTTTGATCTCAATGAAGCCAACCGGCGTTACTTGTACACCACCGCCACCACCTGCCCCTTCCTCTTGTTCACCGCCCTCATCTTTACGACCTGCGCCGCCGCCGAATCCCCAGCGCGCCTTAGCGACCGGAATGACGGTGATTCCTTCTCGTTCCACAGGTTCGCCGAAAACGGTCGCCGCTCGCGCGACCGCACCAAGTTTCTCAGCCATTGTGCCAATGAATCTATCTGCTGAACTTGTTTTTTGTAATTCCATCGTTTGCCACCTTCAACTTCCAACTGATCAAAAGAAACGATAATGCCCCTTGATGGTCCACGCAAACAGCACGTCTTCGATACGTGTTCCGGCTCCGATATTGTGAACGATCAGATAGCGATCTTCTGATTCTGACAGCATGTTTGTCACGATTCCGATGTGATCGATGCCGTTGGTCAACTCCCAGGCGACGATGTCACCGGGCTGATAATCCGTTGCGCTGTGACTAATGGGCAACGACTTCCCCTGGCGGGTGAAATAAGTCATCAGGTTCAAAACGCGCCGGTGATCGATATTGCGATCCGTCTTAGTCGCGCCCCATTTGTTCGGGTACTCGGAGCGCGCTGCTTTCATGTCTTCGTGAACCTCTTTCTGAAGGTCGATACCGGCTTTACGAAACGCACGAACCACGACGTCCGAACAAACACCGGTACTTTCCGGCACGTCACCGCCTGGATAATCAAGGGCGACGTATGACGGATCGTAACCGGTCGTCACACCGGCCTGGGCGATTGCGCCGCCGAGCATTTGTTTGAGTTGAGGTGAGGCGTTATCCGGCAGCGGTTTGACAGTCGGGTTGGGTGGCACAGCAGGCCCGCGACTGACCACTTGTGTCTGTCGCTGACAGCCAGTTACAGCTAACACGCAGATCAGAAGTAAGAGTCTTGCGCCTGCCACCGAATTGCATTCTGCATTATTCATTGCTTCAGGTCCAAGCACATCTCGAAAACGATCCCGTGCCCGGCGTTCACTCATAAACGCCACGCTACTTGCACTTCATAGATGTTGTCCTAATCTGAACGCCGAAGGCGTTTTCTAGTTTGAGCCCAGGGTTGGTACAACCCTGGGGTCACAGGGCGAGAAGGGTTACTACGCTGAAAGCGTTCGCGAGGAAGGCGCCACTTGCCAATGCTTTCAGCATTACCAAAATAACCGTTTGGTCCCAGGGTTGGCGGAACCGCCACCCTGGGCTGAAATTGGTAAACGCCTTCAGCGTTCAGATTAGGACTACCCTTGCTCCACCCTTGCTCCACCCTTGCAGTGGTTCCCATTTGATACGTTCCCCGAACGTAGTAGAATTCTGCCTCCCAAACCCTCATGTCACCGGGGGTGAAGTATGAAGAAGGCTACCTCAACTGCCACACAGGTTTCGCTAACCAATGAAGTTGGTCGTCTTCAGGAACCGAACCGGCTGATGCAAGCAGATGCCGATGAACGTAAGCGCGTCGAAGAAGCGGTCAAGACGAACGAAGCCTTGCTGCGGTTGTTTATCAAACACACGCCGGCGGCTATTGCAATGTTCGATACTGACATGCGTTACCTTCAGGTCAGTGATCGTTTCCTGACTGATTACGATCTCGAAGGCCAAGACCTCACCGGCAAGTCGCACTACGAAGTATTCCCCAACCTCCCGGAACGATGGAAGGAAGCTCATCGTCGGATCCTCGCCGGCGCAGTCGAACGATGCGAGGAGGATCCTTATGTCGCCGCCGACGGCAGCACCGGATGGTTGCAGTGGGAGAGTCTGCCCTGGCGCAAAGGCAACGGAGAAATTGGCGGACTGATCTTGTTTACGCAGGTCATCACCGGGCGCAAGAAAGCGGAAGAGGCATTGCGTGCTTCGGAGGAACGATTCGCCAAAATCTTTAATCTCAGCCCCTTTCGCATGGGCATACTGCGCATCAGAGACGGCGTAGTTCTGGAAATCAACGACGCCTGGATCAAAGACACCGGCTTCTCACGTGACAAGATAATCAACCAGCCTATTTTTAATTTAGCTTCACAGATGGAAGACGGCCTGACGGCAAAGATTCGCGAGGTGCTAACAGCTCCCAAACCCGTGCTCAATTGGGAAGTTCGCTTTAACTCAAAAGACGGACGCGAGGTCATCGCCAATACCTCAGCAGTAATAATCGATCTTGACGGCGAACCCTGTTACCTCTGGGCCGCCAACGACATCACCGAACGCAAGCACGCCGAAGAGGCGTTGCAAGCATCAGAGAGCAGGTTCTCAATCGCTTTCAATTCCAATCCAATGCTGGCAACGATTTCAATGCTCGAAGGCGGCCGGTTCCTGGCGGTAAACGACAGCTTCGTTGCCCTCACCGGATATTCTCGCGAAGAGGCAGTGGGCCATACAGCGCTGGAGCTAAACCTCTGGCCCAATCCCGAAGATCGCCGCAAAGTCATGGACAAGTTGAAAAAAGAGAAACGTGTCCGCGACTTCGAGGCCGGAATTCGACTGAAGAACGGCGAGCAGCGAAAGTTACTTCTGTCGGTCGAGAAAATTGAACTCGACGGTCAGGTCTGTTTGCTGCATGTGGCGAACGACGTCACGCTGCGCAAGCGTGCCGAAGAAGCACTGCGAGCGCTTTCCGCCAGGCTGCGCTCGGCCCGCGAAGAAGAAGGGACGCGCATTGCACGCGAGATACACGACGAACTCGGCGGTGCATTGACTGGTCTAAAGTGGGATCTCGAAAAAATCGACGCCATGCTGAGTGCGTCAGCGAACGATTCGCTTACCTCCGACGTTCACGAGCGAATCAACTCTATGACGACCACGATCGAAAGAACCATAACCACCGTCCGGCGCATCGCCTCCGAACTTCGTCCGGTGATGCTGGACGATCTCGGCCTGGTCGCCGCAATTGAATGGCAAGTAGAACAGTTTCAGGCACGCACGGGACTCAAGTGTCACTGGACCAACACAGCAAACGAGGTCGAACTGGACCGCGAAAAATCGACGGCGGTTTTTCGTATCCTTCAGGAGATTCTCACGAATGTGTTGCGACACGCGCAGGCTACCAATCTTTACGTCAAGTTATCTCGTACCAGGCAGCATTTAGAGTTGGAAGTTAAGGACGACGGCCGCGGTATAACTAAAAGTCAAAGAATGAATTCTCGATCGCTCGGCCTGTTGGGAATGAAAGAAAGAGCGCTGCTGGTGGGCGGTGATGTTCATGTCACCGGAAAAGAAGGACTGGGCACGACCGTGCTCGTGCGAGTGCCTCTACGCGATTAAGCCTGACTGCAAAAAAGACGACTATGTTGAGGATCCTTACAATCGACGATCATGAAGTCGTCCGACGCGGAATAAAAGAGATGTTCACTCAATCGAGTGTGACATTTGGCGAGGCCCGTTCCGGAGCAGAGGCTCTAAACCTCGTTCGCGAACAGCCGTGGGATATTGCAGTGCTCGACATCTCTCTTGGTGGCCGCAACGGTCTTGAAGTGCTTGCCGACCTCAAACAACTTCGACCCAAAATGCCGGTACTGATACTCAGCATGCACGCGGAAGAACAGTATGCGGTGCGGGCTTTCAGGGCGGGCGCCTCAGGTTATCTCAATAAGGCCGGTTCAGCAGAAGAGTTGCGCCGCGCAATCCTGACCATCATCAAAGGCGGCCAGTACGTCAGTCCGTCACTCGCCGAAAAGATCGTGCTCGAGCTCACCCGATCGGACAAGATGCCTCATGAAAGCCTTTCGGATCGTGAACTCGAAGTATTGTGTTCAATCGCTTCAGGCAAAACTGTGGGCGAGATCGCTTCGCAGTTATCGCTCAGCGACAAGACCATCAGCACCTACCGACGCCGCATTCTCGACAAGATGGAAATGAAGACCAACGCCGAATTGACCTACTACGCCATCCGCAATGGATTAGTGGAATAAAGGCCACAAAGAGGCACCAAAAGCACAAGAAGCTCCAAAGTATTCGTGCCGACATTTGTAGGGCAAACACTGACAAAGGCACATAATCAACCTACAAATCAATCAGATTTCGACTGATACTCTTCGTAAATCTTCCTCAATATATTGGCTCTTTCTGATCGTCGATCGGAGCGGCAAGCGTGTGGGGCCGATCGACGAGGCGCACAGTGGGAGGCAGACCCGGATGGCGGGCTGCGTGCGTTTGGGGGGCGCGGGGTTCATTTTGACAACGGTGAGCCCCGCGCCTTCCTCTGTCTGCCGCGACTAAAACCCAACCGTTGTCCCTCTGGTAGTTGCCATGAACAAGAATGAGAGTGAATCGCGATATCGCGACTGTTTTGAGAACGCCAAAGACGCAATCTACGTCCACGATCTGAATGGCCGTTACACGATGGTCAACAAAGCTGGAGAAGCGCTGATTGGTTACACACGCGAAGAGATTCTCCAGATGAACATCTCAGATGTCGTTTCGCAGAACTGCATTGAAAAGATTCAAGCCAGACTCCAGAAGAAGCTCGTCGACCATGTCCCGACAAGCTACGAAGTTGAAGCAATCAGAAAGGACAGCAGCCGCGTTCCGGTAGAGGTCAGCAGCCGCCTGATTTACGAGAACGGCGTGCCGGTTGCGGTACAAGGCAGCGCCAGGGACATCACCGAACGGAAACGCGCAGAAGAAGCATTGCGCGCCAGCCAGTTGCAGCTTCAGCAGTCGCAAAAGCTCGAAGCCATCGGGCAACTTGCCGGTGGAGTGGCTCACGACTTCAACAATCTACTAACAGCAATTCTTGGTTACACCGACCTCTCGCTCAGACGAACCGATGTAGAAGATTCCATCCGCCGCAATCTCGAAGAGACTAGAAAGGCCGCCGAACGCGCAGCGTCCCTGATCCGTCAACTACTCGCTTTCAGCCGCAAGCAGATACTCGAACCAAAAGTGCTCGACCTGAACGTTGTAGTCAGAGACATGCACAAGATGCTGACGCGATTGATCGGCGAGAACATCGATCTGGCGACAAGGCAGGCCGGCGATTTGGGAATCGTCAAGGCGGACCCTTGCCAGGTAGAACAAATAATCGTGAACCTCGTAGTGAATGCGCGCGACGCCATGCCTCGGGGCGGCAAGGTCACCATCGAAACAGCAAACATGACTATCGACGATACTGACGCGTTGAAACACCCTTCAGTAAAACCCGGACCATACGTCATGCTTGCAGTCAGCGATACAGGCACCGGCATTGACGAAGAGACACAAGCAAGAATCTTCGAACCCTTCTTCACAACTAAAGAGGTGGGTAAAGGAACTGGTCTCGGATTGTCTACGGTTTACGGAATCGTAAAACAGAGCGGGGGAAACATCTGGGTCTACAGTGAACCGGGAGCGGGCACCGTCTTCAAAGTTTACCTGCCGCGAGTTGAAGCCACTGAACACACGGAAAAGCCAATAACGGACACTACGATCTTTCATGGATCCGAGACCATCCTCCTGGTTGAAGATGAAGATGTCGTGCGTGGCCTGACACGGAGAATCCTGTCGGAGGCCGGCTATAACGTTTTGGACGCCAGGAGTGGCGAAGAAGCGATTCGGCTCGGTCGAGACTACCAAGGGCCAATCGATCTCTTGCTTACCGATGTCGTGATGCCGGAAATCAGTGGAAGAGAAGTTGCAGAGCGCCTGCAGGAGCTTCGGCCCGAGGCGCGTGTCCTGTTCATGTCGGGCTACACGGATGAAGCAATCGTCCGGCACGGTGTTTTGGATGCAAACGTGGAATTCATTCAAAAGCCATTTACATGGGTCAGGCTGGGCAAGAAAGTCAGAGACATTTTGGACCGCAACTTAATCCTATCCAGAACCTAAGCTTCGCGGTTACGATACTCCCGCCTTAAACCTCGACTGGGCTCGCACGTCCGCACAATCGAGTCATCTGTATCAAAACATTAGGAGAAGCTCCTCATGAAGACGGGAAAGTCGACTACCCGAGTAGCGAGAGCAACCACCGCCCTGTTTGTGATTCTACTGTCCGTGTCTTTGATGGGCGTGCAAGCAGTCCACGCTCAGCGCAGATCGGAATCGCCCGAGCAACGTACAGCCCGCTATTACGAGACCGTTCGCAACCGGCCGCCTCAACTCCTTGCGTTCCTGCTCCGAATGCCCAAAGGCGCGGACCTGCACAATCACCTCTCGGGCGCGATCTACACGGAGAGCTACATTCAGTGGGCAGCGGACCAAAAGCTGTGCGTCAATCAGACCACGATGTCCTTCGCGACCTGCGATCAGAGCTCTAACCAGGTGCCTGCGAGCACGGCGCTGACCAACGGTGTGCTGTATCGACAACTCGTCGATTCAATGTCGATGCGCAACTGGCAGCTCTCCGGTCAGAGCGGTCACGACCATTTCTTCGACGCCTTCGCTAAGTTCGGCGCTGTGTCAGGCATAGAGACAGGTGCGATGCTCGCCGAAGTGGCCAAGCGCGCCGCCAAGGGCCGCGTTAGATATCTGGAGTTGATGTTCACGACGGATGGCGGAACGGCGAGTCGCATCGGTAACGACGTCGGTTGGGACGGGAATTACGAGGGGACGCTCGCAAAATTGAAGGCCGCGGGCATCAGCGAAGTGCTGGGCCAGTCGAAGAACAACCTGGCGAAAGCCGAGCAGGATAAAGACAAACTGCTCTCCTGCGGCACTCCTCAAGCGGACCCGGGGTGCACGGTAACGATCCGTTACATCTATCAAGTCTCACGCGGCGCGGCGCTCGGACCTGTCTATGCACAGATGGTGGCGGGATTCATGTTGGCCAGCGAAGCTGACTCGAAGGTCGTGGCGCTCAACCTCGTGCAGGCCGAAGACAGCTACTCTTCTATGGGCAACTTCACCACTCAGATGAAGATGCTCGATTTTCTCCACGGCCAATACCCAAGAGCGCATATCACGTTGCACGCCGGCGAGCTCGCGCCGGGTCTCGTGCCGCCCGAGGGGCTCGCGTTTCACATCCGGCAATCCGTAAGGTTTGGACACGCAGAACGCATCGGCCACGGCGTCGACATCATGCACGAAGACGAGCCCGAGGAGTTGTTGCGCGAGATGGCGCGCCGCAACATCATGGTCGAGATCTGCCTCACGAGTAACGACGTGATTCTGGGCGTGCGTGGGAAGAACCACCCGCTCGCTGTGTACATGGAATACGGCGTGCCGGTCGCGCTGGCCACCGACGACGAAGGAGTCGCGCGCTCTGAGATAACGCTGGAGTTTATGAAAGGGGCCGAGGATCAGCAGTTGAGCTACATTCAACTCAAAACGATGGCCCGTAACAGCCTTCAATACGCCTTCATACCGGGTGCAAGTTTGTGGCTCGACTCCAAAAAATTTATCAGAGTGCCTCAATGCGCCGGCGACACTCCCGCGAAAGCCGCACCCTCTCAACGCTGCCAACAGTTTCTGTCGAGTAGTGAAAAAGCGCGGCTTCAGTGGGCGCTTGAGGGAGATTTGAGCTCATTCGAGAGTCGCTATTAAGGGGGATAATATAGTTGACTCAACCTGCAGAGCTGGGCATTTTAGGTTGACGGTGAATTGGGGAGGAGGTCAAATAAGAAACCTCGGGCTAGTTCTTCTTTCGTTTTGAGTAGGCTTGACCAACGCCAAAACCAGCGCCGAACCCCCCCAACAAACCAACAAGAACTTTAAGAACGTCCTTATAGAGTTCCTTATCTACTGAAGGCAGGTAAACAGTTATAAAAACCAAGAAAACGAGCGCGAGAATCACATAGCAGAGATAATAACGTCGCGATGACTGCTCGCTCTTGAAGTCACGTTCTTCACCTTTGTCGTTAGACTCTAATATTCTGTCGATGTGCCCTGTCAGTAAGTTTTCCTAGAATCGGATTTGGAGCGGGACCAATGTATCTATGGTCCATTGAAAAGCTAACAATTTGCTTTCGAAGATCAGGGGGGAGTTTTTCAATAACCTCCACAGGGAGGCCTTGAATTACCTCCCCCTCTTCAGGCAGATTTTCTTTCTTCTTTTCTAAAGCGTGTTCAGGCTGTTCAGGAGGTGGGAGAGGGTCTTCTTCAGCCATTAGATTTTGACGTACAAATCCTCGTAATAAGGACAGACCTTTTGATGAAAGGCGTCATTTATTTTCCGAGTCACGTCCTTTTCAATTTGTAAGGAGAACAAATACGTCACAATCGTATCTAGTTCATCTTTCTCTAAATGACCCCTCTTATAAAGATCAATCAAGTTTTTTAACAGTTCTTGATAGGTAGTTGGATTGTGCTCGCAAATCTCTCTAAGAGCGCTCTCCAGCGCTCTTTCTTCAATTTCACTATTTTTCGTAGAAACCCACATTTCTAATTTACTTTCTAGGACTATAAAAGCCGCATTCGGCTCGCGACTACGGCTACTCCTGTCAAAAGAACAGGTACAATTCCCAAATTGTTCCCCCTTACCATACCCCCTGCGCGGGGTCACTCATTTTAATGATCCGTTAGATGCCAGTCAATTCAGAAAAGCTGTGAAACTAGTAAAATTCCTCATTTTCTTGAAAAATCCCATAAATTAGGTGATTCCCCTTAACTAAATCCTTACAGCATTCAACGCGATCAGTTTTCTTTTACTGCCGCCTTGCTGTAATCCATCCGCACTTCGTTAGCATTTCGTTGGACGGAAGCAACGATCCGCAAGCCCTGGATCAATATAAAAAGGTCCGGGACTGTAAACGCAGACAGGATATCCCACAGGTCCCGGAAGGCGTTTACATTATCGGAGCGTTGCTGCACTACACCAAAGTGCTGGAGACCTCGTCCAGTAAAAAGGCACGTCTCGAAGCGCTCAGGCCATACGAGTCTGCACTACGGCAACATCATCACCTACATGCGAATGATGGGTCTGAAACCACCGTCAAGTTAAGGGCGCAACTTCGCAGAACACTTTGATAGCGCCGTTAGGGTTAGTGAGCTTCGCGAACAACTCCTGATAATTCTCCAGCCCACGCACCGGATGCGTCAGTAAACGTGATAACCAGCCGGGATACTCCGCTTCGGACTGCGCCAGATCCTTCACGCCCATCTCGAAATACTCGCGATTCGCATTAACCGTCCCAACCATCACCTTGTTGCCCAGCACGAACTCCAGGTTGATCTTGTCGGCCGGCACTTCGATCTTCCGATCGCCGCCGGTGACACTCGACAACACCAGCACGCCGTTCTTTCCCAGTGCCTGCATACTGTCAAAGACGACCGGCGAGAAACCGGTCGCTTCAAAAATCAGATCGAAGGGACCGTACTTCCTGGCGCCGTCAATGATCGAAAGCTCCTCGGTTGATTGATAAGTGGCGCCGATCGCTTCGATTAGCTCTGAGTTGAGATAGGGCTTTGCTGTTTTACCGAAGGTTGTTACCTGTAAACCGCGGAGTCGCAGCACCAGAGTCGCCAGCAAACCGATCGTTCCCGCGCCCATCACTGCCGCCCGCTTCGGCCGCCACACTCGCAGCCGTCGCTGAATCTCGTAAGCCTGAGCAATGCCTTTCTCAACGACTGTAGTCGGTTCCAGCAAAACGCCAACCTGCTTCAAACCCTGGGGTATCTTCACGATGAACTCAGCATCGTCGACGTAATACTCACTCATGTAACCATGACGCAGGTTGATGCCGCGCTCGAAGTAGGTGTCGTCTGTCGTCATGTCGTTCGTCCCGATCAGATCGTAGATACTTGAACCTGGACGACGCACTGTCGCTACGACGTAATCTCCCGGTCTGACTTCAGTAACGTTTGGACCAACTGCTTCGACCTGACCAAAACCCTCATGACCGACGATCAGGAAATCGTATCCCGGAGGAGCCTGACCATACTCGGCGGCATTGATCTCTTTGTCCGTGCCATCGACGCCGACGCGCAGTACGCGCACCAGCACGCCGCGCCCATTGCCAACGTCGCTGACTTGCGGCGCCGGCAGGTCGGTTAAGTGAACTGTATTCGGTATTCCTGGTTTGACTGCGATTGCTTTCATCATGCTTCCTTTTCGTTAGCTTGCGGATACTGCGAGTTGCGACTGCACTCCGATGCGCGCAAGAGTTGATAAGACCCGCTTGGGTTCACCGAGATCGCTCCAGCCAACATCACCCACTCTCATGACCATTAGATCTTCTGGCCGGGCGGCGAGCACGTGATGAGAAAAGTTCGAATCTTCAATGCGCGAATAGAGAGAGGCGAGAGCTTTGCGCTCGGCCGCAGTCTCGAAAGTAGAGGTGATTGCAGCAAAGGCGGCGTACATTTCCGGCAGCGCTGCACTGGTCATTTTCAACAAGGCGTCTACGCGTCCAACCATCACAAAGCTGTTCCACAGACAACCCCGTTGCAACAGCGACTGCGCCAGATTCAAATCCGGTTTCTCCCAAAATTTTCTGACTCGGGTAATTGATTTTTCTGCGTTCGCGAGTATCGAGGGTTGTGGCTCAATCCATCCATATTCCGTTTCCGGACCGCTCGGCGTAATTCCCAGCAGCATTACCGACTGAGGCTGGATCTGCACGGCATCAATCGCCGCCTCGATGTGCGCCATAAACTCTTCGTCGGCGGCGAAGAAATGGTCCGAAGGAAACAAAGCCACGATTGCTTTCGGGGATTTCACCGCGACCTGTAACAACGCGTAAAGAATCGCGGGAGCAGTTCCTTTGTTGAGTGGTTGTTCGAGCAGAAGACCTGGGGAAATTTTGTTCGTCAGTGGTCTATAAAACCGGCGGTGCTTCTGAGTGACGACAATCAATGTGCGGTCGGGCTCAATCGATAAAGCGACTCGTCGCCTCGTTTGATCGAGAAGCGTGCTGCGGCCGATCAGCGGAACGAACTGTTTGGGACGATTGTCGCCGGTAATCGCGCGAGTCATCGATTGCAAACGCGTGCCGTCTCCTCCTGCCAATAGAACTGCCCAAGTTTCCCTCATGCTGTTTGCATCCTTCTGTTGGAGTTCGCCAAAACAATCATGAGTCGGGCCATAAGCAAATTCCTTACAAAGACCGCCACGAAAAAGCACAAGAGGCACAAAATCATGGAACGGCTATAGACTTCGCTGCGTCGTGGGAACTCCCATTGTCAGGGAGATCTTTTGTTGTTCGGAGAGTTCTTCTGTGACTTTAGTTCTCTTGTGACTTTTGTGCTTCTTTGTGGCTTTATTCGCCACTCTGTTGCAGGAGCTTCGCGACGAGCGCGGTCCAGCCAGTCTGGTGACTGGCGCCGATGCCGGAGCCATTGTCGCCGTGAAAATACTCGTGGAAGGAAATGAGGTCGCGCCAATTCGGATCGCTGTGAAACTTCTCCGAAGAACCGAACACAGGACGACGCTGATCAGCATCGAGCAGGAATATCCGGGACAGACGTTTCGAGATCTCTCCAGCCACTTCCCACAACGTCAACATCTGACCAGAACCGACCGGACATTCGACTTTGAAGTCTTGACCGAGATAGTGATGAAATTTTTGCAACGACTCGACCAGCAGATAATTGAGCGGAAACCAGATTGGCCCACGCCAGTTTGAATTGCCGCCGAATAATCCGGTGCTCGATTCGGCCGGTTCGTAATCCACTCGATGCTCCGTGCCGTTAACCTGAAGCGTGTAAGGATTGGTTTTATGAAACCGGGAGATTGCGCGAATACCGTAGGGCGAAAGAAATTCACTCTCGTCGAGCATAAATCGCAAGACACGCCGCAACTGATCCTGGCTCACAATCGAAAGCAACCGTCGCTCGGCGTTTCCCGGTGTCCGCATGCACGCAACGTTCTGTGTCAGATCATCACGATTGCCGATAAACCATTCCATTCGCCGTTTGAAGTCCGGCAAGCGATCGAGCAACTCCGGTTCTAGTGTTTCGACAGCAAACAGTGGAATCAGGCCGACCATGGAACGAACCTTCATCGGAAACGGTTTGCCTTGCGGCAAGTGCAGCACGTCGTAGAAAAACCCGTCCTGCTCGTCCCACAATCTGATTTCATCATCGCCGCGCTTGTTCATTGCATGTGCGATGTAGAGAAAGTGTTCCCAGAACTTGCTGGCGACGTCTTCATACGACGGATCCTCTTTCGCGAGCTCCATCGCGATCGCCAGGAGATTCAGCGCGTACATTGCCATCCAGCTCGTGCCGTCGGATTGCGCAATGTGGCCTCCGGTTGGCAGCGGTGCGCTGCGATCGAAAACTCCTATGTTGTCCAAACCCAGAAAGCCACCCTGAAAGATGTTCATTCCGTCAGCGTCTTTGCGGTTGACCCACCACGTGAAGTTCAACAACAGCTTTTGAAAGACGCGCTTCAGAAAAACCGTGTCGCCGGCGCCGCGCCGTTTCTTCTCAATCTTGTAAACGCGCCATGCGGCCCACGCATGAACCGGCGGATTCACATCGCCGAAGGCCCATTCATATGCCGGCAGTTGCCCATTCGGATGCATGTACCATTCGCGCAGCATCAACAAGAGCTGCTCTTTGGCAAACTCTGAATCAACCAGCGCCAGCGGCACGCAATGAAACGCAAGATCCCACGCGGCGTACCATGGATACTCCCACTTGTCGGGCATCGAGATAACGTCGGCATTGTAAAGATGCTTCCACTCATGATTGCGGCCGTTAACCCGTTCGGCCGGAGGCTTGGGAGTCGCCGGATCGCCATCAAGCCACTGCTCCACCACGTAGTGATAAAACTGCTTGGACCAGAGAAGTCCCGCCAGTGACTGGCGCATCACGAGGTGCGCATCAGCGGAGAGATCTGCGGGGATTACAGTCTGGTAAAACTCGTCGGCCTCGTTGATCCGCGTGGCGAAGATTTGATCGAAATCGGTGAAAGCGTTTTGCTTCTTGTTTGGGGCTTTGTTCGTCAACCGTAGACGAATCGTCGCAGTTTCGCCGGCCGCAATGGTCAACTTGTAGTTTGCAGCCGCCTTGGTTCCGACCTGATCCGGATTAACCGCTTCTTTCAACCCGTTAACGATGTAGTTGTTGATGCCGTCCTTTGCGTACCGGGAACCGTTAGGAGCATTAAATAGCCGTTCGCTATTGGTGTCGTTCTCCGTAAAGAGCAACTCTGGCGACTCGTCGCAGTGCAACCAGCGTTTTCCCGGACTGCTGCCTGCCAACTCAATCACATTTTCTTCAAACTTACGCAGCCGGGGTTTCCCGGTCCCGTTTTGATTCCACGACCACGTGTTGCGAAACCAAATAGTCGGCAGAAGATTCACCGAAGCTGCTTCGGGACCACGATTCGAAGCGGTGATTCTGATGAGAATGTCTTCGACGTCGGCCTTCGCATATTCCACGAACACATCGAAATAGCGGTCGTCGTTGAAAACGCCCGTGTCGATCAACTCAAACTCCGCCGCGTGCTTGTCCCGGCGCCGGTTCTCTTCAACCAACCGGCCGTAGGGAAACTCACTCTGCGGATACTTGTACAAATATTTCATGTACGAGTGAGTCGGCGTGGAGTCGAGATAGAAGTAATACTCTTTTACGTCCTCGCCGTGATTGCCTTCGCTGCCGGTCAATCCAAACAGGCGCTCTTTCAGGATCGGATCTCTTCCGTTCCACAGCGCAAGGGCAAAACAGATCTGCTGGTGTCGATCAGAAATGCCGGCCAGGCCGTCTTCGTTCCAACGATACGCGCGCGAGCGAGCATGATCGTGGGGAAAGTAGTCCCAGGCGGTGCCATAAGCACTGTAATCTTCACGCACCGTGCCCCACGCGCGCTCACTGAGATATGGTCCCCACCGTTTCCAGTGTTTGGTGCGCAGTCGCGCTTCTTCCAATCGTTGAGTTTCCGCATTCATAACCTTACTCAGCCCCACGCAGTTCACTGCGCCCGCATTCGGGGCAGCTATGAACTTCCTTAAGTTCGGCCAGCTCGGCGCTGTAGTCGATCTTCATCGCGTGATGATTCATTTCCGCGCCGCAAGCGGCGCAAATCAATTTCACTTTATTCATATCGAGATGCTTTCTCTTCCGTAGCGCAATGCCCGGCTCATCCAGATCAATTCACTGAGAAACTTGTCGATGCGCTTTTCGTGCGTGGCGCGATCCTTGATGTTTCCGGGTTCGTCGAAAAGTGCTTGTGCACCCGAAAAGTTTCCGTCCCAAAAGATCGTAACGAGCCCGAGTTCACGCAGCACGGGTAGCAAACTTTGAATCACGCGCGTGCCGCCGAACCCTCCGGCTGAAACACCGCAGACGCCGACTGCTTTGTGGATGTACTCCTTCAGGTTGGAGTCGAGAATGTGCTTCAGCATGCCGGGATAAGCGTGGTTGTATTCGGGAACAACCAGGACCAATCCATCGGCGCGTTCACAAGTCTCGGAGAAGTGCTTGTCTTTGATCTGCTCCCCGGCATCGTCTCCGGGAAACTTCAGTTGTCCGATATCGATGAGCTCAGTTTCGACGCCTTCACGTTGTTTCACCTGTTCGAAAACAAACCGGGAAACGTTTTCACTCGCGCGGCCTTTTCGCACTGTGCCGAGAATTACCGGTAAGAAAAGCGGACGACTGTTCATGGCGCTTACCTTTCGAGCAAGGCCATCACGTGGCCGTCCGGATCTCTCGCTAACAAGCCTTTACTGAAACCTAAATTCTTTTCGTTTAGCGTCACCACTCCGGATGACACAAAACGTGAATTCCCGGCCAGCAGCTGTTTGGCAAACGTATCGGCAGTGTTAACAACGAGAGCGGTCTGCCAGTGAAACAAATCCGAAGCACGCGCATCAGCAGGCGCCGGCCGGCCATCCCGCGGCGCAAGGTACTCGAGAAATTCGATGCCTGGCCCCCCGCCGGCAGCTCGAAGACTCGTGATGCGTAACCTTGCGCCGAAGACGTTGTTGAGGTGTTCCTGTTCCGTGCCGTAGTTCTCGCTCGTGCCTGCGACGCGCAGACCAAGCGCATCTCGATAAAACTTCAGACTAGCTTCCGTATCACCGACCACGATGGCCGTGTGATCGACGCCCAAAAACAGTTTGTCCTTGCGCCGCCACTTCTGGTCGCCTTTGTCCGGCGGGAATTGCAGAATCTCCAGCCAGTGCTTGTCGGGATCGCGAAAGTAAAAGGCCTTGATGCCGCCGGCGTTCTTGTTCCAATCAGGGAGACGCTGTGGACCAGTGGACGCGTGTTCGACCTTGTTTTGGCGCAACAGCGCGTAAGCCTTGTCCATGTCGCTGGTGATGATCGCGATATGTTGAAACCAGCGATCGTTGCTGCGTGAGTCAACCGGGACTGGACGGCCTTTCGGAGCCAGGTACTCCGTCAATTCGATAAACTCCTCGCCCAGCCTCATTCGCACGATCCGCATGCGTAATCCGAAAACACCTTGCAGCCGCTCATAATCCTCGCCGCTTACTTCCACGTCGGAGACTTTTTCGAAGGACAGAACTTTCGCATAAAAGTCGACTGAAGCATCCATGTCGGAAACCGTCATACCGATCGCGTCGACTCGCTCCACTACCGGAACCAACGCTTCTCCGCCAGCGCGGAGGAGGGAGACGCGCGCGCCATTAAGCACGCGCGCGTCCGTTGGCAGGTAATGAGCTGTCGTTGTCTGAACAAAGACGCTCAGTGCAAGCAGTAAACCGAGAAGAGTTACTTTGATTCCCTTCATTTCATTCGCTCCAACAGGTGATCGCCCACGCGCAACGCATTAGCCATGATCGTGAGCGCCGGATTCACGGCGCCGCTCGACGGGAAGAAACTCGCATCAACCACATAAAGATTGTCGACTTCATGAGCTTTGCAATTGCGATCGAGCGCGGAAGTCTTCGGATCTTTGCCAAAACGCACAGTGCCGTTCTGGTGGGCCACCGCCGCCAACGGCAAACGCTGGCCGAGGTAAAGATTGCGTGCGAACAAACCTTGATGACACTCGTGCCCGTGAATGTCGCAGGTCGTTTGTTTCAGCGCTTTCTGCAACTGCGCCTTCAAGCGATCGTGGCCCTCTACGTTGTTCAGCTTGTAGCTAACGCGAATCTGACCGTCGCGGTCGATCCTCACGCGGTTTTCCGGATCGGGCAGATCTTCGGAGGTTAACCAGAAGTCCAGCGAATGTTTGGCCATCAGCTCCAGCGTCCATCCCGGCGCTATCGCCGGCGCGCCGGCCCTCAACGTGTCAGCATCGAGCTTGCCGACGAATGAGATATGGCCCATCGGAAAATCCCAGTCCTTCGAACCGAAATAGAAGTCGTTAATCGCCAGCGTCTTCTGGAAAATTGTTGGATTGGGACACTTGGAAAGAGCCATCAGCACGGAATTGATATGGCCCATGTAGTGACGGCCAACAACATCCGATCCGTTTGCCAGACCGTTCGGATGGCTGTCATTAGCTGAGCGCAGCAGCAGCGCGGCGGAGTTAACGGCGCCGCAGGAGACCACAACGATGTCCCCCGAGTATTCTTCGCGCGTGCCGTTTCGGTCGACGATCACTTTGCTGACTTCACGCGTGTTGCCGTTGGTTTCCAGGCGCATGACCTTCGCGTTTGTAACCAGCGAAACGTTCTCATGTTGCAGAGCCGGATCGACACAGATCGTCTGCGCGTCGGACTTAGCGCCAATCAAACAGGGATGACCATCACAGGTGTTGCAACGAATGCACAGGCTCTTTCGCGCGTTCTTTTCGTCGAGACGGATTCCCAAAGGCACGTGAAACGGCTTTAGCCCGGCGAGAGAGAGATCGTCTGACAAGTGCTGAATGCGTTGTTCGTGACTGACTGCTGGGTATTTATAGGGTGCGCTGGCCCAAGGCTCAGTCGGATCTTCACCGCGATTGCCGTGCACCTGGTAGAGATGTTCGGCCTCGGTGTAATACGGCTCCAACTCGTCGTAGCTGATGGGCCACGCAGGAGAGATGCCGCCGTGATGACGAATCTCGCCAAAGTCCTCCTTGCGCAGACGAAACAGCGCCGCCCCGTAAAACTTCGTGTTACCACCCACGAAATAGTTGGTGTGCGGGTGTAGCTCTTTGCCTTCGCCGTCGCGCCACGCTTCTTTGGTGTTGTATTTCCCGTCGAGATTTACGGCGCGCGTGCTCCAGTTGTCCTTTTCACGAGGGACATAGTCGCCGCGTTCGAGCAGAAGAATCTTCTTGCCCGAGGGCGCGAGCTTGTAAGCCAGCGTGCCGCCGCCCGCGCCTGTGCCGATGATGATTACGTCGTAGTGATTGCTGCTGGTCATGATGACACTCCGCTTATTGGAGTTACTGCGTGTTCATCGACTGCATCGAGTCGTTCATTAGCGGCGCCGTGCCAAAGTTCACACTGAACCGCTTGCACCAGATTGTGACTGAGCGATATTTCGCCAGGTCCGCGTTAGCAGGCAGCTCATAATTCTGATCGCCGATGTTTCCTTTCAACGTACCGATATCGATGAAGCCGGCTTTGGTCACCGTGTCGTTGTCCTTCGCGTCGCCGGCGGCCACCAGGTAGACGTGCACATCCGGTCCATTCGACGTAGCAAAATCCGTCAGCCGCAGTGTCTTCTTTCCATCTGCGAGTTGAAACACGGTAGCTGTGCCTCTGGTCTCGTGAGCGCCGCTGTGAAATTGCCCGCTTGCCAGCTTGTTGTTTGCCGCGGAGGCGGTAGGAAACTGTTCGTTGACTTTCTGGTTTATGAAGAGCCGCTCGGGCCGGAACGCGTACCACGCGCCAATTGCTACAATGGCAACCGCCAGAACGACTACGAACCTTCTTGACATAAGTTAAACTCCCCTCGAATTACTGTTTTGATTTCGTAACCTTTCAACGGATTAGTCGAGCGCTCGGGCGTTTCCTTACAGAGGGATTTTGGAATCATGCGAATAGCGATTTTCGGCACTGGCGGAGTTGGCGGGTACTTTGGCGGGCGGCTGGCGCAGGCCGGTCAGGACGTTACGTTTATTGCGCGGGGCAAGCACTTACGCACCGCGCGTCTTGCCGGGTAACTGTCATTCTCAAAAACCAGGTCCGCATTCTCCCGCGGCTGGTCCTGGGCCAAGTGAATTTTTTGCGCCGGAAAATAGATCGTCTCGTAGGCAGCAATCGTATTCGCCGGCGACAGCCCCTCCTGCGCGCGCTCGATGGCCCGGGCCAGAGCCGTGGAAAACGAACAGTCAATCCAGATCGTAAAGTCGAAATACTGACGGTATTGCGGCTTGAACAGAAAGATTCCTTCCACGAGAACCACTGAGACATCCTTAAAGTCGTAGGTGTGCTCGCGGTAATGTGAAGCACCCTCCTCTACAAAATCAGCTACCAGGTGAACCGATCGATGATCCCGCAACGGGAGCACAAGCTGCGTGAAGAACTCCGCGAAACGAATCGAGTTCTGATAAAAGTTTTCCGCCGGAGCACTCGGATCGAAACGCTTTTCGGGCAGGTTCAACCAACCGTCTACATTCACTATCGCCGAGGTAACAGCATGCAGCGCGAGGTGCGCCTGGAGCTGTCCGGCGATGTAACCTTTGCCGCTTCCGTCAATGCCACTAATCCCGACGAGCAAGCTGCGGCTGTCGGGAACAGCCGCGCGTTCCTCGAGGATCTTCCGAATTACCGGGTCGATCGCAGTCATTTTCTTTGCCCCGCCGCCAGCGAATCTCCGAGAGTGAACAGTGCCGCCCCCAAAAGCACCACGTCTTTGAGCAGAAATCCGCCCGATCCTGAGAGCGCAGGAAAACCGCCAAGACTTTGCTCCCACCCAGGGAGCGAAAACAGAAAGGTAAGTGTCGTCAGGAACGTAAACACGGCCAACACGCTACCAATCGCCGAAAGCTTCGCTGACAGCGGACGGATCGCGATCAGAAATGCCGCGGCCAGCTCCGCTACGCCAATCACGTTTGACGTTGCTTGCAGACTGAGAACCCTGTACAGCCAACTCATCAATGGGCTGGTCTCAACCAGAGTCTTGATACCCTCGGCTTCATAGGCAGTGAACTTCATCGCGCCAATCCAGCCGAGTACGAGCACCAGGCCGTAGCGAATCAAGAAGGCTCCCAGCTTCTCAAATACGTTGCTCTTTTGTTCTTCTTTTTCTCCCATCATGGCCTCACTCCTGCAATGTTGAGACGAATGCGATACAGACCCGAGCGGGCGCAGAGGTAGAGCGTCTTGCCATCAGCATCACCCCACGCAAAGTTATGCGCATGCTTCGGAGTAATAATCGTCCCGAGATGTTTGCCTTCCGGTGAGATCACCCACAAGCCACCGGGAGCAGACACATAAAGGTTGCCTTGCTGATCGACTTTGATTCCGTCGAGACCGTCTTCACCCGGCGCGTTCGTAAAGTCGAAAAACAGTTTGCCGTTTTTCAGAGTTCCATCCGGTTGCACTTCATAACGCCTGATGGCTTTGTGACTGTCGCCAATCTCGTCTACGGCCTCGTCTTCTTTGCGCAACTGCTGACCAGTCAGCGAGCGCGGCCAGTTGCCGACGTAGAGATATTTTTCATCGGGCGAAAGCGCAATTCCGTTTGGCCCGGTGAAATCCTTGCTCACGAGCTGTAATTTTCCCTTGTAGATCGAGTAAACACCACTGAAAGGAAGCTGCTTGCGCGAGTCGTTGAAGAACTTCGGGAAACCAAAAGGCGGATCGGTAAAAAAGAGCGTGCCATCGGATCGATAGACGAGATCGTTCGGACTGTTAAGTCGCTTGCCCTGAAAGGTGCCGGCCAGCACGGTTTGCGTGCCGTCGTTTTCATCCCGGACGACTCGATGATTGCCGTGCTGATTGATCGTCAGGCGTCCTTGTGGATCGAGCGTTAGTCCGTTTGAGCCAGGTTGACCATACTCGGCGACGTCTGCGCCGGAATAACCGCTGGGCGTGCGAAACACTTCGAGACTGCCGTCCTGATTACCATTCGGTGCGTACTTGTAAATCGTGTTGGCATTCGGATCGCTAAACAGCAAATAACCGCCGTCTTTGTTGACCCAGATCGGGCCTTCGGTGAACTTGAATCCTTCAGCCAGTTTGAAGACCTTCGGGTTTGGTCCGACGATTTCATCCATTGCCGGATCGTTGCGCACGACTTCGACATTCACTTCGCTTGGTGTCAGCGCCACCGGACCTGGCTCACTCTTATAGAATGCCAGTCTGGCGTAACGTACATAGATGAAGTTGGTCGGCGGGTTTGAAAGTGGGCCATTGACACCGAAGATTGCGAGTTGAATCTGCTGACCCGGTTTCACGTTGCGGCCGACGATCAAATGATTCTTCGCGTTCCAACCGGCGATTACAGATCCTCCGGATTGGCCCACCGCCCGAGACAACTCGCCATCAACCCAAATCTCGGCATAGTCGTCCAGCGACGTCTCAAACACGACCGTCGATCCGGTCGGATCGAAATCACCGATGCGGTCGGGGATGGTCAGCTTGATGCGATACCAGTTGAACCCCAACCGGCCGGTACCGCGACGCTGGTCCAAAGTTGTGGGGCTAATAACTTCCCACTTTGAATCGTCAAAATCGGCGCCGCCCGCGTGTGGCGTATAGTCGTAGGTTTTGACGGGTGCGCCGGTTGGCTGCTTGTCTGGTCCAGGCCCGCGAAAATCAGCTTCGATGATTTTGGTGTCGCTATAGCGCCACTGGCCTTTGAGAAGAGCCACACCGGAAGTTGACGCCAGGTCGATTGTGGCTTCGGGTCGACCGGTTGGGACATCGGCTGACGTCCTTGCGTTTGCCGCCGTCAGCACGAGCAGCGATAAAACGAGCGCGGTTCCGATAAGTTTGCTTAGATTCATGGCGGCCTCCATCAACGAACCTTGATCGTGTAGTAAAGAAACGTGCCGCTGACCTCCTTGAACCAGTGGGGCGTGTTGTTCGGCACAATAATGACTTCACCCTTTGCTAACTGGCGCGTGACACCGCCTTCGATCCGCGAGCCGCGGATCTCATTCGCCTCGATCTCCTTTGCGTCCACCGCGGTTCCGCCTGTCACCAACGTCGCGCTGCCTTGCAACACGTAGATGATGTCGGTGTCGAGCGCGTGGATCTCGGCGAGGCCGGGTTTATCTCTGCGGCTGGTGTGGACCATGTAGTGGCGATCACTTCCGTCCAGCAGGACCGACCCGGTCGAGAAAGACGTATTCACTTGTTTGGCATCGAAGAACAGCACTGGCGGCGTGTTCGCGTCACTTACCTTCGGATCCGTGAACACATTCGCGCCGGCAATTGCCAGTTCTTCGTCCTGCTGCGCGCTGGCTGCGCCACTCACGCCAACCCCGCCGACTATCTGACCGTCGATCGTGATCGGAATGCCGCCTTGTAACGGCGTGAAGTAAGCATCAGGCAGCGCAACCATCGCAGTGCGGCCATTCTTGATGATGTCTTCAAACGCTTTGGTCGGACGTTTGAAAAGCACGGCTGTACGTGCCTTGCCAATCGAAATGTTTGCGCCGGCGGCAAACGTTCCGTCCAGCCGCTCCAGCGCCATCAGATTGCCGCCTTCATCAACTACGGCAATCACGCCGCCCGGCGCGTTGTTCTTTTTGGCGTAAGCAACCGCTCCGGCAATGACTTTTTTCGCGCCCTCAATCGTCAGCGTCTTCTTTTCGACTGTTTGCGCGTTTGCCAAAAGCGTAGTGCTCAAAACCGTCCAGGCAATGAATGCGATCCGTGCTTTCATGGCTCACATTCCCCCTTCCGGTGTGATCGTCACGCGAAAGAACTCCGTGTTTCTTCCCACCCAGCGCACATCTTTAACGCGGTGCACTACGCCGTGTTCATCCTCGCCGGTGTTCGGGCCTTTCTGCCGTGGTCCCTGGTTGGGACCGATGCCGAGCTCTTCATCCTTTTCGGTGCCGGCGTCCCACAAGTAAAACTGATCGGTGATGTCGCCACTGATCGGATTGCCCTTGCCATCAAACAGCGCGATCCCGTTTGGCCCCGGCGCATAGAACCAGTCGTTTGACTGTCCAAACATCTGCGTCATGAAAAACTTCGTTCCCGGCATGGCTGTAACGGTGAATTCAAAGGAATCACCCGGCCGGATTGGACCAGCGGCCATCGCGCCAACAGGCATATTGAACACGCCGTGGAGATTGGAACTGTGATGCATCGTTTCCAGCGACGACACCAATCCTGACGGGTCGCCATCCTCCGCCTGCATCTCGAGGCCGTTCTTGCGCGCCGGTTTACCTTCAGTAAAGAGCGGTGCATTCTTCTCGCTCAACACAAACATGCCGGGTGATAAGGCAAACGGAAACTTCTGGCCGTTTGCGGCCGTCATTCCTTCCGGGTTGGAAATGTTCTCCACACGAATCTTGAATCTGGTTGGTTCGACCTTGCGCGTTGCGAGTGCGACCGTGAACTGGGTCAGATAGCAAGCAGCGAGCAGCACGAGACCGATTACGAGTTTTCCACGTTTCATGATTTCGATTCTCCTTTTATTGTTCAGCTTCAAAGTTGCACCGAAAGATGCAACGCTTATTGTTATGGTGATGCAGTTTTGCGCAGGCGATTGCAGCGCCAGCGTTCAATCGACGGTAAACTTCCGCCGCCAGCAACATTCCCAGCGGCGGCGCAATGAAATAGATCCAGAGTGACAGCCAAAGTTGAGCGCCAAGTGCTGAACTGAACGTTCGCGCCGGATTCATACTCATTCCCGAGATTGGCGACTCGATCGTTATGTAGATCGCCACCAGTGCACCGGCAAACATTCCCGTCCATCTTCCCAATCGTTTCGTGTTGGAAACGGTGAGAACGACCGACATCAAAATGAACGAGATAAAGAGTTCGGCGAGAAATGCGACGGCTGGTCCATCTGCGCCAGGACGCGTTACTGCGTAATTGACCGCCTGATGCGCGATCAACCTACCGAGCGTGAATGATGCGAGCATTACACCAGCGATGCCGCCGGCGAATTGAAACAGTGTGTAGAAGGCTGCATCCCACGCGTCTATTTTTCCGAGGCGAAAGAAGGTCCAGGTCACCGACGGGTTGAAGTGCGCTCCCGAACGCTTGCCTAATGGTGAAAAGACGATTGCTATGGCGGTTGAACCCATCGCCATTCCCATCATCAAACGTCGCCAAAGGCCATCGTGAATCGTTTGTGCAAGCGGAGATGACGGGTGGTACAACAAGACAGTGAACGTACAGGCGGAGAACATGAAAAGACCGAGCTCCGCCGCTTCCATCAGGTATTCGGGCCAATGCTTCTTCAACGCGCCGGCCATTCGAGTGGCCCAGTGAAGCGAGCTGCCTGGCGAGGGGATCGGAGTCCACGTAGCGGGCGCGTTCATTCGCTGGCGCAAGATGTCGAAGGCACTGATGTTGTTCTGATTCGCTAGTTCCATCGTTTGAGTGCTCTTTTGATCTCGATATAAGGTTTCAAGCTTTCCTTTTCATTCGACGACAACAACTGAATTCAGGCCGCCGTAGTTATCAGGCGCCTTCAGGCCATTGCCGGGATCTTCGATCCAGCGTCGCCCGTTGATGATGAACTTGTATTCGAATCGCCCTGCGCGCGTGACCGCTATGTCCGTGGCCCAAAGGCCGGAGTTGTTTCGTTTGAGCGGAGTAGCGACGTGACTCCAATTATTGAAGTCGCCCGCAACTGAAACACTGTCCGCGTAGTCATCATGATAGATAAACAAAAGACTGCCATTTTCCACCCGCGGCGGTTTGCAGCCCACAACGTTCAGCGCGTGTTGTTCGGTCTTTGCCAATTCCACGGCCCGCTTTGCGTTGACCACTCCGTAACCTTGTCGAATGACAGGTTCCGTGACGATGCGGTCGGCGGTGGAGACCAGAATGTTCTTGATCGCCCCCGGCGTTAACTTTGGGTTTGCCTGGATCATCTGCGCCACGATCGACGTAACAATCGGCGCCGCGAAAGATGTTCCATCAACGTGCTGGTAATGCGTGGCAACGATCTTTTGTTGCTTCAAAAGCGCTTCGACACACGATCTGATTTCCGTCGCCTCTGAGCTGACTACGTGCTCAGGGAGCCCCGCTGCCTCCTCGAGCTCACGGGCCAGACGCGGGAGTTGATAATCGGCAGCGGCAACCATCCGCGATAACGCTTCCGCGCGTTCGTAAAACTCAGTTCCCGGTAGTATCGGCGCCGCGATCCACATTGCGGGGGCAACGATTTCCGGTTTGATTGTGCCACTCGCCGTGATCCCAAAATTTGAGTGGTAAAGACCGAGTTTACTCTGGTCTAACTGGTTGTTGTCCGAATACCCGCCGACCGTGATTACCGAGGGTGAATTAGCCGGCGGAATAGAATGCCGCCCGTCACCTCCAGAGTTTCCCGCCGCGGCGACAATCACGATTCCCTGACCAATCGCGTCCTCGGCAGCCTGATCGATAATGCTCTGCGAACACGGAACATCTTCGTCTCCGCCGAGAGAGATGTTCAGCACTCTGATGTCGTAACGTGAGCGATTCGCAATCACCCATCGGATCCCCCTCGCGATGTTTTCTTCGGTAATGCGTCCGCGTTCGCTTGCTTTGACCAGCACGAGTTGCGACTCGTCAGCTAATCCGCGATACACGCCATCGCTGAGTTTTCCGTTGCCCGCCGCGGCAACCGATGTTTGTGTTCCGTGCCATTGCCAGCTTTGCGTCTGTTCAGCGGAAACGAGCGATGGCCGCTCACCAGCGACGTCGTGATAGGCGACAATTCGATTCTCAGGTGTGATGAGATCCGGA